>OFFW01001103.1_pt1 | contig 16908 bp, 13 predicted proteins | sample 1521501 | NCBI WGS metagenome assembly OFFW01 (sample SAMEA3504107, study PRJEB24116) | mouse gut metagenome | biome: mouse gut; feature: mouse-associated habitat; material: faeces | place: Denmark | collected 2011
GCGCAGGACAGCAATGTGACGGATTTTTCGGATGAAAGTTTCCCGAAGGAGATTGAGGTGATACCTCTGCCGGGGCATTTCTTTGACATGGTCGGTTTCCGTATGCCGGATGGTGTGGTATTCCTTGCGGACTGCATCAGCAGCAGGGAAACGCTGGATAAGTATGCCGTATCTTTCATTTATGATGTGGAGGCATATCTGAAAACACTGGATATGGTGGAGGGGATGGAAGCCACTATGTTCGTTCCCGCCCATGCGGAAACGTCTGCCGATATAAGGGAACTTGTCCGATACAACAGGGACAGGGTGCATGAGGTGGCGGAGAGGATTTTATCCATCTGCATGGAGCCGATTTGCTTTGAAAGAATTTTGCAGGAAGTGTTCAAAGGTTATGGGCTTTCTATGAATTTTGAGCAGTATGTGTTGGTGGGCAGCACGATGCGTTCATATCTCTCATGGCTGAAAGACAATGGGAAATTGGCAGCTACGTTCCAGGACAGTATGCTGTTGTGGCAAAGGTTGTAGTTTTGATAATCCGCAGGTGGCTTGTGAGGCTTATCGGCAAAGTACGGAAAACCTCAAATCCTATATGCAGCACCAGTGGAGCCTTGTAGGAGGAATGGCTGGCACGTTCAGGGAGCAGCTTGGAAATGATAAGATCAGCATTGTTTATATTTCTTCTAAAGAAACCTATGCCATGAGCCTGTTCCAGGTGCGTCCCCTGGACTTCCTGATTAAGCCGCTCACCAAAGAGAAAGTGGCTGCTGTATTGGAGCAGTTCATAAGGTTGAGTGAAGCCAATAAGAATGAATTTTATTATCATGCAGGGAAGTCAGTCTGCAGGCTGTATCTGGATGAGATACACTACTTTGCCTGCAATGGCAGGAAGGTTGAAATATATACCAGTTCGGGGCAGAAGGAATTTTACGGTGCCATGCGGGAGGTATGGGAGCAGGTGGAGGGAAAAGGATTCTGGATCATCCATAAATCCTATATCGTAAACACAGCGTTTGTTTCGGTTTATCATTACGATTCTGTTCAGATGACGGACGGCACGCGCCTGCCGATCAGCCAGAAGTACCGGAAAGCAATGAAAGAGAATTTAACGGAAAGGTATCAAAGGGGGTGAGGCAGGTGTCTATCGTGAAAAGTCTTGTCATCATACTGGCGGCAGTCCGCATCTGCCTTTATATGCGCTGTTTTTCTGTCTGCATTGGAAAGTGCAGGATTTCCAAGAAAATTGTGACAGCCCTCTTTACAGTGCTGTGGATATTTGAGGGCTTTCTCGTAAGCGTTTCCTATATTGGGCAGGGAATTGCCGCGATGGACCTGTTCTTTTTGCTGGTAGAGATTCCGTTTTTATCAGCAATGTCTTTCTGCTGCCAGGGCAAAGTGGCACGGCGTCTGCTGATGGCGGTTATCCTCCCCGCGGTATACTGGATCGGGAAATGGAGCATTGCGTCTGTTCTTTTTAAGACGGTTGCTGACAGCCGCCAGTATTTAATCGTTACATCCATTTCTGTCAGTTTATTTTTTGTTTTTGAGATGATTCTGGAGAAAGCAGGTAAATCCCGGCAGGAGCGGGAGCGTGAGCTGCTGGAGCAGGAGATCCGCATCTATGAGAACCAGTTCGGCATCATAAGGCAGTCGCAGCATAATATCCGCGCCTTGAAGCACGATATGAAGCACCACATAAAAATGCTCACGGATATGGTGTCCGGAGGGGAAACCGAAGAGGCGCTTAAGTATCTTGCGTCAATGGGGGCATTTATGGAGAACAGCGGGGAATATGTCGCCACCGGGAACGAAAAGATTGACAGTATCCTGAATTACATGATCTCAAAAGCAAAGAATTCAGGCGTTGATGTCTCCTGGAAAATCCAGATTCCGGAGCATCTGGGAATCCCCGTTTTCGACATCAATGTGATCTTAAGCAATCTGTTTGAAAATGCCATGAATGCCCTGGCAGATGTAACGGAACCGGCATTCCGCATCATGATGAGATATGACCGGGGCATCCTCTGCATCAGCACACAGAATAATTGTTCCGGGAAAGGGCAGACATCCGGGGCTTCTGCAGAGCATGGGTTTGGGCTGAAAAATATCCGGAGGATTGCAGAGAAGTATCATGGAAGCCTGACGGCAGCGGTCCAGGATGGGGATTTCCACGCCAGTGTCCTCCTGTTCTTGGAAGATGCAGATACAGAATGACTTTCTTTTATATATGACATAAAGTGAGCAGGGAGTCCGGCGGAATATTCCGGACTTCTTATTTTTTACCCGCAAACGTTTAATTTTTGCAATGTGCCGCCATAAAGGGTGCTGTCTGTTATTCTGAAACCATGAATCATATTTTGACAGGAGTGGTGTTTATGGAGGCACAGAAAAAAAGGTATTGCCTGGTTGACGGAATCCGGGGTGTTGCCATTGTCAACATGGCTGTATTCCATTTTTTGTATGATGTGTTTATTGTCTATGGGAAGAACCCGCTTTGGTATGGACTTCCCGCAATCCACATCTGGCAGCAGATGATCTGCCAGACCTTTATTTTCATTTCGGGATTTGTATGGCAGTGGGGGATGGAGGGGAACCTTCGGCGGGGTTTAAGTTTCAATCTGTATGGCTTTGTTATTTCGCTTGTTACCCTTATCATCATCCCGTCGGAAACCATATGGTTCGGGATATTGAATTTTATGGGATGTGCAGTCCTGCTGATGTTCCCGCTCCAGAAGGTGATAAAGAAAGTCTCTCCGGCCTGGGGATTGGGAATCTGTTTTGTGCTGTTTATCCTCTGCAAGCAGATACAGCATGGTTATATCGGGATTGGGGGCGGTATACAGGTTCCGGCAATATGCTATTCCATAAAGATTCTGACACCGTTTGGTTTTCCTTTTCCAGGCTTTAAATCAAGCGACTATTTCCCTATGATCCCATGGATGTTTCTGTATCTGTGCGGTTATTTTTTCAATGGAATATTCAGGGAGCATGACACATGGAAAGCCGCAGCCCGGTTTAAGGTTCCGGTCTTATCCGCTATTGGGAGCAGGACGATCTGGATTTATCTGTTCCACCAGCCGGTGAGTATGCTGGTATGCAGTCTGGTATTTGGCTAATGGGGAGGATGGGTATGGATATGGTTTTAAGTGTTGAAAATGCTGAAAAATATTACGGAAGGGGTTACCATTCACAGCCATTTTAATTTCTGATGTTTAATGAATTCCCATTGGGGCTTTTTTATTGGCATAATGCACTGCTTTTGGTGGCTTTATTTATTGATAAATATAGCCACTATATATTGACTTTTTGTAGTGGTTGTAATATAATGTATATATAGCCACTATTGGAAGGAGAAAACGTTATGCCTACTATTGTTAAACACTTCGATAAAAAATCAGGAAAGACCCGGGTTTACGAATCTACTCCCCACTATGACCCTGTTACCAAGCAATCAAGACCGAAGAGGAAATATCTTGGTACTCTCGATCCCGAAACAGAGGAATTGATCCCCTCTTCCGGTCGCAGGGGCAGAACAGCATCTTCGAAAAATGTTACCACCACGGAAGAAGATACTGCTTCTGCAAGGAACAGAGATTTTCAAAAAATCATTTCCGAGAAAGAAACACAAATCGCCTCTTTACAGTCTGAGGTGAAAACCCTAAAAGCTACTGTCAGGGCATATGAAAAAGTATGCGCTTCCATCTCCAATACTTTAAGAAAGGCCCCTGTGATCTATGATTAAATATACCGGCGATCTGCGCTGTGACTTTGAAAAAGCAACGGCAGAAATCACGAAACTCAAAGACCGCATCGTGGGATACCAGGAGCAGATAGCTTCACTACGGGCTTCAGTTAAGAGCCTTAAGCAGTCCAACGATTTCCATAAAAAGAATTATCAGGAATCCCTCGCTGAAAAAGATGCCATTATCAAGGAACTGCAGAACCGTCTTGCCCATGCGGAGGCTCTCCTTAACCATGATGGCAGCAATACCGGTACCCCAACATCGCAGACACCGATAAATAAAAACAAGGTTATCCCAAACTCCCGCCGCAGTTCAGGCAGGAAGAAAGGCGGACAGCCTGGACATCCCAAAGCAGCCCTTGAAGCGCCGGAGGAATCTGAGATCACAGATACCGTCGGGCACCCATTACAGGACGATGAATGCTGTCCAAAATGCGGGCTTACAGACTGCGTCCCAACCGGCGAGTCCGAAGTTAAATTTGAATACGATGTACGCATTAAAGTCGTTAAGATCAAACACGAATTCTTTTATTACGAATGCAGCAACTGCGGCACTGTATTCCGGTCACAGATACCCCCAAACCTCAAGGAGAAGGTTCAGTATGGCAGCGGATTGCAGGCTTTTGCTTTATCACTCACAAATACCGTCAATGCTGCTATGAACAAAGCATCCATGTTTCTTGCCGGAATCACCGGCGGTGAATTAATGCCCTGTGAGGGATACATTGCGAAACTCCAGGCCCGTGCCGCAAATGGGCTCCGCCAGTTTCGCCAGGATCTGAAGCTTGTCCTGATCACAAGAAAGATCGTTTACTGGGACGACACGGTCATCTTCATGCTTGCGCAAAGAGCATGTTTCCGATTTTATGGAGACGAGTCTATTGCCTACTATACAGCGCATGCACACAAAGACATGGAAAGCCTTGATGACGACAATGTACTGAATCTCCTGACATCGGATACCAAAACCATGCACGACCATAACACCGTAAACTACAATGAAAAGTACAGCTTTGAGAATATCGAGTGTAATCAGCATCTTCAGCGTGACTGCCAGAAGAATACGGATGATACCTGCCATCAATGGTCTGATGATCTGAAAAAGCATATCAGCGCAACCATCAGGGATCGCAATGATGCCATAGCCCGGGGCGAGGATTCTTTCAGCGAAGCCTGCATAAACGAGTTTCATCATAAAATAGATGAATACCTTAAAAACGGATGGAATGAAAATGAGTCTGATCCAAACAACTACGGGGCATCCTTTGAGCGGACTCTGCTTACCAGAATTGCCCAATACCGCAGAAACTATTTCCTGTGGGTTGAGGATTTCAGTCTGCCGACCACCAATAATCTCAGTGAACGCGGGCTTCGAGGTGTAAAATCCCACATGAAAATATCGGGACAGTTTGAATCAGAGACAGCGGCCGATAACCATGCGCTCAACCGAACATACATCGAAACCTGCCGTCGTAATGGCATAAATGAAATCGATGCGTTGCAACGATTATGCGAGGGGAATCCTTATACGGTTGCCGAAATCTTCTCGGTCTAATCTTCCTAAAAACACATCAGAACATTGAAAGCGGTGTTACAGCTCCGCTTTATTTGTCGTTCCATCAAACCGACTGTGAATAGTAACAGAACGCGGTAGTACATGCGAACCGTTATCTTGACGCCCTGACCCATGAACGCTATCTGGAGCAGACGAATATTATGTCGCCTGATGCGTTCGGACAGCTTGTCCATGCTTTTTTTGGCGCGAAGACCAACGGGCTGACCGAGTGCGCCCTGCTGGAGATCGTGACCGAGGATTACAGGCAGGCCGCCGAGACACTGGGACGGAATATGCGCCAGACAGATTATATGGGTGTGTTCCGGGACGGCAGGTTCTGCATCCTGCTTTCCAATACGGATGAGAAGAATGCGCAGGGTGTGATAGAGCGTTTCCGGAGCGCCGGTTATATATGCCGCCTCAGAGAGGGGGCGGAGATATGACGCTTACGTTTGAGGAGCATGTTTTTCTCATCGTTGTTATCTTAAATACGATCATAGCGGTGCTCTATCTGCTGATCGGCAGCCTGATTATGGTTCCCATCCGCAACCGGAAAAGAGAAGGGGAGGCGGAGCGGCTGCATGACAACAGGAGAACCTATCTGCTGCGGTTTATCGTGATGCTGCTGTGCCCGGTGGTGGGCCCGTTGTTCTTCTTTGTCGTTCATTTCTTCTATCTGACAATCTTCCGGTTTCAGGTGGAGCTGGATGATGTGGTATTCAGCAAAGAGCGTGTGCGGACCCAGCTGAGAGCGGATGAAGAGCGGGAGATGAACGTGATCCCGCTGGAGGAAGCCGTGGCGGTCAACGACCAGAAGAGCCTGCGCGCGGCTATGTTAAATGTGTTGAAAGGAGAGATTCGGAATTCATTGTCGGCTATTTCCCTGGCGCTTGAGACGAAGGATTCAGAGTCTTCTCATTATGCAGCTTCCATTTTGAGCCATGAGCTGAGTGAGTTCCGTATGGAGGTACAGAAGCTGTATCTGGGAATCAGAGAGGAAGCGCAGGAGCAGACCGAATACGAAGACATGATGCTCGGCTATACGGACAATGTCTTAAAACAGAAGGTTTTTACGGAGCTGGAGCAGAGAAGGTTCGTACAGATGATGGCCGAAGCGGCGGAATCCTTTTATACCAAAAATCCGTCCGGAATGCCGGAACAGCACTATGAGAGTGTCTGTATGAGGCTGCTGGAGATCAAAGATTACGAGAATTCGGAGAAATGGTGCATCAGGCTGGCCGAGCAGTATCCGGACCGGCTGTCGGCCTTTACCTGCAAGTTGAAATTATATTTTATCGTCAGAAACAGAGAGGCTTTCTTTCAGACACTCGACGCCTTGAAGAAATCGGATGTTGTGATCGACAGTGAGACACTGGAACTGATCAGGACCTTCAGCTGACAGACTGTACCGTGGTCCCGTATGGGAGGGCAGAGCGGGCCGCCTTGGGCCGGCAGACTCTGAATTGAGGAAAGGGCATGGTTATAATTAGAAATGATATCACGCCGTAACTATTTGACAATCACAATCGTAATGTTCATCGTGTTTTTCCTGTTTCAGTTTTCCAATGTTGCCCTGGAGAGCTGGAACCATTATGAGGAAAATGCTTATATGGTAGATACGTCCGAACTTCCGGACAGGAGCGAAGCCTATTATGCGGACGGCAGCGGGGAAGCAGAGGACTTTGCAGGCGAGGCGCGAAAGAGCGCGGTTTACATAGGGGACGATGAGGACGCGGTCACAGAGACGGTGAAGCTGTGGGCCGACTATACAAAAAGAAGGCTGCAGATCTATCCCTCTCTGGAAGCGTATGAGAAAGAGAAAAAGAAAGATGACGCGTGGCAGCCGCAGGTGATGGCCATCGACGCTGCCGGGATGGATTTTGATACGGCAGATACCTGTAAGCTGCTGGAAGAGTATTTACAGGCTGGAACCCACTTGATCTTCTGTAATCTGCCTGATGTATCCGTGATCAAGGAAAATGAGCGGCTGCAGGAACTTCTGGGGATCCGGACGATCAGAGCCGAAGAGATGTCTGTGACGGATCTGCATCTGCACGGAGGGTTTCTGCTGGGAGGAGAGAAGATTTATTCGGCAGAGAGCATGGAGGAAGGACTGGAATTCACCCTTCCCTGGTATGAGCTGATTCCGGAGACGGAACTGTACATGAACGGAATCCCGAAGAAAAAATCCCTGGGTGATGAGACTATCGAGGAAAAGGCATTTCCGGCTGTGATCTGGCGGAGAGAGGCGGAAACTGCCTCTGTGTTTGCCGTCAACGGCGCCTATATGGAGGATGCGGCGGGGCTGGGGATCCTGTCGGCCATGTCCGCCAAAATGGAGCCTTACGGGATTTATCCCGTGGTCAATGCACAGACCCTTGTCTATGCCAATTATCCGGGTGTGGCGGACGAGAATAAAGAGATGCTTATGGAACGTTACAGCCAGTCCATGGAAGGTTTTTTCCAGAATGTGGTCTGGCCGGATGTGGTGGCTGTCCTCAGGGAAGCGGGCGCAACCCTGTCCTGTATGATGGCGCCGCAGTTTGACTATGAAGACGATGAGTCGCCGGATGCGGATCAGTTTATCCGCTATATGAAGCTGCTGAACGAACAGGGAGCGGAGACGGGACTGTCCGGCGTATGCCATTCCGATACCCCGCTGGAGAAGAAGGCCGCCAGAGACTATGAGTTTATGCAGGAGGCGCTGCCGACGTTTCGGTTTACGTCTTTCTTTGCGGGAGATCTGACAGAGAAGGCTGTGCTGGAGGCGCTGCAGGAAGACCTGCTGGCCTCTGTGAGGACGGTGGTCGGGGATACTGCGAAGGAAGACAAAGAAGTGATCGGTTATCTGTCTGATTATATCACCAGACAGAGCGCCGTGATAGACGGCTTCGAAGACCAGGAGCGCCGGGAATTCCGGTTCCGCTGTCTGGAAACGGCGCTGGGGTATACCAGCGTGCTCGTGGATATGGAGCGGATCGTCTATCCGGAGGACGACGGCGACGAGTGGGTGTTTGCTTCCAATACACTGCGCCGGAATCTGCAGGACTATCAGATCAGGGAGCAGGGCTTTGACGGTGCGACGGTGTCGGAGTGCGATGAACGGATCCGCAGCTTCCTGGCACTGGATTATACAGAACAAAGAGAATTCAATTCCATCCATCTGGAGCGGAATGCCGTAAGAGGGCCGGTATGGTTCGTCCTGCGGACGAATCATGAAGGCATCGAGAGCATGGAAGGCGGAAGCTGGAAAAAACTGGAAGAAGACGCTTATCTGATTGAAATGGAAGAGCAGAAGGCAGTGATCACGCTGAGAGCGTATTAGTGCAGTAAGAAGGGAACGGATAGTACAATGAGAATTTGCATAGTAGCGGAAGGATGTTATCCATATACGGTAGGCGGCATGTCCAGCTGGGCACACGGCCTGATCCGTTCTTTTCCAAACCAGGAGTTTGTCATATTGGCGATCGTTGCCAACAGAGAACTGCGGGGAAAGTTCGTATACGAGATGCCGGAAAATGTGGTGGAAGTGCATGAACTTTATCTGGATGATCTGGACTGGTGCAGAAGAAGGAAGCGCAAGAGCCGTATGACGAAGAAAGAATATCAGGCGCTGCGCAGCCTGATGCTTGGCAGACAGGTTGAGTGGGAGGCATTGATCGACTATTTCCAGAAGAAAAAACGTTCCTTAAACGATCTGCTGATGGGGGAAGACTTTCTGCATGCGGTGACGGAATTTTATATGCTGCATTACAGCCAGTTCGTATTTACGGATTTTCTGTGGACGATGCGTTCTATCTATCTGCCGTTGTTCCGGACGCTGCAGATGAAAGTGCCGAAGGCGGATGTCTATCACTGCCTGTGTACCGGTTATGCGGGCGTGCTGGGCAGCATGGGCAAATATATTCATGGCGGCAGGCTGCTTTTGTCGGAGCATGGAATCTATACGAGAGAGCGGGAGGAAGAACTGATCCGCTCTAAATGGGTAAAAGGCATTTATAAAAATATCTGGATCGAGCAGTTCCGCAAAATGTCCAGAATGGCATATGACAGGGCGGAACTGGTGACGAGCCTGTACGCCGGGGCCAGAGAACTGCAGACAGAACTGGACTGCCCGGTGGAGAAGACGATGGTGGTGCCGAACGGCGTCCAGGTGGAGCGGTTTCAGAATCTTCTTGGAAAAACAGAGGCCGAGGAGGGAGAAATCTATGTGGGAGCGGTATTCCGCGTGACACCGATCAAGGACGTCAAAACCCTGATCCAGGCGTTTGCTTTCGCTAAAGAAAAGGAACCGAGACTGAAATTGTGGATCATGGGACCATGGGACAATGACGACGGCTATGCGCAGGAATGCTTTGACATGGTGGGGATCATGGGGATAGCCGATGTGATCTTCACCGGCAGGATAGATGTGCGGGAATATTACGGCAAGATGGATATGATGATCCTGACCAGCATCAGTGAGGGACAGCCGTTGACGATCCTGGAGAGCTTTGCGGCGCATAAGCCGGTGATCGCCACGGATGTGGGAGACTGCAGCGGATTGATCCTCGGAAACGAAGGGGATAGCTTCGGGGAGGCAGGCATCATCACCCATATCATGAATGTGGGAGAGATCACACAGGCCATTCTGACATTGGCGCAGAACAGGCAGCTTCGTCTGCAGATGGGAGAGAACGGCTATCAGCGGGTAACCGCAGGCTACCGCATGGAGCAGATGCTGAATGCCTATGGGACGATCTACAGAGAGTTTGCGGAGAGTATGCAGAAACCCTGGGCGGACAATGAAGTGGAAATGACAGACCATCAGTCGGATGGTTATATTGGAGAGGGGTGAGACCATGGCGGGAATAGGTGTTAAATTAAACCGTATATTTGAGAAGAAATCTGTCTTTGCAAATCTTGTGGGATTTACCTACAGTACGATCGCCACGGTAGCGCCGATGCTCCTGGTGATCGGCAACATCATGCTGATGGGCTGGATCCTGGGGCTGAATAAGGCGGCGTATCTGACCAGGGAAGTGTTCTTCTGTACGGTACTGTATACCTTTATCTTTGCGTTGCTTACGGCGGCGCCTTTTAACGCCGTATTGTCAAAATATATGCAGGATGCCATTTTTGAAGAACGCTATCAGGACATTCTGCCATGCTATTATCTGGGACTTGTGTTTAATATCGTGCTCAGCTGTCTGGTGGGGATTCCCTTCTGCCTGTGGGAGCACTTTGTGGGCGGGGTGAGCGTCTTCTATGTGTTTACGGGATTTTGCGGCTATATCTGTCTGGTACTGGTATTTTATTCGATGATCTATCTTTCGATCTGTAAGGATTACCAGAAGATTTCCCTGTTTTTCATGCTGGGAATGGTGATTACTTTTATCCTCTCGCTGGTCCTGCGGTTTATTCTGGAATGGGAAGTTACGATCAGCATTTTGTTCGCCCTTATGGTCGGGTTCTTTTTCATTGCAACGATGGAGTTCGCGACCACCAAACGGTATTTCGTGAAGAACAGCAGCCGGTACCTGCCGGTGCTGAAATATTTCGGCAGGTGGTGGCAGCTGGTGGTATGCAATTTTCTGTATATACTGGGCATGTATATCCATAACTTCGTATTCTGGACGACGGATATGCGGATTGTGGTGGTGAAGAGCTTTGTGTGCAACCAGCCTTATGATATGGCGACCTGTATCGCCATGTTCACCAATATCTCCGCGACGGTGATCTTCGTGGCGCGGGTCGAGATGCATTTCCACGACAAGTACAAGGCGTATTCGGAAGCCGTGATCGGCGGTAAGAAAGCGGACATCGAGAACACGAAGCGCAGGATGTTCCGAGCCATAGCAAGCGAGCTGATGAGCCTTGTGCGGATACAGTTTATCATATCGGTGGTGGTGTACCTGCTGTGCATCGTACTTCTGCCGCAGTATGGGATGGGCGGCATGGTCATGCGCATTTATCCCTGTATGGCGGCCGGATATTTCATTTTATTCCTTATGTATGCGGCGATTCTGTTCTTATACTACTATAACGACCTGACAGGGGCAGTATTGACGACACTCAGCTTCTGTGGCGTGACCTTTCTGGGCAGTGTGTTTGCAGCCTACAATTTGTCGGAGATCTGGTATGGACTTGGCGTGCTGCTTGGCGCCTTTGCCGGATGGACGGTGGCGTATATGAGGCTGCGGTGGGTGGAGAAGAATCTGGACCGGAATATTTTCTGTAAGTGGATGCTGTTGAAGCGGGGGAAGGGGAAGATGCCTTCGGGTCTGGTATATCAAAAGGACGACGGGACGCAGAACAAAAAACGTACAGCGAAAAAGAATACACGGACTGCCTGATGAAACAGCACCGGAAACAGGGGCGGCGTCAGGCGGCAGATAGAAGAAAACAGAAACCTGCGGGCGAAGGAAAGGCATGGGCGTGTAAATGGAAGCAGGCAGTATCATTAGAATTGCAATGACGACAGCGGGCATTGCCGTCATGTTATGCAGCTTCTGGTTTCTCTCGGTAAAAAAGATGACGGCTGACTTTGCCGTTATATGGGAAATTCTTGGTGTGTTGCTGCTTATGATCGGAGCGGTTCCCGGTCTGTCAGGATGGACACAGAACCTTTTTGCAAGAGGAGAGCAGCTGGTGATCTGCATCGGCGCGGCGGGTGTGTTTTTCTGCTATCTGTTCAGTCTGTTGCTCTCCCGCCTGTTGATGAAGAATCACGAGCTGGCGATAGAGGTTTCCATGCTGCTGCGGGAAAAGGGTGCTGACCATCAGGAGCAGAAGCGACGGGAGAGTGTATGGCAGGAGACTGTGGAACAGCCCCGGAAGGAACTGCTGATCATACTGCCGGTAAGAAATGAAGAGAAGAATATCGGGAAAGTACTGGAGCAGCTATGTTGTCCGGAGATCCTGGAAACAGCAGACATTCTCTGTATTAATGATGCGTCGTCGGATGGTTCCGAAGAAATCATAGACGGCTATCCGTGTGTACAGATTGTGAATGTGTATGGTCTTGGGTATGGAAGCGCTTTGCAGTTGGGCTATAAATATGCGGTACGAAATAAATATCAATATGTGATCCAGATGGATGCGGACGGTCAGCATGATGTCTGTAATATTCCGATGATCTATCGTAAATTGAAAGCGTCAGAGCCGGACGGAGAAGGTGCGGATATCGTTCTGGCATCCAGATTTATGGAGGGCAGCTCCCGGTTTCCGGTTTCGGCAGTTAAGAGATTTGCGTTCTGGCTGTTTCGGACTATGATTCATATGGTGACGGGAAGAAAGATCGCGGATCCCACGACCGGCCTGCAGGGGCTTGGCAGGAGGGCATTCTCATATTACGCACAATATAACAATTTTGATCATCAATATCCGGATGCCGATATGGTTATGCAGATGCTGCTTTTAAACTATCGTCTGACAGAAGTGCCGGCAGTGATGCATGCAAGGACAGAGGGGAAGAGTATGCATTCAGGGTTGGAACCGGTGAGTTATATGCTGCGTATGTGCCTGAGTGTGCCGGCGGTTGTATTCAGGATCAAAGTGCTGCGGCGTCGCTGAGACAGCAGTATGATGTGCATTTGTCTTAAGAAAGGGGAAAACAGACAGCATGGTTTCGTATTATTGGGTAGTAGAATACAGTAAGGTGTTTTGTGCTTATCTGTTTCTGATGTTTCTTTGGCCGTCGGTGGTATTTCATGAGCATTTACGGTTAAAGTCCAAAACCTACCGTTTTGGATTCTGTGTTACCGTGCCGATCGTGATCATGAATACAGTGGTTTTGGGTCTTGGTCTTTTACATGGATTGCGTCAGTGGCCGGTGGAAATACTTTTTTATGGTGTGTTTGTGCTGGCTTTTTTGAAAAATTTTGTGACTTATCTTGACAGAAAATATAGAAAGATGATGGAAGCAGAGTTTCCGAATGTCCGCAGTTTAATGGGAAAATACAGAAAACTGGTAATCTTCCTTCTTTTTTTTGTAGTGTGTTATAAATATGTGAAGCGGGCGGTACGATTCCTGAGTGTTGACTTTTTGAAAAAGATAAAGACCTGTAACTGGACGAAGACCAGACTGAGGCTGAAAGCGGGAATCTGGAATTTTGTACGGAGGATCAGTTCGCTGTTCTGGAGATATGGGATCCTTGCGATCGTGCTCATTTACGGGATGGCATATTTCTCATATGGTGCGTTTCAGGTGAACTCTTATGGATATGGGGATCTGTATACCCATCATAAATGGATATACGGCCTGATCGAAGGTAATATTTTTGCAGACGGCATATATCCGCAGGCGATGCATTGCTTTATTTATTGTATGCATATGTTGTCTGGAATCAGGATATACAGTATTCTGTTGTTTTTGCAGGGAATTCATGTGGCCGTCTTTCTGGTATCTGTCTATCTGCTTCTCAGGAAGGTGTTCAGCTGGAGATATACGGCGGTGTTTGCGCTGATGATGTTTTTGACACTGGATCTGTATAATGCAGATCTGATCCACAGCATGTTCCGCCTGCAGATTACGATGCCGATGGAATTTGGACTGCATACGGTATGCCTGAGTGCGTTGTTTTTGCTGAATTATCTGGAGAGAAAGCAGAGCAGTGAAAGTAAATATTTTTGGGATGAGAACCTGTTTCTGTTTATGATGGCGCTGGCGACTGTCACCATGACGCATTTCCATGTGCTGCTGATGACGATGATTGTCTGTGCGTCGTTTGCCGTTTTTTCCTGGAAGAAGATATGCAGCAGGAAGTATTTGCTTCCATTGATATCGGCAGTGTTTTGTGGGGCAGTGATCGCGGTAACGCCTATGGCCGGAGCAGTGGCACAGGGGACTCCGTTCAGTGCATCCATTGAATGGGCACTTGATGTCATGCGTGGAGAGGAAAGCAAAGATGAACAGGAGTCATCTGCTGCTGAGAAAGAAGAAAACACGGATATAGAGAAGGAAGAGGATACAGAGAAGATTCCTGAAGAGGGTGACACCAGCATTACACAGAGTAGAGAAGCGGGAATGCAGGACATGAAACGCAGCGGGATCAATATCGCAGACAGCGTTCTTGGTGGGATGACCGAGATCTATGATAAAGGATATGCCCTGTTATATGGCTGGAACAGGGGCGGCTGGGCATTGGCTTTGACTGTTGCCATGGTTGTATTTTGCCTGTTGACAAAGAAGAAATTGAAACGTTTTCGTGAAATATGCCGATACTATCCGCCGGTGATTCTGATATCTGTGCTCTATGTATTCCTATACGCTGCACCGATTATCGGATTGCCGAATTTAATACCGGAGGGAAGGTTTTTTGCACCGGGACATATGATGCTGCTTGGCGTTATGCTGATGCCTGCTGATATGGTATTTTCCGGATTGGCGGGAATCGGCACAGATCTTGTAATGAGGCTGGCATCTTTTGCGGCAGTGGCAGGAATCTACGGAGCAGCAGTTGCTACAGGAAATTTCAGAGGGATGTTGTTCTACGAGCTGTCAAGGTATAACGCGGCGGTGGAGGTTACGGAATCCATTATTGATACATTTCCGCAGTACAGTTATACGATCGTGTCGCCGACAGATGAGCTTTATCCGGTGATTCAGTATGGGTGGCATGAAGAGCTGCTCAGTTTTGTGGAGCGCTGCGGGGGAGAAGAGAGTTATTCTATTCCGTCGGAGCATGTGTTTATTTTTGTTGAGAAGAAGCCGCTTCTGTATGCGCAGTCATATTTTTTTCAAAGGGTGCCAGGGATGGGGGAAGAGAAGTATCTGGAACCTTTTTGGAGTGTTTACGCTGCCGCTTATCCTGACAGCGCGGCAAGTCAGGCGCCAAAGATGATCGTGGCAGATATTTTGGAGCTCTTAGATGAAACGGAAGATGTGAAAATGGAACTGCCGGAGTATGGCAGTGCATGGGAGATGTACTTAAAGCTGGAGAACAGAACTGTGCTGGAGGCGATGGCTTATGACTGGTGCCAGCGGTTTGCGAAGGAGCATCCTTCGGTGATGAATGTTTTTTATGAGGACGATGCGTTCGTCTGCTATTATTTCCGGCAGGAGACAGGGGCCCCTGCATATGTGTTAAATTTGGATCCAAAAGAAACGTATTGAGTTTAGGATAGATTTGTATGAGGAGAAGAAAGCAGAGGATATTCTATTTCACAGTACTGCTCCTGTTAATGGCAGTAATGCTCGTTGACAGTGTGATTTTGCAATATGAACGGGAAAAAATCAGAATGAATGAAATTATTTTTACAGAATCAGCCCGGGAATTGCGTAATCCTGAGCGTGGATTTTACAATTTGTATGCTTTCCTGATAACGGATGAGAAAGGCGATTATATGCGGTTTGTAGAGCATTACTATAAAAAGGATATAGATACAGACCTGACATTGATCGAAATTAATTTACAGAAGTACAGAGATGGTAAAATCAGTGAAGCAGGGCTGCAAAATATAGAAGTCCTGTTTCAGGTATTGGGTGATTTTGAGAAACAGATGATCGTGCGATTCGTGTATGATCTGGAAGGTGAAAATGAGAAATATGAGCCGGATACGGTCGATGTGATTCTTGGCCATATGGAACAGTTGGAAGATGTTCTGAGAAAGTACAGTGGAAAAATTTATGTATTGCAGGGGTTGTTTATCGGTAACTGGGGAGAGATGAACGGCACAAAATACGAAAATGATGAGGATCTGGTTCGGCTGACAAAACAGCTGTACAGTGTAACGGACAGCTCAACCTATCTGGCGGTCAGGACACCTGACCAATGGCGCCGGATCATGGGAATACGGGATTTTTCTGAAATTGAATTTACGGATGATTCGCCGGCAGTACGAATGAGTCTTTTTAACGACGGCATGATGGGAAGCGAAAGCGACCTGGGTACTTATAAAACAAAAGATGTTGACGGTGATAAAAAAGCAAGAAGAATGGAGGAGTTGTCTTTTCAGGAACAGCTTTGTAGTTTTGTGCCGAATGGCGGGGAGGTTGTTGTTAATAATCCGTATAATGACTTCGATAATGCGGTTCGGGATTTTGCAACGATGCATGTTACTTATTTGAATAATGGTTATGATCAGGAAGTGCTGGATAAGTGGAAGAAAACAAAGGTTGCTGAGCAGGGCTGCTTCAATGGGGTAGACGGGTACACCTATATAGCGCGACATCTGGGATATCGGCTGCTGATCGACAGTGTCGGGCTGCGGCATGATGATCTTAGTGATCAACTGGAAGTCAGCGTGGTGATGAAGAATGTTGGATTTGCACCGTTATATACCAGGACGGAGACTGCGTTGGTTTTTTACGATAAGAAATCGGGAGAGAGCGTTTCCGTTCAAATGAATGGGGATCTGCGCCAGCTGACCGGCGGAAATGAATCTGAGAAACGATTGACACTGAAAGCGAAAATTGACGTGAAGGATTTGGCGTATACAGAATATGATATCTATTTTGAGGTTCTGTACCCGAAAGTCGGACAAAGGATCGCATTAGCCAATGAACAGGAGATGGATGAGCGGGGTTATTACATCGGGAATGTAGAATTATATGATCTGCGTCAATACTTATCAAATGAATTATAGTAAACGACATAACAAATTTCTGTTTCCGGCTCTTGCAGGAGCCATA
>OFFW01001111.1_pt1 | contig 16810 bp, 14 predicted proteins | sample 1521501 | NCBI WGS metagenome assembly OFFW01 (sample SAMEA3504107, study PRJEB24116) | mouse gut metagenome | biome: mouse gut; feature: mouse-associated habitat; material: faeces | place: Denmark | collected 2011
TGGAAGTGATTGAAATTAAATTAGTGTAGCACTGAAAACAGGAACTGAATGAAATAAAGTACAGAATATATACAATATTAACAATAATATTTCTAAATTGGTTTTTGTGTTGACATTTATGAATAATAATGATAATATTTGAATACAGAAAAACGTTTTTCTAATAGGGGGACATATGTCAAGTATTAAAGATGTTGCAAACAGAGCAGGCGTATCAATTTCCACGGTTTCGAATGTAATAAACGGAAAGCGTTATGTCAGCGCAGAGCTTACGCAAAAGGTTCATCGCGCTATCGCAGAGTTAAATTATGAAGTTGACTTGGTGGCGAGAAGTCTGAAGAATAACCGTACCATGATAATAGGCGTTATCATTACATCACTAAATCGTATCTTTATTCCGCAGGTCCTCAATGGATTGCAAAAAGGAGCGGAAAAATATGGATATCATTTATTGATTTATGCCACGAATGATGATATTGAACAGGAGAAAAAATATCTTCAGATACTGGTAAACAGTAAGGTGGATGGAATTATCATTGATACGGTGGCCGATGTGGAGGACGGGGAGTATTATAGTCAGTTGGCTAATCTGGAAAAAGGAAGCAAAAAGATTCCGGTTGTGAGTATTGAGCGGGATTTAAGTCAATATTCTATTTGTTCTATTTATGTGAATAATGAGAAAAGTGCTTTTGGCGCTGTTGAGCATTTAATTGAAAATGGCTGCAGAAAAATTTTGCATATCAGCGGTCCGAAAGCTGTTGAGATGGTTTTGCATCGAACAAAAGGTTACCAGGAAGCGTTAGTGAAGCATGGATTGGCGTTACCGTCTCTGTATAATGCAGAGGGAGATTTTTCGCCATTGAGCGGCTATCGGGTAGTAAAGAAAATGGTGAATGATGGGATAGTATTTGACGGTATTTTTGCGGATAATGACCAGATGGCAATCGGCGCTATCAAAGCGCTGAAAGAGTATGAATTTAAAATTCCCGGGGATATTAAAATTATCGGATTTGATAATACTTTTGTATCATCTATTGTGAAGCCCTCGCTTTCTACAATAAATGTTCCCAAGTATAGAATGGGATGGGAAGCGGCAGGTAATCTGTGCAGAATGATAGAAGAGGAAAGCGACGATAAAAATCAGGGGATGCATACGATGGAACTGACTACGAACCTGCTGGTTAGAGAGTCTACCGGCGGCGGTGTTGAAGGTTGGGATTTGGAAGGATGGTGATTTGAATCAGGAAGGACAAAAAAGTTCGGAAGGTATTTTTTACAGGTCAAAAAAACGTTTTTTTGGCGTGGGAAGTAAAACACAAAAAAATTGGGAGGGAATGTAAATGAAAAAAACAATGAAAATTATTATGAGCGGACTTTTAACGATTACATTACTGGCCGGTATGACAGCCTGCGGCGGAAATGGGCAGCAGAAGAAAGAAACGGACAGCGTACAAAAATCCAATAATACGGAAGTGAATGTACAGGGAAACACGGAACCAAGTGACAATACCGAGATGGCAAAAGAGATTGATTTTTACTCCTCTATCTTAAAGGAAGAAGGATGTCTGGCAATAGCGAAAGAATTTGAGGAAAAAACGGGTATTAAGGTAAATGTACATTCTTATGATTCTGCAGATTTCGTACAGGCTTTCATGGTTGCAGCTAATGGAGGAAGTCCGATAGACGTTATGCTGTTGAATGGACAGGACGTGCGGTATTTTATGAAAAATAATCTGATTCAGGAGATGGACGGTAAACCGGGTGCCGACCGGGTGAATCAGGGGGCTGTTGACCAGTATACCTATAATGGAAAATTATATGCGATTGGTTCTAAAGGTGGAAATTCTTCAGGTATTTATGCCAACATGGATATTATAAATCAATATGGTGGAAAAGCTCCGGAGAATATGGAGGATTTGCGTGAACTGAATGCAAAGTTAAAAGCGGATGGCCTTTCTTTATTTGCTTTCGGAGGAGGTAATAAGTATATGTGGCCCATGTGGTATTTTTCCTGTATTGGGCAGACAACTGATGGAAAACCAATAGAGAGGACAGAAGAAATTCTGACAGGAAAGGCCAAGTTTACAGATGCTGATTCAGTAGAGGCTTTTCAGGTACTTCGTACATTTGCGGAAGAAGAGATGTTCCAGCCAGGATTTAATGGAACTGACAGCGACGGCGGAAAAGCCGTGTTTGTAAATGGTCAGGCGGCACTGTTTTATGGAGGAACCTGGGAGATAACCGGTTTTCTTGAGGCAGGTATGGAAAACCTGGATTTACTTCCTTTCCCGATTATCAAGGAAGGTGCGAAATCTATTCAGACAGGCAACGCATCTGATGGAGCATGGACTATTTATAGCAAAATTGACCCTTCCAGACAATCGGCGGCGGAAGCATTTATTGATTATATGACAACAGATGAAGTAATTGAAGGATTCAGAACAAGTGATTCTGCAGACCTGAGGGATTATGCGAGAGTCAGCTGTAATCCCAATGTACCGCTTCCCGAGGGAACGGATAAACTGACTGAAAAACAGATGGACTTTCTGGAGACTATGACATTTACGCACCCTGACTGGATTTATCCTCCTGAAATAACGACTGCGCTTCAGGACAATCTGCAGGCACTTACCGGACTGCAGATAACAGCGGAAGAGGCGGCACAGGAGATGCAGAAAGTCATGGATGAATTACTGGCAAATGGATATGACTATAATGAGGTTGAGCAGGGAAATTAGAACAGTATGATATATCCGGGATTGATATATTTGAGCCAAGATATATTAATCCCGGATTTTTTAAAGATGGGAGTGATGATGTGTCAAGGATAAAAAGAAATTTGCTGATAGGTCTGTTGTTTTCTCTTCCGGCATTATGTCTGTACTTTATATTTACGATATTTCCGTTTTTTTACGGGTTTTATATATCGTTATGTCAGTGGGACGGTTTTAATGAGCCGCAGCTGATAGGAATTGATAATTACATCAAAATATTTCAGGACAGTAAGGTGTTTGAGGCCTTAAGTCACAATGTGATATATGCTGTGGGAACTGTTTTGGTTAAGCTGGTTTTTGGTTTTCTGATTGCCTTGATTTTGAACAAGAAACTAAGAGGAATAACAGCATTCCGGACAATTTTGTTCACTCCAGTGGTCATTTCTTTTATTGCTATCGGCTCTATCTGGACCTGGATTTATAATCCCACGCAGGGAATGCTTAACAGGATTTTACAAAATCTGGGTGTTATGAGTCCGCAGAATCCGATAGCATGGCTGGGGGATGCCAGATATGCATTGATTGCAGTGATGATAGTGGACGTCTGGAAATGGCTTGGGTATCATATTGTACTGTTTCTTGCCGGGCTCCAGACGATTGCTTCAGAGTTATATGAATCTGCAAGAATTGATGGAGCAAACGGCTGGCAAAGTCTGAAATATATTACAATGCCACAGATGAAAAGTGTGTTTTACATGAACCTTACCTTTTGTCTGGTGGGCGGATTTAATGTGTTTGATGTGATTATGGCAATGACGAAAGGCGGACCCTATGGAAAAACGGAAGTAATTGCAAAATATATCTATGACACCTCCTTTGGCTCGACAAATAAGTTTGGTTATGCAACTGCTATATCTATTTTCGTATTTCTTCTTATGCTGAGCGTAACACTGGTGATTTTGTATTTTATGAGAAAAGCGGAAGAACAAATGTAAAGGAGGTCGAAAATGAAGTTAAAGAAACGGATTATTTCAATCATTGATTATGCAATTCTTACTGTTTTGTCGGCTGTCATTATCGTGCCTCTTTTATGGCTTTTTGGAAATTCCATGAAATCGGATAAGGATGTTCGTGTGAATATGGCAAAACTTTTGCCGACGTCTGGCGAATGGCAGCCAGAAAATTATATACAGGCATGGAAGAGAGGAAATATTGGTCAGACTATCTGGAACAGCCTGTTTAATACATTGATAGCAGTGGCGCTGATTTTAGTAGTGGCTTATTTTGCGTCTTATGCAATAGCAAGAATCCGGTATAAGGGAAGTGAACTGGTGCACGCACTGTTTGTCTCTATGATGATGGTACCTCTGGCACAGGTGGTAATGATACCACAGTTCCGAATCATTTCGGGAATGAATCTGGTGGATACCCATTGGGGAGTTATTCTTTTATATACGGCTGCCGGAATTCCTTTTTCGGTATTTTTGCTTACATCTTTTTTGAGAAAGATTCCTATGGAACTGGACGAAGCGGCCCGGATTGACGGCTGTGGCAGGCTTGCAATTATTTTTCGGATTTTATTGCCGCTGTCCAAGCCTGGGATTGCAACAGTGGTGATTTTTCAGGGTATGAATGTATGGAACGATTACTTTACTGCTCTGATATATCTCAGGTCACCGGGGATGAAAACAGTTACGCTGGGGCTGAAAAATTTTATGGGACAGTGGGGGCTGGTGGATTATAACCGATTGTTTGCGGCAATTGCAATAGTTACGTTTCCCATTGTATTGTTATATGTCATTTTCCAGAAGCAGTTTGTAAGCGGACTTACTTCCGGTTCAATTAAAGGTTAGAGAGAGGTACTATATGAATAACAAGGATATTATTTTAAAAACGTTCAAAGAAAATGAGGGGATTTTTCGGTTGATTCCTATATTTGTTCCCAGAAGATTTGCAAGCCCCGGGAAGAGACTGCGGCTTCATCCGGACGATTATTATGCTTTTGGGACAGCGCGCGGAGCCATCAAGGAACGTTGGTTTTCCAGTGTCATCACCTGTATGAACGGTGAGATGGCAAGGGAAGATGAGGGGCTTAGTTATGTTTCCTATTCCGGGGACCCTAAAGACAGGTTTACATTAAAAGAAGCGATTGAGATGCTGGGTGAAGCAGTTATTGGAAGAGAATTGATGGACAAATATGGGACATGGCCAATGTACTCAAAATTCTTTGATTATGAAACGCCGCTGTTCCATCATCTGCATCTGGATTTTGAAGCGGCAGCAAGAGTGGGAAGACTGGGAAAACCGGAAGGATACTATTATCCGCCACAATATAATCCGGTGGAGGGAAAATTTCCCCATACTTACTTTGGCTTTTGTCCGGACGTTACAAAAGAAGATGTGAAAAAGCGTTTGGAGCAGTATACTTCCGGGGACGGAAGAATTACAGAGCTTTCCCGTGCATACCGTATTCAGCTTGGAACGGGATGGTATACCCCTCCAGGAGTGGTGCATGCGCCGGGCTCTTATCTTACTTATGAGCCGCAGTGGAATTCTGATGTAAATTCTGTATATGAAAATGTTGTGTTCGGAGAAGTTTATCCTTATGAGATGTTGGTTGAGAACTGCCCCGGGGAAAAACAAAAGGATTTGGATTATGTAATCAGCCTGATGGACTGGGATAAAAATACTGACCCTGATTACAAGGAACATTATTTCAGAGCACCACTGGTCATCAGCGATGATGAATCGTATATGGAAAAATGGGTGGTATACGGGAATGACTACATAGCGGCCAAGGAACTTACCATAAAGCCCGGAAAAAGCGCATTAATTAAGGATGAAACAGCTTACGGATGTATTTTGGTGCAGGGGCACGGAAAGTTTGCCAGTTATAAGGCAGAGACGGCAGGGATGCTGCGCTTTGGGCAGCTGAGTGCTGACGAGTACTTTGTCAGTGAAGAGGCAGCCAGAAAAGGGGTTGTGATATCCAATGAATCCCAATTTGAACCGCTGGTAATATTAAAGCATTTTGGGCCAAATAACCGAGAGGTGCCGGGAAGACAGTCAGGAGGGAGATAGGATGCTTAAAAAGATTCCAAGATTAATTTTACCGGATTTTATGAAGGCTTTGATGGAGATGGGGCATGGAGATGAAGTTGTTTTTGGCGATGCAAACTTTCCGGCGGAGTCTTTGGGGAAAAAGGTAATTCATATGGAAAACAGCAGAATTACGGAAATTCTGGAGGCGGTGATGCCCTTCTTTGCGCTGGATAACTTCGTATCCGAAAATGTAATTCTGATGTCTGTGGTGGCAGGAAAGGGAGAGGAACCCTCTGTCTGGGGAAAATATGATGAAATTATCAGAAAATATGATGAGGAAAAAGCGTTTCAAGGATTTTCCTTTTTAACCAGAGAGGAGTTTTATGAGCGTGCCCAAAAGGCCTGCATAGTGGTAGCCACAGGCGAAAGGGAAAAATATGCGAACATCATTTTGAAGCTGGGTGTAGTGGAAGGAGAAGCATAGTATGAATATTATCAGAATTGAAACCGAAAATTTGCGGTTGGAATTTGACGGGGAGAACGGCTCCCTTACAGGTATTTTTTCAAAGAAATCAAACTGGAACGTTATAAAGCGTCCTCACCTGGGGCTGTCCTGGAGGATGATGATTCCCGTAGAGGGCAGGAGGAACAACGAGGCCTGGGGACATGAGCAGGAAAAGGCTCCTTTGTGTGAATCAGGAGAGGATTTTGTAAAATTTACATGGGAAGAGATTTCCTCCCGATTTGGAGGAACCCATCTGATAAAGGTGGAAACGGAGTGCCGGATTGAAAACGGTCAGCCAATATTCAGAATGCATATCGACAATAAGAGCAGCCATATGGTGGAGAATGTATACTATCCGTATATTGGGGATTTATACCGTCCGAATAATGCCAGGAAGTTTAAATTTGAACATGGAAGCTATTGTGGGATGAAGGAATATGAATTATATCCTCTTTTCCCTAACTGCGCGGGAACCCATAGCGTGGACTATCCCACTTTATGTGTGGAAGACCATATTAATCCGCCCATGAATCCGTTTGGACTGATTTCAGATGATTGTGGGAACGGCCTGTATCTGGGTGTGGCGGAGAGAAGGATTGAGCCGGTGACATGGCATGGGGAATATCTGCCCGGATGGGCGAACTCCAATGATTTTCGGGTGTTCGAGCAGGATAAAGTCGGGGATAAAGATACGTATGTAAGATTTGCCGTAGGTCACCTTCCCTTTGTAATGCCGGGAACGGAGTTTGAACTGCTTCCCTTTGCAATGGATTCTTATAAGGGAAAATGGAGTGTAGGAGCAGAATGTTACAAAATACGAAGCGAAAAATGGAATACTTTGCCTAAGCTTCCTTCCTGGGCACGGGACCCTTATTCCTGGCTGCAGATACAGATTAATTCTCCGGAGGACGAGCTGCGGTTGAAATTTAAGGATTTTCCCAAAGTTGGAGAAGAGTGTAAGAAATATAATGTGAAAGTGATTCAGTTGGTAGGATGGAATAAAGGAGGACAGGACAGAGGGAATCCGAGCCATGACCCGGACCCACGTCTCGGCACCTGGGAGGAATTAAAGGAAGCAATCCATAAAGTCCAGGAAATGGGAATAAAAGTGGTGTTGTTTGCCAAATTTGTATGGGCTGACCAGTCCAATGAGGATTTTAAAGAAGTCTATGAGAAACATGCGGTAAAAGACCCCTATCAGAATTACTACGTGTATAAAGGTTATCAATATATGACACTGTCCCAAATGACCAATGTAAACACAAGGCGTCTGATTCCAATGTGTTTTGGGGATGAAGAATGGATGGAAATTTGCAAAAGGGAATTTCGCAAATGTGTGGAACTGGGGGCGGACGGAATTCTGTTCGACGAGTGCCTCCATCATTCGCCAACCCTGTGCTGTTTTGACACTTCCCATGGACATCGCTATGGAGCGTCTACTTACAGCTGGGATGAAAAGCTGATTGAGGAATTCCGGAAAATAGCCGGAAATGAGGAATTTATGATTGCGGGGGAGGGTATTTATGATTTTCAGCATAATTACTATGACCTGTCCTATACAAGAACCTGGGGAAGAAACCATAAGGCGATGAGCAGAACGCTCCGGCCGAGGGGGCAGATTATGTCGGCAGTAATCGGTTTTAATGACAGGGGCATGATTAACCAGTGCCTGCTCAATAAATATATCATCAGCTATGAGCCGTATAATTTTAAGGGAATGCTGTCTGATTTCCCGCTCACCGTGGCGTATGGAGCAAAAATGGACAAGCTCAGGACAGATTTGAGGGAATATTTCTGGGATGGAGATTTCAGGGAAAAGATTGGCGGGAGCGTCACACTGGAAAACGGGGCAGAAACGGAAGCCTATGCTGTTTACGATGGGACGAATGGCAGGAAAGGCATGATAATCTGTAATTATGATGAAGAAAATCCAATTACGGTGATACCACGTCTGGATGATGGGGAAAAGCTTACCAGATACCGTCTGGTGGATGAGGACGAAATGAGGGAATTTGACGGTAGCTTCGTGATTCCGCCAGGCAGTGCAGCAGCGGTAATTTAAGCCAGGAGGTACGAAGGGGGAAGTATGGGCAAATATCGATTTGGAATCTACGAAAAAGCCATGCCTGATACGATGACGCTGGAAGAAAAACTGTTGCTGGCTCAAAAGACGGGATTTGATTATGTGGAAATCAGTGTTGATGAGACAGAGGAAAAAATAGCCAGGCTGGACTTTTCGAAAGCAAGAGTAGAAGAGCTTCATCAATTCATGCTGGAGAATAATATTTTTATAGAGACCATGTGCCTGTCCGCACACAGAAAGTACCCTTTGGGCAGTGAAAAAGAAGAGACGAGAGACAGGAGCCTGGAGATTATGAAAAAAGCAATCATATTCTCCAGGAACCTGGGAATACGGATTATTCAGTTGGCTGGATATGATGTATATTATGAAAAGTCCAATAGCGCTACCAGAGACAATTTTACCAGAGAATTAAAAAAGTGTGTGGAATATGCCGCAGAATTTGGAATTATTCTGGCTTTCGAGACTATGGAAACGGAATTTATGAACACAATTCAAAAAGCCAAGGCAGTAGTAGAGGTAATGGAGTCTCCCTATCTTCAGATTTATCCGGATATAGGGAATATCAGAAACGCTACAGAGAATTATCAGGAAGATATTACTGCCGGAAAAGGGAAAATTGTAGCGGCACATTTGAAGGAAACCAGAGAGAACGTGTTCCGTGATATGGAATATGGCGAGGGAAGGGTGGATTTTAAAGGATGTATCAGACGGCTTGTTTCTCAGGGGGTTTTCCGTTTTACCTGTGAATTCTGGTATGACAGGAAAACCGACCCGGAAGCTTATCTTCGGCGGAACAGGGAATACATAAGGAGGTGTATGCCGGATTGAAAAAATATCTTATGGGTATAGACAACGGCGGAACATATTGTAAGGCAGCTGTCTTTGATTTGGAAGGAAATCAGATTTGTAAAAAGAGCATCCAGATTCCGGTTTATATGCCGAAAGAAGGATATACACAAAGAAAACTGGAAGAAATCAGAGATTGCAATTTTAAAATTATCAGGGAAGCTGCAGCGGAATGCAATGGTGAAATTGCAGCCATAGGAATTGCAGGTCACGGTAAAGGGCTGTATTTATTGGACAAGAAAAAAACGTTTTTATACGAAGGAATCGGTTCGACTGATGCAAGGGCGTTAAAATATGAGCTGGAATGGTGCAACGGTGAATGCGCAGAGCACATTTATGAAAAGACGGCGCAGAGGATTATGGCCTGTCAGCCGGTGGCGCTTCTTAAGTGGCTGAAAGAGTATGAAAACGACATTTACAGACAGATAGGAGCCGTTTTATCCGTAAAGGATTTTGTAAGATTCTGTCTGACGGGTGAAATCTGTACGGAATACACGGATGTGTCAGGAACGAATCTGATGAATTTAAGAACAAAAAAATATGACAAAGAACTTTTAAGAGAGTTTGATATTGAGGAAATTTATGACGCGCTTCCTCCTGTCAGGAAATCCTATGATATAGCGGGACGAATTACACAGGAGGTGGCAGAGGCGACCGGGCTTAAAGCCGGCACGCCGGTAGTGGCGGGGATGTTTGATATTGATTCCTGTGCGTTGGCACTGGGTAATGTCAATCCCATGGATATGTGTGTGATTGCGGGAACATGGGGGATTAATGAGTATGTTTCTCCGAAAATGATAGACAATAAAACAATTGCCATGAATTCCGTCTTTTGCAATCAGGATTATTATCTGGCGGAAGAGAGCAGCGCCGCTTCTGCAGGAAATCTGGAATGGCTGATGAAGCTGTTAAAAGAAAATGATTATGAAGAAATCAACAGTCTGGTAGACGAAGTGGTGCCGGAGGAATGTAATCTTTATTATATGCCGTTTTTATATGCGTCCAATGAGAATCCTCTTGCAAAAGGAATGTTTGTTGGGCTGAGCGGATATCATACGAAAGCGCATATTCTTCGTGCTGTTTACGAAGGCGTTGTCTTTGCTCATTTAACGCATGTGAAAGCATTGCTTAAGAATAGACCAGCTCCTGAGTTTATCCGCCTGGGAGGGGGAGTGACGAATTCCCGGGTCTGGTCCCAAATGTTTGCGGATATTCTGGAAATACCGGTTCATCTTAACCATTCCGTGGAATTGGGGGCAAAGGGAGCGGCTATGGCGGCCGGTGTAGGGGTCAGTATTTTTAAAGATTATAATGAAGCGGCACGGATATGTATAAAAAAAGGTGAGACGCTGCTTCCGGATAAAAGCAGGCAAATGATTTACAGGAAAAAATACAGGAATTATAAACAAATCATTCATTCTATGGACAACGTCTGGAAAGTAATTGAATAATGATGTCATATGATAATTGATTTGAGCAGTTTGTAAGCAGTTGGCGCACCGTGTATCGGACAGGATACATGGTGCGCCAGCTGTTTACAAAGACAGATAGTTCTCCGTCTTAGAAGAACCGTATGTTCCAATCAGAGAAAAAGATATGGTATGAACCACTATACTTGTTTGTATCGTATTATTTGCAACAACTTTAAAGTTTCAAAAATTTCATTTTCTTTACATTGTGTATCGATTGTATTACTATAACAAAAAAGAGGAACGATGCTATGGCGCAGACATTGGTAAATTTTAGAATATTTTTCCTCTGACAGGAGCAATGGCATGAATTTAGCACAATTACAGCAGGCAATACAGAATTTTGACGAGATTCTCCCTATAGGAAAAGAGGTTTATATTGCAGCAAAAGACAGCGAAGGGAGCGGAAACGGCGCAAAAGAGCGTGAGCTTTGTCACATAGCCGGAATGACCAGAGTGGGAAATCAGGCAAGGCTGTATGTCCTGAAAGAAAATGTTCCGGATAAAAACCGACCGGTCATGTTGGGCAATACAAACCGGGAAAGAATGAGAATCCATACAGAGCCGGAATTTTTTATGGAAGTTGCAGCGATTAAAGTGGGGGAAACGGAGCTGAGAACAAAAGGGATAATCGGATATCCTCTGTGTACACATTCTGCCGTAGAGGCGCCTTCTGCGAACTGCGCGCTTTCGGCGGAAAATTTAGATTATAACTGTGAAGAATTGCTGGTTTTTGGTGAACTTTTTAAAAACGGATGGAAGCTGCCGGAGAACAGTCCTTTTGCCCGGAAGAACTGGGAGGAACTGTGGGTGACGCGTATTGATATTGAACTGGCGGAGTGCGCGGATGCAGAGGAACATGTAAATGTGGCGGAGCCTGAGGGGATGGATGCGGCAAAAAACGGTACGCCGGCAACGGCTATTCAACGGCTTCCGTTATGGGAAAATCAGGAGGTCTTTGTCAGGCTCGGTAAGAGATGCAGAAAGCATCCGGTAGAAAAGCCTGTGTGTCTGCAGGTAGGAAAAGAGTCGGAAGTCTTTTTTTCTCTGGAAGACGGAAGCAGCGGAATCTGCTATATCAACAGGGTTTATCCTATAGACGTATGGCAGGAAAATGAGGAGCGGTTTAAGGACCCCCGTTATCTGGAGATAGAGACAAAGGAGGAGCTTGAAAAGCATAAGGAGAGTTTTTTTGAAGGGCTGGCGCAGGACTGTCCGAGAGGAATGTGTTATCTGGGAATTGAATATGAATGCACATTGAATGGAAATCTGGTGTTTTATGACAGGTCGTTTCTGGAGAGGAAACCGGAAGAAAACAGAGGAAGCGCCAGAATTATGATGATGCTGTTAAAGCCCGACGAGCCTTATGGAAAGCACGGACTGGCGCAGCATGGCTGTGTGATACAGACTCCTGTTTTTCCGGATATAAAACAGATGGAGGCGGAACTGTTTTATTATATGGAGATGTTGGGGGAGAAGGAAGTGCGATTGAAATTTGAGACGGATTAAGCTTACGGATATCTACTTTCAGCCTGACGTTTCTCTGGCAGGCGATAAGGATGTGATGGAGGTTCAAAATGATAAAAAAACAAAACAATTTTTCCATAAGGCCCGCAACCACTGACGACGCGGTGGAACTGCTTGCCATCTATGCACCCTATGTAACGGATACGGTGATTTCCTTTGAATACGAGGTGCCGGAAGCGGAGGCGTTCCGGAAAAGGATAGAAAACACCCTGAAAAAATATCCGTATCTTCTGGCAGAAAGGAAAGGGGAAATTCTCGGTTATACTTACACCGGCCCCTTTGTGGGCCGTCCGGCCTATGCCTGGGCGGCGGAGACTACCATTTATCTGAAGCAGAGCGAGAGAAAAACGGGAATCGGAAGAGCGCTGTACGAAGCGCTGGAAAAGGTGTCAAAAGCGCAGAACATTCTGAATTTAAACGCCTGTATCGGGTATCCCCAGGTGGAGGACGAATATCTGACAGGGAACAGCGTGCAGTTTCACGGCCATATGGGTTACCGTATGGTGGGCGAATTCCACAAGTGCGGCTACAAGTTCGGAAGATGGTATAATATGGTCTGGATGGAGAAAATCCTGGGGGAACATGGAGAGAATCCGAAAGAAGTCATTCCCTTTCCGGCACTGGCCGACCGTCTGGAAATATGATAGAGAAATTTGGACAAAGTATACCTGCGCAGGCGATTGCTGCGGAAACACAGTTTATTGAATTTGCGGCCTCTTTGTGCTATGATGAATACAATAAAAAAGAGAAGCGGCTGGACAGGATTTTCCTGTTCCATGAGGAAAGGTAAAGGAGAAAAGCTATGAATGTTATCGTTATCGGAGGCGTTGCCGCCGGCACGAAAACCGCTGCCAAGCTGATGCGGCAGGACCGCGGCGCAAAGGTTACGGTTTATACCAAAGGAAAGGACATTTCCTATGCCGGATGCGGTCTGCCTTATTATGTGGGGGGCAGCATTGAAAACCGTGAAGAATTAATCGTAAATACACCCAAAAAGTACGCGGGACTCACCGGTGTGGAGGTCAGGACCGGAATGGAGGCCGTGGGCCTTAACGCGGAGGAAAAGACCGTCAGTTTTGCGAACGGTGAAACCGTTTCCTACGATAAACTGGTGATTGCCACGGGCGCGGTTCCTTTTGTTCCCGACGTTGCGGGATGCGGTCTGCCCGGCGTATTTACCATGCGTACGCCTGACGATGCCATCGGCCTTCGCGCATACATAGAAAATAATCACTGCCGCCGCGCCGTGGTGGTGGGAGGCGGATTTATCGGCCTGGAGATTGCGGAAAATCTTCTGGCAAAAGGGCTTAAGGTTACCGTCGCGGATATGGCAAGCCAGGTGATGCCGAATCTGTTTGATGAGGAAATGGCCGCCTATATCCGCCGCCGTCTGCAAAGCAAGGGCATTCGAATTGTCACGGGAGCCGCTCTGGAAGAAATTCTGGGAAATGAGAAAGCTGCCGGGATTCGTACCAGCGTGGGGAACTTTGACGGGGAGCTTGTGGTGCTTGCCATCGGCGTCCGTCCCGCCACCGCTTTTCTTGCGGAATCAGGGCTTTTGATGAACCGGGGCACGATTGTGGTGGACGATTGTCAAAAAACAAATTTAGATGACGTATACGCTGTGGGCGACTGCGCGCAGGTTTACAACCGGATTACCGGAAAGGGCCAGTGGTCTGCCATGGGCTCTACCGCCAATATCACCGGACGCTGTCTTGCCAGAAACCTGACGGGAGACAAAGCTGTTTATAAAGGCTGTCTGGGAACAGGCGTCGTGAAACTGGCCGGGGATTTGAACGCGGGCCGTACCGGTCTCACCGAGCAGCAGGCCAGGGAGGCCGGTTTTGATGCAATCAGCGTAACATGCGTTACGGACGACAAAGCGCATTATTATCCCGATGCCTCCGCTTTTGTCACCAAGCTGATTGCTGACAGGGATACCCATAAGCTTCTGGGGATTCAGGTTCTGGGAGCAGGCGCGGTAGACAAGATGGTGGATATCGCGGTCACCGGCATTGCCATGGGCGCGGCGGTGGAGGATTTTGATACCATGGACTTTTCCTATGCGCCTCCTTTTTCCACGGCGATTCATCCTTTTGTGCAGGCGTGTTATATATTGGAAAATAAGCTCTCCGGCGCTTTTGAGACTTTTACGCCGGCCGAGTACGCAGCCGGAAAAGCCAGGGGGTTCCAGGTAATCGACGCCCATCCGGCGGCTGCAATTCCGGGGGCAAAGTGGGTGAACTTAAGCAAGGTTACCGCGCCTTTGGACGGCATTGGTCTGGAGGAAAAGCTGTTGCTTGTGTGCGCCAGAGGCAAACGGGGATACTTTTTGCAGAACCGTTTGAAAGCGCTGGGCTATACCAACACCCGGGTGCTTGAGGGCGGCGCTTTTGTCAACAGTGTGAAAGTTGAGTTTGCAGGGGGCGTTCTGCCCGCCGCGGAAATTAAACGCGTCAAGGGGCTGGGCTGTCTGCAGGATAAACGTTATACGGATGTTTTCAATGTCCGCGTCATTACCCGGAACGGAAAGATTACCGCAGAAGAGCACCGGGTTATCGCGGAAGCCTCCGAACGCTTCGGCTCCGGCGCGGTCACCATGACCACCCGTCTTACGCTGGAGATACAGGGCGTCAAATATGAAAATATTCAGCCGCTGATTGATTTTCTGGGCGAACACGGGCTGGCCACAGGCGGCACCGGCTCGCCGGTACGGCCTGTTGTATCCTGCAAGGGCACTACCTGCCAGTACGGTCTCGCCGACACCTACGGCTTATCGGAAAAACTCCATGAGCGGTTTTACGTGGGATACCATGACGTGACGCTGCCCCACAAGTTTAAAATTGCCGTGGGCGGCTGTCCCAACAACTGTGTAAAGCCCGATTTAAACGATTTGGGCATTGTGGGACAGCGGGTTCCCATGGCGGACTTTTCCAAATGCCGGGGCTGTAAGAAGTGTCAGGTTGAGGAAAACTGTCCCGTCAAGGTTGCCAGGATGACTGACGGAAAGCTTCATATTGATGCAAATGTCTGCAACAACTGCGGACGCTGTAAGGGAAAATGTCCTTTCGGCGTATTGGAGGAGTACAAAGAGGGCTTTAAAATTTATATCGGGGGCCGCTGGGGTAAAAAGGTTGCCCATGGTATGCCGCTGACAAAAATTTTCGACAGTGAGGAAGAAGTGCTGGAGGTAGTGGAGAGAGCGATTCTCCTGTTCCGTGACGAGGGGATTTCCGGCGAGCGGTTTGCCGATACCGTCAGCCGGCTGGGCTTTGACTATGTAAATGAAAAGCTGCTTTCCGACACCATCGACAAGGCTGCCGTTTTGCAGAAAACCGTAAAGGGCGGCGCAACCTGTTAAAGCGTATCCCGTAAATTTTTCAGGGGATAATGTGGCTGAAATCACATTGTCCCCTTGTTTGTTGTACGGGCAATGAGACGGAAAGGAAAAACCTGTGAAAATACGGACTTGTTTGAAAACAGCCTGTTTTGCCGCTCTGGGCGCGATGCTGCTTCTGACAGCCTGCGGAGGGGCGCCGGCGCCGGGCTATCCTGCGGGAACAGGGGAAAAAAGTTCGGCGGTGACATTCACCGACGACCTGGGACGGACAGTGACGGTGGACAGGCCAAAGAGGGTGGCCTGTCTGATTGCCAGCTTTGCGGATATCTGGCATCTTGCTGGAGGAGCGGAGCAGATTGTGGCTGCCACAGGCGCCACATGGACTTATTTTGATTTGCCTCTGGGGGAGGACGTCGTCAACCTGGGGGCAACAAAGGAACTGAATCTGGAAGAGCTGATTGCCTGCAATCCGGATTTTATTCTGGCAAGCTGCGGCACGGACAGGAACAGGGAGCTGGAATCCACCTTTGAAAAGATGGGGCTTAATGCGGCATACTTTCAGGTCGATTCTTTTGAAGACTATCTGCGGATGCTGAAGGTCTGCACAAAGATTACCGGATGTGATGAGAATTACGAAACCTATGGCAGTAATGTCAAAGCCCAGGTGGAGAAAGCGCTTTTGCGGGCGGACGGCTCCCGGCCTGAGGTTTTGTACATCCGTGCCACGGGAAGCAAGTGTAAGGTGAAGGGAAGCGAGGGAAGCGTGCTGGGAGAGATGCTGGCCAATCTGGACTGCGAAAATATCGCTGACAGGGAAAACAGTCTGTTAGAACAGCTCAGCATAGAGGCTATTTTGCAAAACGACCCAAACTATATCTTTGTGGTTCTGCAGAGCGCGGACCCGGCGGACGCGCAGAAGGTGCTGGAAGCCACGCTTTTAAAAAATCCGGCCTGGAATACGCTTACGGCGGTACGTGAGGGGAGATATTTCGTGATGGATTCCAATCTTTACAACTTAAAACCAAACGGACGATGGGGGGAAGCTTATGCGAATCTGGCGGATATTCTCTACCCGGCGCGGTAAAAGTATTTTCTGGGCCCTGATGCTTTTTTGCGTTCTGGCAGCGGCGGCGCTTAGTCTGTGGACGGGTTCGGTAGCGCTTTCACCGGGACAGGTGCTTGCCGTGCTGACAGGGAGGGACGCTTCTTCAACCGCGGCCCGGATTATTTTTTACAGCCGGATGCCCCGCACCTTTGCCGCTCTTTTGGCGGGGGCCGCCCTGG
>OFFW01001117.1_pt1 | contig 16769 bp, 12 predicted proteins | sample 1521501 | NCBI WGS metagenome assembly OFFW01 (sample SAMEA3504107, study PRJEB24116) | mouse gut metagenome | biome: mouse gut; feature: mouse-associated habitat; material: faeces | place: Denmark | collected 2011
TCACGGATATGCTGGCGCAGCAGGCGGATATTATTGTCCGTTTTCAGGGCGGGGCCAACGCGGGCCACACAATCGTCAACGATTACGGAAAATTTGCACTGCACACGCTGCCTTCCGGCGTATTTTACAGCCACACCACCAGCGTAATCGGAAACGGCGTGGCCCTCAACATTCCGGTATTTTTTAATGAAATCAAATCAATCACCGACAGAAACGTGCCAATGCCCAAAATACTGGTATCGGAAAGGGCGCAGATGGTAATGCCCTACCATATACTGCTTGACCAGTACGAGGAGGAGCGGTTGGGAGGAAAATCTTTCGGCTCCACCAAGTCGGGCATCGCGCCTTTTTATTCGGATAAATATGCAAAAATCGGTTTTCAGGTCAGCGAGCTTTTTGACGAGGAGGGCCTGAAAGAAAAGGTAGAGAGGGTCTGCGGGCAGAAAAATGTGATGCTGGAGCATATGTATCATAAGCCCCTGATTGATTCGAAGCAGCTTCTTGAAACCCTCCGGGAATATAAAGAGATGGTAGCGCCTTATGTGTGCGATGTGTCCGCTTATCTGGATAAGGCGTTGAAGGACGGAAAAACGATTCTGTTAGAGGGCCAGCTTGGCACATTAAAGGATACGGACCACGGTATTTATCCCATGGTGACCTCTTCCTCCACCCTTGCGGCCTACGGTGCAATCGGAGCCGGGATTCCGCCCTATGAGATAAAGGAAATTATCACCGTGTGCAAGGCTTACTCTTCGGCGGTGGGAGCGGGCGCTTTTGTGTCGGAAATTTTCGGCGACGAGGCGGAGGAACTTCGGCGGCGGGGCGGCGACGGCGGAGAGTATGGCGCGACCACCGGGCGGCCGAGAAGGATGGGATGGTTTGACTGCGTGGCTTCCAGATATGGTTGCAGACTGCAGGGAACCACCGACGTGGCGTTTACCGTTCTGGATGTGTTAGGGTATCTGGATGAGATTCCCGTCTGTGTGGGCTATGATATCGGCGGGGAGGTAACGACGGATTTCCCTGTAACCTGGAAGCTTGACAGGGCAAAGCCGGTGCTTAAAAAGCTTCCCGGATGGAAATGCGATATCCGGGGAATCAAAAAGTATGAGGATTTGCCGGAAAACTGCCGCAGATATGTGGAATTTATCGAGGAACAGATTGGATATCCGATTACCATGGTTTCCAACGGACCGGGCAGAAGCGACATTATTTACAGAGAAAGCCCGCTGCGCAAATAACAGGTACGCGGGTTGCCGCCGGATAAGAAACGAATCCATGCATTGAAAGAGGCGGCCAGGGCAGCCGCATGGTGGGAGAACAGGAAAAGAATGAACAGAAATTATTCAAAAGAACTCGACAGAATACTGCAGAACCCGGAAAACAAAGGCCGTAAACTGCTGCTTCATAGCTGCTGCGCACCCTGCAGCAGCTATGTGCTTGCTTATCTGCGGTCTTTTTTCCGCATAACGGTGTTTTATTTTAATCCCAATATAACGGAAGATACGGAATACCAAAAAAGAGCGGCGGAGCAAAAACGGCTGATTGCAGAAATGAATGCGCGGCTTGCGGAAGATATTCTTTGCGCCCAAAATACGGCGGCGGGCGTCTGCGTGGGAAATGAAAAGCCGGCAGGAGAAAGCGTATGCACCGGGAGGGCAGACGCATACCCGATAGAAATTCTGGAGGGGGACTATGATGCAAAGGTCTTTTTTGAGAGGGTGAAAGGTCTGGAGCAGTGCCGGGAAGGCGGAGAGCGGTGCTTCGCCTGTTTTGAGCTGCGTCTTGCGGAAACCGCAGAACAGGCGAAAGCATTGGGAGCGGACTACTTTACCACCACGCTGACCATCAGCCCCTTAAAAAATGCGTCCAAAATCAACGAAATCGGAGAAAGGCTTTCCGGGAGGTATGGGGTAACCTTTCTGCCATCTGATTTTAAGAAAAAAGACGGCTATAAGCAGTCCATCGAGTTGTCAGGGCGGTACGGCCTTTACCGGCAGGATTACTGCGGGTGCGTGTTTTCCAGACAGGAAAGAGAGCACAGCCGCCGGGAGGCAGATAAGGAGAGCGCCGGGAAATAAAACGGCAAAAGGATATGAGGCGCGTGCCGGAAAAGACACGCAATGGGGCTGTTGACGAAAATGCCGTAAAATGGTAGGATATAACATGCCTGTCCGGTTTTATAAAGAGCGGACAGGCATTTAAGACGTGGAAAGAACGGAAGGAACTGTCACGAAACAAATCCCCGGATTTTCGTTTGCAGCAGTTCCTAAAAGAGTTTGATGGAGGAAGCGGAGCATGAAGAAGTTTCTGGATTTGATTTCGGAAGAGATGAAGAAGGCTTTTGGGGCGGCGGGATACGACAGGGAGCTTGGAAAGGTGACCCTGTCCAACCGGCCTGACCTTTGTGAATATCAGTGCAACGGCGCCATGGCGGGGGCGAAGCTGTATAAGAAAGCGCCGATTATGATTGCAAAAGAGGTGGCGGAGAATTGCGGGGAAAGCGGTATCTTTTTGAGCGTGGAGGCAGTCCCGCCCGGCTTTTTAAATCTGAAGGTAAAAGAAGGCTTTGTGACAGAATATCTTGCCGGTATGGCGGAGTCTGAAAAGTTTGGCCTGGAAAAACCGGAAAATCCCTGCAAAATCATGGTGGATTACGGCGGCCCGAACGTGGCGAAGCCGCTCCACGTGGGGCACTTGCGTCCGGCCATCATCGGCGAAAGCATTAAAAGAATTGCCAGATACGCAGGCCACGATGTGACTGGCGACATTCACCTCGGGGATTGGGGACTTCCCATGGGGTTGATTATCACGGAACTTAGGGAGCGTTTGCCTGAGCTGATTTATTTTGACGGGACTTATGAAGGGGAATATCCGAAGAAGGCGCCTTTTACCATTTCGGAGCTTGAGGAAATTTATCCCACTGCCAGCGCGAAATCAAAGGAGGATGCGGCGTATAAGGAGCGGGCCATGGAGGCCACCTTTAAACTCCAGAACGGAGAGCGGGGATACCGTGCGCTCTGGAAGCATATAATTGATATTTCCGTGGCGGATTTGAAGAAAAATTACGAAAAGCTGGACGTGGAATTTGACCTCTGGAAAGGGGAAGCGGACGTCCATGATGTAATCCCCGGTATGGTTGATTACATGAAAAAAGAGGGCTACGCCTACATCAGTGAGGGCGCTTTGGTGGTGGACGTAAAGGAAGATACGGACACAAAGGAAATCCCTCCCTGCATGGTTTTAAAATCCGACGGGGCGGCTCTTTATAACACCACGGACCTTGCAACCATTATCAAGAGAATGAAAGATTACCATCCCGACAGGATTATTTATGTGGCGGATAAGCGGCAGAACCTTTACTTTGAACAGGTATTCCGCTGTGCGAGAAAGACGAAACTGGTGGAGCCGGAGACGGAACTTTTGCATATCGGGTTCGGCACCATGAACGGCAAGGACGGCAAGCCCTTTAAGACAAGGGACGGCGGCGTTATGCGTCTGGAATATCTGATTAAGGAAATCGAGGAGGAAATGTACCGGAAAATCACCGATAACCGGGAGGTGGAGGAGAACGACGCCCGCCGGACGGCCCAGATTGTGGCCCTTTCCGCAATCAAGTACGGGGATTTGTCCAATCAGGCGTTTAAGGATTATGCTTTCGACATTGACAAGTTTACTTCCTTTGAAGGGGATACCGGCCCCTACATTTTGTATACCATTGTACGAATCAAATCAATTTTAAATAAGATTAAAGAACAGGACGAACAGCTCATGGAAAAGGCGCGTCTGCGGGAAGCGGGCAGCGCGGCGGAAAAGGCGCTGATGCTGGAGGTTTCCGGGTTCAACGCCATGATAGAGGACGCTTATAAGGAAAGCGCCCCTCATAAGGTCTGCGCTTACATTTATGATTTGGCCAACGCATTTAACCGTTTTTACCATGAAACAAAGATTATCAGCCAGGAGGATGCGGAAAAGAAAGCCGGATGGGTGGCGCTTTTGCTCCTGACAAAGCGGATACTCGAGACATGCATCGACATGCTTGGTTTTTCCGCGCCGGAAAGAATGTAAACAGGAAAGAGGTAGCATATGCAGTCAGCGCTGGATTTGAGAACAAAACTGAAAAGTATTGACCACCGGGGCTACCCGGCGTATAAGGATTTAAGAGGGCAGTATGATTTTAAGGATTACGTGCTTTCCATCGACCACGTGCAGGGCGACCCCTTTGCGGCTCCTTCAAGGCTTTCCGTGCTGGTAAAGGCGCAGAATGCGGGCTTCCCGGCACAGTTTTATGATACCCACGCCAAAAGGATTACCCTGCAGGACCATCTGACAAGGCTTTTCGGCAGAGAGGTGAGCGGTGGAAGTTTTCAGGCAAAAGGCTCCGGCAAAAGCGGACTGCTGGGCGTTTCCAGATGCGGGCAGCAGGTGCTTGAGAGGACGGCCCTTAAGATAAAGGATGGAAATATTACCCTTCGGTTTGAGGCTGGCTTTCCGGCAAACGGAAGAACCATCAATGCAAGAGAGCTGGAAAAGATGCTCTTTGACATTCTGCCGGACTGCGTAAGAAAGAGCCTTTATTTTGCAAAAATCAATCAGAACCAGTTAAAGCAGGCAATCTGCCTTTGCGAGGACCAGCAGTATATCAGGGAAAAACTTCCCGAACTTTCTCTGTGCGCGTTTGTGGCCGACGGTTCCGTCCTGCCAAGAGAGAGCGGAGTATCCGAAAGGCCCATGAAAGGCGCGGTGCCCTTCAAAAGCCCTGATTCCCTGAAAGTGACGCTTACGCTGCCGAATCAGGGAAAGGTGACTGGCATGGGGATTCCCAGAGGAATTACCCTTTTTGTGGGCGGCGGTTATCATGGAAAGTCCACCATTTTACAGGCGCTTCAAAACGGCGTGTACAACCATATAAAAGGCGACGGGCGGGAACTTGTGATTACCGATGCCACAGCGGTCAAACTCCGCGCGGAGGACGGGCGGAGCATTGCCAATGTGGATATTTCTCCTTTTATCGGAAATCTGCCCAACAAAAGAGATACGGCGCATTTTTCTACCGAGGACGCCAGCGGCAGCACTTCCCAGGCCGCCAATTTAATGGAGGGCGTGGAGGCCGGCTGTAAGGTATTTTTGATAGACGAGGACACGTCAGCCACCAACTTTATGATTCGCGACCAGTTGATGCAGGAGGTTATTTCCGCAGGAGAGGAGCCGATTACTCCTTTTATCTGCCGGGTAAACGCCCTTTATCAGGATTTGGGGATTTCCTCCATTATTGTGGCGGGAAGTTCCGGCTCTTATTTCCATGTGGCGGATACGGTGATTCAAATGAAAGAATACGTTCCCTTTGACATCACGGACAGGGCAAAGGAGGCGGCAAAAAGCTATCCTGAAATGACAGGAGAGAAAGAAAAGTTTCCCTCTTACCTTGAGAAAAGATGTCCGCTGCCTGACATGGCGCTGAAAAAAGACGACAGAATCAAGATTAAAACCATGGGAACAAGCGAACTGATACTGGCAAGAGAGAATGTGGAGCTGCGGTATCTGGAACAGCTCAAAGACCAGGAGCAGACGGCGGCCCTTGCCTATATTTTGAAGTTTGCACAGCTCAAACTTCTGGACGGCAGGAAAACCGTAAAGCAGTTGGGGGATTTTATTGAAAATCAGCTCGATAAGGACGGCCTTGAAAGCCTTTTCGAGAGAGGGGATATATCCTCGTCTCTGGCAAGACCCAGAAAGCAGGAAATTTTAGCCTGCGTGAATCGTTATCGAAAACTTCATTTTAGGCTTGAATAAATGGAGTTATTGTGTTATACTGCTAGAAGTGCAGATGTAGTTCATTGGTAGAACATCAGCTTCCCAAGCTGAGGAGGCGGGTTCGATTCCCGTCATCTGCTCTGGTTAAAATGGCGGAAACCTTGATTTTCACAGGGTTTCCGCTTTTTTTGTGTGTCTATAATCCGGTAGACAGTTGCAGACAGCAAAGCTGCACTATCACAATGCTTCAGGCATCATGGCTTTTTCAATATTGATACCGTTTCCGGTATTTCAAAAACATAAACAGGGACAAAGTAAGAGCCATCATTTCCGCGGCAGGCGTGGCCAGCCAGATACCGTTCACACCCAAAAAGGCGGGAAGAATCAGCATGGTAATCAGCATAAATACAAAGGAACGCATAAAGGCGAGGACTGCGGAAACAATACCGTTGGACAACGCCGTAAACATTCCGCTGGCAAAGATATTGAAACCGATAAAGAACAGCGCAAGCGTACATATCCGGTTTCCGGTCACGGCCAGCTCATAGACCGGATTATCCGGCCGGGCAAATACGGAAACCAGCGGCCTTGTAGCGGCAAAAGACGCGGCCACTGTCACAAGGGAAATGACGGCAATCACTTTCAGACTGGTGGAAACCAGCTTTTTCAGCTTTTCGTGATTTTTCTCCCCATAGTAATAACTAATCATCGGCGCGACGCCATAGGAATAGCCGGTGTAAAGAGAACTGGCAAACATGAGGACATACATAATGATTGTCACAGCGGCAACGCCGTTTTCGCCAACATAGTGCAGCATAGTCCAGTTGAACATCATGGTAATGATACCCGTGACCAAAGCAGTCGCCATTTCGGAACAGCCGTTGGATGCCGCGCCCGCAAGTACTTTGAAGCGGAAAGCGGGCTTTGTAAAATGAAGCAGATTCTTTTTGCGGCTGAATACAAAAAGGCCGGCTACGGCCGTTACCGAGTAACCCAGGCCGGTGGCAATCGCGGCCCCGCCGATTCCCAGGTCAAAAACGGCGATGAAAACATAATCCAGTACCATATTAAGGACGCCGCCTGTTACGGAGCAGATAAGGGAAAGCGTTGCTTTCCCGGAGGCAATCATATACAAAGTAAAGTTGTTCATCAGCAGAATGGGGATGATAAACAGCAGATAGCGGTTAAGATACGCGGTACAGTAGCCTGCCACCTCTGCGGACAGATTCAGATTTCCGAAAATACGGCCTATAACAGAATATCCAAGTATGCACATGCAAAGACCCACGATTACATTGACTAAAATCAGAAATGTGAAATCTTCTCTGGCCTCTTTGGGTTTATGTTCTCCCATCTTTTTCATAATGACCGCGCTGCCGCCGGTGGCCAGCATGGTGGAAATGGCGGTTACAAGTTGAATAACCGGGGCTGTCAGGTTGATGGCAGACAGCGCGTTTGTGCCAATCAGATTGGACACAAAAAGTCCGTCAACCATGGTGTAAAAAGACATAAAAACCGACATGGCTATGGTGGGAATGGCAAACTTGAGAATGTTTCTCAATGTAACCGGTTTGTTGTAAGTGTTTTGATTATCCATTATTTTTCTCCTTTTCTCCTTGTTTTCGGTTGGTATGTGACATATAATAATCCGTACAGTAACTGTACAGTCAAGAGGAGATTTGAAAAATGGAGAAAAAAAGCAGACTGCTCACCATCGGACAATTCGCGGCCCTCCACGGCATCAACAAGAAAACGCTGATGTGGTACGACGAGATTGGATTGTTTCATCCGGCGGCTATCCATCCTGAAAACGGATACAGATATTACAGCTATCACCAGAGTTCCATTCTGGAAACCATTCTGTTGCTGCGGGAGCTGGATGTGCCGATTGATGAAATTCAGGCATTTATGAAAAACCGTTCCGCCGCCAGCATGGAACAGCTTTTACAGGAAAAAATAGAAGATTTGGACCGGGATTTGGCGCATCTGAAAGGAGTTCGGAAAACGTTGATGTATCACCGGCAAAATATGCTGACGCTGCTGACAATGGATTTATCAGAAATCAGCATTGTTGAGAAAAAAGAGCGCAGTCTGGTTACGGTGGATGTCAGCCGGGACACCTCTTTTGATAAGCTGGTTGAGCTGATTACCGACGAAACAAAAAAATATCAGCTCCGCCGCCTGCATGATGCCTCTTATGGGACGATGATTTCTGTGGAAAGCCTGTATAACGGCCAGTTTGAGGATTATTCAAAAATGTTTATCGAGATTCCGTTTCCCATAAAGAAAACCGGTCTGCATATACAGCCGGCCGGGAAATATGTACGGGCTTTTTATAAAGAAAACGGTGAAAACGCTGTGAATTGCTACCGGAAAATATTTGACTATGCTGCGAAACACGGTTTTACACTGTCGGGATTTTGTTATGAAGTTATTATCAATGAAAACGTGATTGATAAAATGGAGGATGCCCTTGTCCAAATCGAAATCCCTGTAAAGCAGAAATCCGGCAGATAAATCCCGGAGAAGCTCCTGAAAGAAATTCCGGCAAAAATCAAGATGGAAATCCTGGCGTAATTCTTGGCGGAAAGAAAAAACATTTGACTTTCCCCCGGACATATGATATAACTAGCTTAGCAAACCGTTGAAGAAGAGTGAGTACCTTAGGAAGTTTTCAGAGTATCGAGCATATTACGGTGAAAATTTTCTTTATTACAGAGAGCCGCTGTCTGGTGGAAAGCGGTATAAAGGACTTAAGGGAATGGGCTTCGGAGGGCGAGTCGAAGGATAAGTAGACGAGACGGAGAGGAGACTTCGTTACCAAATCAAGCATATGATAGTATGCGATGAGCGGATGCATTTTATGTTGCATCAAGCCGGGTGGCACCGCAGGAGATATACTCTTGTCCCAGCAATGACTGGGATAGGAGTTTTTTTATTCCATAAAGCCGGTATGCAGAACACGCGCCGGCATTTGATTCCCGGTCAGAGTATCAAAAGAAACCGGAAAACAGCCAGATTGGAGGAAAATGTATGAGTGAAGAGAAAAAAATCCCTTATAAGATTTATCTGAAAGAGGAAGAGATGCCGGTGAGCTGGTATAATGTCCGGGCGGACATGAAAAACAAGCCCGCGCCGCTTTTGAACCCTGGAACACTGCAGCCGCTGAAATTTGAAGAGATGAAAGGCATTTTCTGCGACGAGCTTTGCAGGCAGGAACTGGACGATACCACGGCATACTTTGAGATTCCCGAGGATATCAGGAAATTTTACAAAATGTACCGTCCCTCGCCTCTTGTGCGCGCCTATTGTCTGGAGGAAAAGCTGCAGACGCCGGCAAAAATTTATTATAAGTTCGAGGGAAACAATACCAGCGGGAGCCATAAGCTCAACTCCGCCATTGCCCAGGCGTATTACGCAAAAAAGCAGGGGCTTAAGGGCGTGACTACGGAAACGGGAGCCGGCCAGTGGGGAACGGCGCTTTCCATGGCCTGCGCTTATCTTGGACTGGATTGTCAGGTATATATGGTAAAATGCTCTTATGAGCAGAAGCCGTTCAGAAGAGAGGTTATGAGGACCTATGGGGCAAATGTGACGCCGTCGCCGTCCGATACCACTTTAGTAGGGCGTAAGATTCTGGAGGAATTTCCCGGAACCTCAGGGAGTCTGGGCTGTGCCATTTCCGAGGCGGTGGAGGCGGCAACTTCCAGGGAGGGATACCGTTATGTATTAGGCTCTGTCCTGACGCAGGTTCTGCTTCATCAGTCGGTGATTGGTCTGGAAACCAAGACGGCCATGGATAAATACGGAATTAAACCGGACGTGATTATCGGTTGCGCCGGCGGCGGTTCCAATCTGGGCGGGCTGATTTCACCGTTTATGGGAGAAAAATTAAGAGGCGAGGCGGATTACCGTTTTATCGCGGTTGAGCCGGCTTCCTGTCCCAGCCTTACCAGAGGAAAATATGTGTATGACTTCTGCGATACGGGAAAGGTCTGCCCGCTTGCGAAGATGTATACGTTAGGAAGCGGATTCATGCCGGCTCCCAATCATGCGGGAGGCCTGCGTTACCACGGAATGAGCTCCGTACTGTCCCAGTTGTACGACGACGGCTATATGGAGGCGGTCAGTGTGGAGCAGACGTCGGTGTTTAAGGCGGCGGAAGAGTTTGCAAGGGTGGAAGGCATTTTACCCGCGCCGGAAAGTTCCCATGCCATAAAGGTTGCCATAGACGAGGCGGTTAAATGCAAAGAAACGGGAGAAGAAAAAACCATTCTCTTTGGACTTACCGGAACCGGCTACTTTGACATGGTGGCATACGAGCGTTTCAACAACGGAGAGATGACGGATTATATTCCGACAGACGAAGATTTGGCAAAGGGGCTGGCGGGTATCCCCAGATTCCCCGGCAATGAAATCTGACAACGCGGCTAAAAGCCCTGGCGGAAATAAGTGAATAAAAAAGTCAGGAACATTTTTCGGATGTTTCCTGACTTTTTTACTACTTGTCTGCTTCTGCCTTTCAATCATATCAATTTTCCGTTTGCAGAAAGCATGAAAAGGGATTCGGGGCGGTTATCTGAATTTCACCGCGGTTCCGTAGGCCATAACCTCGGCGGCTCCCTGCATCACGGCGGCGGAAGCGTAGCGGATATTGATAACCGCGTCGGCTCCCAGCCTGGACGCCTCATCCTCCATGCGTTTGGTGGCCAGAGCCCTGGCCTCATTCATCATTTCCGTGTAGGCCCCCAGTTCTCCGCCTACCAGAGTCTTGAATCCCTGGGTGATATCCCGCCCGATGTTCTTGGACTGGATGGTGCTGCCCTTTACCAGTCCGAGCATTTCCAGTTCTTTTCCTGTGATGTAATCTGTGTTTACCAAAATCATTTTTATATCCTCCTAAAAATTTTTTTATTTAATATCCAGTTCCGGCGGGACGTCAAGTTCGGTGGAAACGTATCTGCCGTCTTTTTTCCGCTGACGGACGCATTCCGATAAAAGATATTCGATTTGTCCGTTGACGGAACGGAAGTCATCCTCCGCCCAGGCTGCAATGGCATTATATAATTTGGGTGAAAGCCGCAGCGGAATCTGTTTTTTACCTGAATCAGCCATATCAGTAGAGACTGCCGGAATTTACGACCGGCTGTGCGTCGTGGTTTCCGCAGAGAACCACCAGAAGATTGGAAACCATTGCCGCCTTGCGTTCCTCATCCAGTTCCACTATGTGATTCTCGTTTAAACGTTCCAATGCCATTTCGACCATACCCACGGCTCCGTCAACAATCATTTTCCTTGCGTCGATAATGGCGGAAGCCTGCTGTCTTTGCAGCATCACTGCGGCAATTTCTGTGGCGTAGGCAAGGTAGGTGATTCTGGCCTCGATAATCTCGATTCCGGCTTCATCGACTCTCTTTTGAATTTCATCGCGGATTCTTGCCGCCACCACATCGCTGGAGCCCCGAAGGCTGCCGTCATCGGCTACGCCGTCCCCTGTGGTATCCACATTGGGAGCCATGTCGTAAGGATAAAGGCGGACAATGTCGCGCAGGGCGCTGTCGCATTGCAGAGAGAGAAATTCTTTGTAGTTATCCACGTTAAATACGGCCTTCGCGGTGTCAACCACCCGCCAGGTAACGGCGATTCCGATATCCACGGGATTGCCGAGGCAGTCGTTGATTTTCTGGCGGCTGTTGTTTAAGGTCATAATTTTCAGGGAAATTTTGTTGGAAACCGTAGTTCCCTGAAGCGCGGTATTTCCGCCGACAAAACTGTGGGAAGAGCCCACGTCGCCGCTCTGGCTGAGTTTGGTTCTGGCGGCGGGGTTCACGCTGGAGCAGAAGGGATTTACAAAGTAAAAGCCGTCGCCCTTGAGAGTACCGACATACTTGCCTAACAGAGTGAGAACCAGCGCCTCCTGGGGCTTCAAAACATGAAGACCGGTGAGAGGGAACCAGCCGATGAGCGCAATGACGATACAAATGGCAAGGGGGATTCCGCTGGGATTTTCACGTTGTACGTTCCATATAAAGAGCCCGATAACCAGCAGATAGACTAAAATCGTCGCGGTTAGAACCGCCATACCGTTTTTGTTTCTGTTTAAAAGTTTTTCTTCCATAATTTCCTCTTTTCTGCATTGCTTTGCCGTGTAAGATAGAGCCTGACGCCTGCGAATGCAATGCTGACACAGACGACTAACTCTTTTTGATATCAAAATAATATCATATAGGTTTCGGATTGTAAAGAGGATTTATGGAAAAATTTTTTCCAAATTCTATGGGAAACACGGCCTGTATATGGTATGATTGACGGGGTAAAGAAAATGGCGGGGCGGACCGCCCCGGTGAAATCATACATTGTTTTGCGGCAAAGGAGAGGTATGGCGGAAAAGTATTATGCGGTAAAAGCCGGGCTGAAAACAGGAATTTTTCATTCCTGGGAGGAGTGCCGGGCCAGTGTGCACGGTTATTCCGGCGCGGTATATAAGAGTTTTAAGACCAGAGAGGAGGCTATGGCTTTTCTGGGAAAGGCGGAGGAGGGTTTGGATGAGACGGATTGTGTTAAAATATATGTAGACGGAAGCTACAACGCTTCCACGAAAGAATTTTCCTACGGCATGGTAGTGCTTTCGGGCGGCCGGGAGGAAACGTTTAACTGTAAATTCGACGATAAGGAACTGGCCGCCATGCGCAATGTGGCGGGGGAAATCAAAGGGGCCGAGGCGGCCATGCAGTATGCGCTGGACAGGGGCCTTTCGGAAATAGAAATTTATCACGATTACGAGGGAATCGCCAGATGGTGCCTGGGGGATTGGAAAACCAATAAAGAGGGCACCAGAGCGTACAGGGACTTTTACGACAGAGCGAGCCGTAAGGTAAAAATCAGATTCGTAAAGGTGGCGGGACATTCCAATGACAAATATAACGATATGGCGGACGGGCTTGCGAAAGAAGCTCTGGGGCTGTAGGTACATGGACAGGGAGGAAAATACCGGTGATTTATTTATGGTTAAAGGGAAATCAGCCGCTGGCTGCGGCTCTGGGGCTTTTGATTGCGTTTGCGGGAACCTGCATTTTAACTGACAAATGCAGTTATCTTCTTCCCAAGGACGCGGGGAGGGAATTTGCTCTTGAGGGAAAGCTTTCCGCAGGAAAGCCCCGTGGAGCGGGAATTATTTTTATTTTGGTGTTTGTGGTTTCGTCCTTACTTTTTGCGCCTGTGAATGTGGAGAGCGTCATTTATCTGCTGCTTATCACGGCAGAGATGGTGACCGGTTATCTGGACGACGCTGCTGCGCACCCCTGGAGCGGCCTGAAAAAGGGGCTGATGGATTTGGTCATCGCTTCGGTGGTAGCCTATACCTACCTGAATTTTAATTCCAACACCATTTTGATTGCCACGCTGGGGCTTGAGGTGACGATTCCGCCGGTTTTGTTTGGCATACTGATAGTCATTTTAGTGTGGGGCTCCATCAATGTGACGAACTGCACGGACGGCGTGGACGGGCTTTCGGGGACGCTTACCATTATTACGCTGGTGACCTTTTATGTGGTGGACAATATTATGGAGAACAAGGACGGCTTTACGCTTCTGATACTTTTTATGATTATCTGTATTTTGGGGTATCTGTGGTATAATGCGACGCCCAGTCGGCTTCTGATGGGAGACGCGGGGAGCCGGGCGATGGGAATTTTTATCAGCATTACCGCGCTAAAGAGCGGCTGCCCGCTTTTGTATATTCCGGCGGCGATAGTGATTATTTTAGACGGCGGACTGGGACTTTTGAAGGTGTCGCTGATTAAGGCTTTCAAAATTCACATTCTGACAAATATACGGACGCCTCTTCACGACCATGTGAGGAAAAAAATGGGCTGGTCCAACACCCAGACGATGGTGCGGTTTTCCATTATACAGATTGTGGTATCTGCGGCGATAGTGTCTGTACTGTTGGTGTGAGATGCGTCTGTTTGGGGACTGGGGTAAGAAAGGAGAAGGAATGAAAATGGAACGTCGTGACAAAATAAATTATTATCTTGATTTGGCGGAAACGGTATCCAAGCGCAGCACCTGCTTAAGGCGCCGGTACGGCGCGGTGATTGTAAAAAATGACGAGGTGATTTCCACCGGTTACGTGGGCGCGCCCAGAGGACGTAAAAACTGTACCGATACGGGCAGGTGCATCCGGCAGGAGATGAATATTCCCCGGGGGGAGCGGTACGAGCTTTGCCGCAGCGTCCACGCGGAGATGAACGCCATTATCAGCGCGTCCAGAGACAAGATGATTGGGAGCTCCATGTACCTTGCGGGGGTGGACGCCCAGACCGGCAGGTATATTCCCAATTCCAATAGCTGCTCGCTCTGTAAGCGGGTGATGATTAACGCCGGAATCGAAAAGGTTTATATCAGGGACAGTAAGGACGAGTACCGTGTGATTTCTGTGCAGGAGTGGGTGGACAACGACGAATCTTTAGACGGAACTAAGGGATATTAGTGCGATTATGAGTGATTTGGAGAGTAAAACCGGGCGCATGGCATCCGAAACGGCTGCGCCTTTGCTTCCCCGGGCCGAAGCCCTTGCGGAAAAGGTGATGAACTATTCAAGGGACAGCATTCTGGTAAATATGCGTTTTCTGGACGTGGCGCTGTCAGGGCTTATTCCGGTGCAGAGAATGGATATAGAGGGCTTTGCCAGCGACGGCGCGAAGATATATTATAATCCGCTGTTTCTTTTAAAGAGATATAAGGAAGAGCCGGCTTTTGCGGTTCGGATGTATCTTCATATATTGTTCCATCTGATTTTCTCCCACAGCTTCCGGTTCGACAGGCTGGATAAGGAGGCTTTTTTGCTGGCGGCGGATATGGCTGCGGAGGCGGCGGTTCTGGAGCTTGCGATACCGGGAACCGGCCTTATAAGGGACGAGGAAAAGCTGCGAAAGCTGCGGGCCGTAAAGGAAGAAGCGGGCGCGCTGACTGCGGAAAAAATTTACAGATATATCAGAAATTCCGGAGCTGGCTGTAAATGGCAAAAAGAGCTTTCGGAACTCTTTTTTATGGATTCCCACGAACTCTGGGCAGAAAAGGAAAAGCTGGTAATTTCCATGGAACAGTGGAAGAAGTTAAGCGAGCGGGTACAGGCGGATTTGAAATCCTTTTCTAAGGGAAAGACTAGGGGAGGAAGCAAATCGGAGAGTCTTGAAAAAAGCCTTATGGAGGCTGTAAGGGACAGGCAGCCCTACCGGGAGCTGCTTCGGAAGTTTACCGTGATGAACGAGGATATGCAGGTAAACGACGATGAATTTGATTATATTTACTACACCTACGGGCTTTCCAGATACGGGAATATGCCGCTGGTGGAGCCTCTTGAATACAAGGACAGCAGGAAGATAAAGGAATTTGTAATTGCCATCGATACCTCGGCCTCCTGCCGGGGAGAGCTGGTGAAATCCTTTGTGCGCAGCACGTACGCCGTCCTTACCGGCGAGGAGACTTTTTTCAGGAAAATGAACGTGCACATTATCCAGTGCGACCATGAGGTGAGAAAGGATACCAAAATCACCAGCAGGGACGATTTGGAATATTTCCTTGCCCACGAAAAGCTGACCGGCTTTGGCTCCACGGATTTCCGGCCGGTTTTTTCCTATGTGGACGAGCTCTTAAAGGCGGGGGAATTTGAAAAGCTGAAAGGGCTTTTATATTTTACGGACGGCTACGGGGTTTATCCCGGCGCGATGCCGCCTTACGACGTGATGTTTGTTTTTCCGGACAACGGGGACGAAGGGCCGGAAGTGCCGCCCTGGGCTGTCCGGGTGATGCTTGACGACGAGGAACTGGAATAAACAGTGCCTGTTCAAAAGGCGCGGAACTGGAATAAAGGAGACAGAATTATGAATATAAAGCAGGCAAAGGACGATATTGAAAACACGGTTCGTCTGTACCTGAAAAAGGACGAGTTTGGCGAATACAGGATTCCGGTGGTGCGTCAGCGCCCCATTTTTTTGCTGGGCGCGCCGGGAATCGGAAAGACGGCGGTGATGGAGCAGATTGCCCAGGAACTGCAGATTGCGCTGGTGTCCTATTCCATGACCCACCACACCAGACAGTCGGCTTTAGGGCTTCCCTTTATTTCCCACAGGGAATATCAGGGCATGAAGTATGACGTGTCGGAGTATACCATGAGCGAAATTATCGCCTCCATATACGAGGTGATGGAAAAAAGCGGCATCCGGGAGGGGATTCTTTTCCTGGACGAAATCAACTGTGTGTCGGAAACCCTTGCGCCCTCCATGCTGCAGTTTTTGCAGTATAAGGTGTTCGGGCGGCATAAGGTGCCGGAGGGCTGGGTGATTGTGACGGCAGGCAACCCGCCGGAATACAACAAATCGGTGAGGGAGTTTGATGTGGTGACCCTTGACCGCCTGAAGGTGCTGGATGTGGAGGCGGATTACCGGGTGTGGAAGGATTATGCCTGGCGGCGGGGGCTTCATGCGGCGATTTTGAATTTCCTTGAGCTGAAAAAAGAATACTTCTATAAAATAGAAACCACGGTAAACGGCAGAAGCTATGTGACGGCCAGAGGCTGGGAGGACTTGTCGGAAATTCTTTATCTGTACGAGGAAGAGGGAATGAAGGCGGACGAGGGGCTGGTGGGGCAGTATATCCGCAACGAGCGGGTGGTGAAAGAATTTACCGCCTACTATGACCTTTTTAATAAGTACAAAAAGGAATATCAGACGGAGGAAATTCTGGCAGGGACAGCAGAGGCGCAGACTGCGGAGCGGGCGAGGCTGGCGGCTTTTGACGAGCGGTTATCGCTTCTTGGCATGCTTATCGACAAGGTTCTTACGGAAATCCGGGAGGATATGGAAACGGGCGATTATCTGGTGGAGCTGTTTAAAAATTTAAAGGCCATAGGGACTGCGGTTAAAATGGAAAAGGCGCCCTCTGTCCGCGAAATGCTGGAAAACCAGATAAACGGCCAGAAAAAGCAGATGGAAAGCGCCCGTATGGCGGGAAGC
>OFFW01001118.1_pt1 | contig 16759 bp, 14 predicted proteins | sample 1521501 | NCBI WGS metagenome assembly OFFW01 (sample SAMEA3504107, study PRJEB24116) | mouse gut metagenome | biome: mouse gut; feature: mouse-associated habitat; material: faeces | place: Denmark | collected 2011
CGATATGCAGATATCTGGAGAACATAAAGAGGACAGAATGAGAAAAGAGACCGAGATCGATCTCGCTGTGGCAGAGGCGGTTGGAAGTAAATATGATAATGCGTGTAAAAGGCTGTTTCAGAACAGGGAAATCATAGCACCTGTGTTAAAAGAGGTAGTGCCGGAGTATAAAAATTCTACAGTAGAAGAAATCATACGTTATATAGACACGGACAGTATTGAGGATATCCCGGTTGATGACATTCCGGCAGGCGTGGGCCGGTTACAGACCGAAATCGGTTCGGTCAGAGATAAACTGATTCGTTACGATACACATTTCAGGTCGATCAATCCCATGTTGAGTCGTGAAAATTTGTGTATCCATCTTCATATTGATCTGGAAGTACAGAATAATTACAGGCCTACAAACCCGCCGTATCCGATCATAAAAAGAGGCGTATACTATGCCGCGAGGGAGATCAGCTATCAGCTTGGCACGTTAACGGAACAGACAAATTACGGGGAGATTCAGAAAGTATACAGTATTTGGATCTGTAATGAGAGGATTCCGGTCAAACTGCAGAATACGGTGACGATGTATTCCATAAAGAAGTCGGATATCATAGGAACCGTGAAAGAACCGGAGGAAGACTATGACCTGATGAATGTGATCATAATCCGCAGGGGCAAAGAGACAAAGGAGCCGATATTTGATTATCTGTCAGGTGTATTCGGCTGTGACAAAGGAAAGATCTCAAAATATGTAGATATTGCCGGAAACGAGAAAGTCTTGAGAGGAGTGGATGAGATGAGCGGTTTAGGACAGACTATTATGAATGAAGGAATTCAGCAGGGAATCCAGCAGGGAATCCAGAAAGGAATAAAAGAAGGAGAAAATCTGCTGGCAACGCTTGTCAGTTGTCTGAAGCGGGACGGGAGACTGAATGAGCTGGACCGGATTGCAGATGAGGAAGCAAGAAAGCAGTTATACAGGGAATATGGTCTGATCGATTAAGACGTCGTGTTACACAGGGAGTCGTCCGGCAGTAAATGCGGGCGGCTTTTTTTGTTTCGCAGTCACCTTTTGCAGGGCATATGCGTGTTCTATATAACAGGACGAAATGGAAAACCGGTCCTGTAAAGCGCGCTGGATAAAAGAGGTTTACATAAAGCTAGGTGAGAGGAAGTACAGGAGGTGGCAGGCAGTTGGGTGTGGAAAAAGTGGTGATGGAATACGGCGATATGCTTTTCAGGGTGTGCATGGTTCTGCTGTGCAATGAGCAGGATGCACAGGATGCGGTGCAGGATACGTTCTGCAGTTATATGGAGCACGCGGCGGGATTTCGGAACAGAGAGCATGAGAAGGCATGGTTGATCCGGGTGGCAACCAACAGATGCCTGGATGTGCACAGGGGCAGAAACAGGCATCCCACGGTGCAGTGGGAAGATGTGGACAGGTACTGTGAGTTTCCGGAGCAGAGCGAAGTTCTGGCAGAGCTGATGAATCTGCCGGAACATTTGAAGACGGTGATCTATCTGCACTATATAGAGGGATATAAGGCGGCGGAGATTGCCGGGATGCTGGGCATAACCCTGAATGCGGTGAAGAAGCGGATGCAGCGGGGCAGGGAGAAGTTGAAATTGTCGCTTGGCGGGGAACATGCACTGTCACCGCATGTATAGGCGAATAAGTACAGAGCCGGTCAGGCAGAGGTATTTGATGTAGTGCGGGAAGAACCCTGAAAGAGGAAGGAGCGGGAACACATGGGAGTTGAGGAGTTAAGAGATGCAGTCGGAGGTATTTGTATGACGGAAGAGATGAAAAAGGCAGTGATCGACAATGTCAGGAAAAGGACAGAAGCGTCCGGAGGAATACAGGAGAAACAGAAAATACAGAAGATACAGAAGAACAAGAATGGGAAGACTGTGAGATCTGCGAAGAAACAGACCGGCAGACGGGAAAAGGCCGGGAGCGGATGGAAATATCTGGCAGCGGCGGCGGTCCTGCTTCTGGTGGTTGGTGCAGCGGCGGTTCCGGTGCGTGCTTTTGTCAATTCTCTGGTGCGGGAACGGATGGAGGAGATGCCGCAGGAGGAAAAGAGCGCCTATGTGGAGACGATAGAAGCGGCGGCGGTGGCGGCAGACGGATTTTCCAGAGCCTACACGGAACAGGAAAAGGCCAGATATCAGGAACTGGCGCAGAAGTATCAGGAAGGCGTTTTCCCGGAGAGTGCGCTTCCGCAGGTAAAAAGTGAAGAGGAGGCGGCCGGTTACGAGTTTTGCTATCTGGTGCCTGCGGCGACTTTTTGCCTGCCGGAGCGGGAACTGACAGATGAAGAGCTGTTGGAGATCATAGATTTCACTGTAAAAAGGGACTATGCTTACACGGAGGCATACGAACAGGAACATGCGGAGGAGATCGAGGCAGAGGAGTTGAAAGAGCAGGAGGCGATAGCCGGGAATGTGGAAAGCGGCGGCATCACCGAACAGCAGGCAATCGAGATTGCCAGGGAGAAATTAGCGGATATCTTCGGGATGACGGGAGACGGTTATGAACAGAATTCCTATTATAATGAGCCGGAAGAGGGCCGCCGGGCGGGACGGGCGGACTATTGTGTCAACTGGACGAACTATATCAGTCATAAATATTATTATTTCAATATTGACGCACAGGACGGGCATTTGATATCGGCAACGTATTCCGGTGAGGATGTGCACAGGGAAGCGCGTATCCTGACAACGGAGGAAGCGCAGGAGCGGATTCCGCAGCTGCAGATTGCAGCAGCGGAGGTGATGGACTCTAAGGTGGGAGTGCCTTATGATAAAGTCTATGTCTACTATCTGTGCTATGAAGACGGATCGACCGGCAGTCATGGGAGATTCTATTTTGCCGGACCGGACGGGAACGCTTACGGGATTGGCCTTACGTGGGACGGCCTGTTATTCGAAATTGAAGAACAGGATATCTCCGGATTACAGGACGGTATGGAGCGGGAATTGTGGAACGGAGAAACGTATGACAAGGCAACGGTGGTGTTTCAGGAGATGTCCTGATCAAAAGACATCTCCCACCTTCGGTCAGATTTTAGAGAGCCGCCTGTAGCGCCGGCAGGCGTTTACCGTACAAAACAGAAGTACTATCAGAGCGATTCCAAGCGTGGTATAGACGGCCGTCATGCCGCTGCCGGTATTCAGTGTGCCGAAACGTATCAGTGCGATTTCTATCAGGACGTCCCGGGCAACCAGAAGATAGACCGGAGAGGAATAGAGCAGGCAGTTTAACAGGAAGAAAAACCACGCGCACAGGGTCAGGAAACCGGGATGCAATGTCTGTCCCCTGACGGAAAGGAGCGTTAACAGCGCCAGCAGGGTCTGCAGCAGCGCAAACCCCAGAAAGGGCAGCGTGTAAAAAATACCTGTGGCCACAATGGTGTGGAAAGGACTGCGACAGTGGGCGGAAATACAGATCGTGATGGCGCACAGCTCCAGTATGGCCAGCAGGCTGACAAGAAGCAGCTGTGCCAGATAGACGCCGACAGGCTGCATCATAAGCGGGAGGGGAAAGAACCCCCAGTGTACGATCAGGTTGGCGATGCAGCCCAGGCCGTCGGCCCCAAATGTGGTAATGTGGAGCAGCAGACCGAAGCAGACCGACGCGAACCAGATGCCGGCCGACACGCTGAAAGCCGCGGCGGTCTTGGCCAGCGTGCCGAAGGCCGGTCCTTCTCTGGTGGTGAACAGCAGGGGTTTCATACCGGTCTGTTCTTCTTCCGAGAAAACAACGGAGACAACGTAGAGGACCAGCATACTGGCACCCAGCATCAATATGCCAAGCGTGTCCGGAAAGAGACTCCACCCGCTGTAGTACTCCAGGCGGAGCGCCATGCCGGCTGCTTCGTGATACCGGCCCAGTTCGGTTTCACGAAGCGGGATGGTTTTTGTGGCGGGCCTGTAATCATCCTTGCCGTTGTTATAGCCGTCAGAAGCATACTCCATGATGAAATGATTGAGGAAATTGTCTTTCTGCCGGCTGTAGTCGTCCGGCGCTCCCTGTGGAAAGCCGTATTTCTCGATGATGCGCTCTGCTTTTTCATCGGTCAGCACTCCTTTGAATTCTTCCGTGATCTGGCGGTTCATCTGAATGGCGCGCAATCCCGTGTAGGTAGTGCCGTTGACGACGCAGTACGAATACTGCAGCTCCTGGTAGAAGAAAAGCAGGCCGATCAGCAGGACAAAAAGAAAGCCTGCCAGAAAAGATTTCCGGTGACATAGTTTGTAGAGTTCCATTTTATACAGACGCATGGTTATCTCCTCCTTTCGGTATATTTGATACAGTACAGATAGGCATCTTCCAGAGTGGCTTCCGCCGGTTCGGCTTCCGGCCACGGTTTCTCTGCGGATATGATGCGCAGCTCCACTTCCGGCCCATGATGGCGCAGATTGCCGATCAGGTGCTGCCGTTCCAGCAGTTCGACCTGTGCTTCCGGGACGAGACATTTCCAGACGCAGCCGGCGGCTTTGGATAACAGCAGGGATTCGTCGCCTACGTGGAGCAGGCTGCCGTCCTTCATGAGCAGGATCCTGTCTGCGATATACTCCACATCCGAGACGATATGGGTGGAGAGCAGAACCAGTCTGTTTTTGCCCAGAGAGCTGATGATGTTGCGGAAGCGGACGCGCTCGCCGGGGTCGAGGCCGGAGGTGGGTTCATCCAGTACGAGGATCTCCGGGTCGTTCAGGAGCGCCTGGGCGATGCCGATCCTGCGGATCATACCGCCGGAAAAGGTCTTGAGTCTGTTCTTCCTCTCGGCGGTTAGATCCACAAGTTCCAGCAGCTCTTCGATCCTGCTGTGGGCATACTCTTCCGGCAGCGCTTTGAGGGCCGCCATGTAGTGCAGGAACCGCAGAGCCGTGAACTCTTTATAATAGCCGAAATCCTGCGGAAGATACCCTAAGAGCATCCGGTAATCTCCTCCCAGCTGCCGGATCGGCATACCATCGCAGAGGATCGTACCGGAGGTCGGTTCCAGGATGCCGCAGAGCATCCGCATCAGGGTGGTCTTGCCGGCTCCGTTTTCTCCCAGCAGCCCGTAGACGCCGTGTTCCAGGCTGACGTTGATATCCCGGACGGCGGTCTTGTTCTTGAAGGTTTTGTTTAAATCGGTTAATTCCAGTCTGTGCATAAAATCTCTCCTTTGTCTAATTTGGCAAAAAGCAGTTTCATCTCTCCGGCAAAGATGGCAATGCCGGCAAACAGGGCGGCGGTCCAGAAGAAAAGAGCGGATTCCGTATACAAAGCCGGACTCTGGAAAGCAGCCAGGCTAAAGACGGCAGTTGGAAGCAGAAACGCGGCGCAAAGCCAGGTGTGGCGGCGTATCTTCTCCAGGAGCATGCAGCCGAAGCAGATGCATTGCATAAAGAGGAAGGGCACCAGCACATAGAGGCCGAGGTGCAGCAGGCGGATCTTCCACTGCCGGCCTACCAGGATAATGGCGGCGGATACGGCCATAAGATTCAGGATGCCGGAGAAGATCATGGACAGGGCCGCAAGCTGCCTGATATGGAAGAAACAGGTCTTACTGAGTTCCCCCATGCCGGTAAAACAGATCTGCCGGAATTCAAAAACGGAGAAGAACACGAGAAAGCAGGGCAGTGTCATGGAGGCAAAAACCATGACGCCGGCATCCTGTGGCGTCGGGAAATACAGGCCCATTGTAAGGAGCACAAGCAGCATGGCAATACAGCCGAGCAGATGAAGGCAGGGAAGATGTCTGTCTGTATAGCGAAGCAGGCTGCCGGACAGCAGCAGTTTGTCCGACAGCGGGCGCCCGGCCCGGCTCCGGGTTTCCTGCTGCAGCAGGGCGAGCGTCTGTTCCCGGCGTTTTGCGTCGATCTGCAGTTGTCTGTCGGCAGCAGCAAAAAGCGCCTTGATGTCTTCGGCGTCAGATGCTATCTGATGCGGTCGGTGTGTTTTCTTATTGTTCATCTGCATCCTCCAGTTGGTTCCGTAAATTTTTGATGCCCAGTCGGAACCGTGATTTGGCTGTTGACAGGTTACATCCCGTAATGCGGGCAATCTCATGAAAAGGCAGTTCCTCGTAGATCCGCATCACGATGATCTCCCGCTGTTTCATGGGAAGCTGCTGCAGCGCCTTGTGCAGCAGCAGGGAATCCTCCAGGTTTGACAGTCTCTTATCCTCCCTGCCGAGCCAGACGGCTTCTTCGATGGAGACCGGTTCCTTCCTGCGGTGGAAGTGATCGCGGCACAGATTGCGTGCGATGATGAGCAGATATCCTTTCAGGTTTCTGTGCTGGTAGGAATCCATATATTTGATGAAACGCAGGAACACTTCCTGTGTGATATCGTAGGAGTCCGCTTCCTGCCCTGTCAGATACAGGCAGAAGCGGTAGATGTCATCATAGTAGCTGCTGATCAGTGTATTTAATGCCTCTTTGTTTCCGTTATGAACTTTCCGGATCAGTTCTTTGTCGGTCAACTGCTTGTCCTGTCCTTTGCTTTTGGTGTACTTTTTGCTGTTTTCGTTATCAGTGTATGTCCTTCTACTGAGAAATAACTGATTTCATCATACAAAAGTTTCATGCAAAATGGAAAAATTTTTTGCAGGCGGTTTATTTGAGGGATCTTCTTGACACAACAGCCTGCAGGGGGGTAGAATAGGGCTAAATAAGGCAAAGAATTATTTGGCGCAGTGTGACGGCGGGCCAGGCAGAGCTGTCACAGGCAAGGGGTGTTAAGGAGGGATTGTTTCGTATGAATCTGAAAAAGACAGTGGCTTTGGGATTGGCTGGTGTTTTGCTTTCCGGTGTGTTTGTGATGCCGGTTTCGGCGCACGGGCATCATGGCAGCCAGTCCGGATGCGGCTATGATCATGAACATCTGTGCGAGGTCTGTGCCGTGGACGGCTGTACAAGGGTCGGCTGGCATGTCCATGACGGCAGTACTTACTGTGGTTATGATCATGTGGACGGTTATTGTGACGGAACCTGTGATGCGGTCAGAGTCTGTGCGGTATCCGGCTGTACGGAGAGCGGGCATCATGTCCATGACGGCAAGAGTTATTGCGGGTATGATCATGAGAGCGGCTATTGCGACGGAACCTGCGACAGTATAGCGGTCTGTTCGGCAGCGGGCTGTACGACTGCTGGACGGCATACCCATGACGGAGCGACTTACTGCGGTTATCATCACAGCAGCGGTTATTGTGATAATTCCTGTGTGCAGACGGCAAACACCGGTACCGGTGCGAGAGGATGCGGAAGACATCACGGGCGTCGCGGCCATCATTAAGAAGAATACAGAACCCTGCCGGTGGACAGTGTGGTTACTGGAAGCCGGCAGGGTTTCTTTTTTGCGACAGCAATTTTGTTTACGGCAGCCTGAAAAAATGGTATCATAAATTAAGGAGGGTTGCGTATGGAACTTATGTTTATTGGGGCCGACCATGAGGTGACGGGGAGCTGTCACTATCTGCGTGTCGGGGAGAAGAATATCTTAGTTGACTACGGTATGGAGCAGGGCGTCAATGTCTTTGAGAACTGTGAGCTGCCGGTGGATCCGGCGCTGATCGACCATGTGTTTCTGACACATGCGCATATCGATCACTCGGGGCTTTTGCCGCTGCTGTATGCCAGGGGATTCCGGGGCAGCATCTATGCCACGGTGGCGACCTGCGATCTGTGCAGCATCATGCTTCGTGACTGCGCCCATATCCAGATGCAGGAGGCTGAGTGGAAGAACCGCAAGGCACAGCGAAGCTCGGGAACGGTCGTAGAACCGCTGTATACGATGGAGGATGCAGACGGCGCCATCAGAAGACTTGTCCCCTGCGAGTATGACAGGGAAGTGGATGTCTGCGAGGGTGTGCGGATCCGGTTTACGGATATCGGGCATCTGCTGGGTTCTTCCAGTATCGAGGTGTGGGCGACCGAGGGGGAGACGACGAAGAAGCTGGTCTTTTCCGGGGATATCGGTAACAGCAATCAGCCGCTGATCAAGGATCCGAAGTTTACGGAAGCCGCTGATTATGTGGTGATGGAGTCCACTTACGGCGACAGGCTGCACGGTGCGGAGCATCCGGATTATATCGGGGAGCTGGCCAGGATTCTGCAGAGAACTTTTGACAAGGGCGGCAATGTAGTGATTCCGTCTTTTGCAGTGGGCAGGACACAGGAGATGCTCTATTTCCTGCGGCAGGTGAAGGCGGACCGGATGGTCAAAGGCCATGAGGATTTCGAGGTTTATGTGGACAGTCCGCTGGCAGTGCAGGCTACCGGTATTTTTCAGAAGAATGAGTACGAGTGTTTTGACGAAGAGGCGATGGAACTGATCAGGCAGGGGATCAACCCGATCGCGTTCCCGGGGCTGCGGCTGGCTATCACCAGCGACGAGTCCAAGGCGATCAACTTTGATCTGGCGCCGAAGGTTATCATCTCGGCTTCCGGCATGTGTGAGGCGGGCCGTATCAGGCACCACCTGAAACATAACCTGTGGCGGCCGGAGTGTACGATCCTGTTTGTCGGATATCAGGCCATGGGCACGCTGGGCAGACATATCGTGGAAGGGGCTAAGGAAGTCAAGCTGTTCGGCGAGCATATCGAGATCCGCGCCCAGATCGTGAAGCTGGTTGGCATGAGCGGCCATGCGGATAAGAACGGGCTGCTGCGCTGGATCGAAGGATTTAAAGGAAAACCGGAGAAGGTCTTTGTGGTGCACGGTGAGGACAGCGTCTGCAGGCTGTTTACGGAGTGCCTGAAGGTGGAACACGGGCTGCAGGCTTATGCGCCTTACAGCGGCACGCGTTTTGACCTGATAAGCGGTGAATTCCTCTACGAGGCGGAGCCGAAGGCAGTGAAGAAGAAACTGCACGGTATCTCCGATATATTTGCGAGACTGCTGGCCAGCGGACAGCGGCTGCTGGCGATCATTCATAAGAATGAAGGCAGCGCCAATAAGGATCTGGCGAAATTTGCGGATCAGATCAATTCGCTTTGTGACAAGTGGGACAGATAGGAAAGGAAATGAAAGACGATGAGCGCAGCGGATCATATTTTTATTGCCATGTGCAGAGATATTCTGGAGAACGGAACGAGTACGGAGGGAGAGAAGGTCAGGCCCCACTGGGCGGACGGGACGCCGGCTTATACGGTGAAGAAGTTCGGCGTGGTCAACCGGTACGATCTTTCGCAGGAGTTCCCGATCATGACGCTGCGCAGAACGGCGCTCAAGAGCGCCACGGATGAGATGCTCTGGATCTGGCAGAGCAAGTCCAACAATATTCATGACCTGCACAGTCATATCTGGGATGAGTGGGCGGATGAAGACGGTTCGATCGGTAAAGCCTACGGGTATCAGATGGGAGTGAAGCATCAATATAAGGAAGGGATGATGGACCAGGTAGACCGGGTGATCTATGACCTTACGCACAATCCTTTCAGCCGCCGGATCATGACCAACCTCTATGTGCATCAGGACCTGCACGAGATGAACCTGTATCCCTGTGCCTACAGTATGACTTTTAATGTGACACAGAGGAAGGGGCATGAGAAGCTGACGCTGAATGCGATCCTGAATCAGAGATCGCAGGATGTGCTGACTGCCAACAACTGGAATGTGGTGCAGTATGCGGTGCTGGTGCATATGCTGGCGCAGGTGTGCGATATGGAAGTCGGGGAACTGGTGCATGTGATCGCGGATGCCCATATCTATGACAGACACATTCCGATCATCCGGGAGCTGATCCGGCGGCCGGTCTATGAGGCGCCGGTCTTCTGGCTGAATCCGGAGATCAGGGATTTCTATCAGTTTACGCGCAATGACGTGAAAGTGGAGGATTACACCGCGGGGCCGCAGGTGGAGAATATACCGGTGGCCATCTGACAGGGAGGACCGCGCAGCGCAGATGATTCAAAAAAGGTCACAGACGGGAGGAACGTATGAATTTAATAGTAGCGGTAGACAATAACTGGGCGATCGGCTGTAAGAACAGGCTGTTGGTCAGCATTCCGGGGGATCATAAGTTTTTCCGTCAGGAGACTACGGGGAAAGTGGTGGTGCTTGGCAGGAAGACGCTGGAGACTTTTCCGCAGGGCATGCCCCTGAAAAACCGGACGAATATCATCCTGTCCACCAACCCTGATTACCGGGTGAAGGATGCGGTGGTGGTACACAGCAAAGAAGAGCTGCTTCGGGAACTGGAGCAGTACCGCAGCGAGGATGTCTATATCATCGGCGGAGAGAGTGTCTATCGTATGATGCTGCCCTACTGTGATGTGGCCCATGTGACGAAGATCGATCACGTGTACGAGGCGGACGCTTATTTCCCTGATCTGGATCAGGATGAGGCGTGGGAGATCACGGCCGACAGCGAAGAACAGACATATTTTGATATCGCTTATGAGTTTGTAAAGTATGAACGGAAGAAATAACAGCGCTGCAGACAGGTTTACCTGCAGCGGTCAGCGCGTTCAAAGAAGCATCGTCTGACAGGCGAAAAGGATGCAGAGTCAGGAGGATTCCGGGAAGGGCTTTGCATCCTTTTTGACGTAACGGTACTTGACTTTTGGGGATAAAAGTATAATATAATTAAGGAGTGGGAAGTAGAAATGAGAGTGGAGCGGCGACCCTTTAACGGGTGCATGTGACAGGGTGGGAATTCAGGCTGCCGCGGAGGCTCCGGAACGGAGGAGAAGATGGAAAAAAAGAATATTGACTGGGCAAATCTGGGCTTTGGCTATCAGGAGACAGACAAAAGATTTGTGGCAAATTATAAAGACGGCGCGTGGGATGAGGGTGCGCTGACAGCGGAAGCCAATCTGGTGATCAATGAGTGCGCCGGCGTGCTGCAGTACGCACAGACCTGCTTCGAGGGAATGAAGGCCTATACTACGGAGGACGGCCGTATCGTGACTTTCCGTCCGGATCTGAATGCACAGCGCATGGAGGATACCTGCCGGAGACTGGAGATGCCGGTGTTCCCGAAAGAAAGGTTCGTACAGGCAGTGGCGCAGACCGTGGCGGCCAATGCGGCATACGTACCGCCTTATGGGTCCGGCGCTACGTTGTATATCCGCCCCTATATGTTTGCAAGCTCTGCGGTGATCGGGGTGAAACCGGCAGACGAGTACCAGTTCAGAGTGTTTACGACACCGGTCGGGCCTTACTTTAAGGGCGGCGTGAAGCCCCTGACCCTGAAAGTGAGTGATTTTGACAGGGCGGCGCCCCACGGCACAGGGCATATCAAGGCGGGGCTGAATTATGCCATGAGCCTGCATGCCATCGTGAAGGCCCACGAAGAGGGATATGATGAGAACCTCTATCTGGATGCGGCCACCAGAACGAAGGTGGAGGAGACAGGCGGGGCCAACTTCCTGTTTGTGACGAAGGACAATAAGGTTGTGACACCCAAATCCGACAGCATCCTGCCTTCTATCACCAGACGTTCTCTGATGGTGGTGGCGAAGGAGTATCTTGGTCTGGAAGTGGAGGAGAGGGAGATTCCGATCGAAGAAGTGGCCGAGTTTGCGGAGTGCGGCCTGTGCGGTACGGCGGCGGTCATCTCTCCGGTGGGCAAGATCGTGGATCACGGCAGGGAAATCGCTTTTCCCAGTGGTATGCATGAGATGGGCCCGGTGACGAAGAAGCTGTATGACACGCTGACGGGTATTCAGATGGGACGGATTGAGGCGCCGGAAGGCTGGATCCATGTGATCGCATAAAATATAAGACGGTGGGGGATTAGGTTAGTGTATCAACACGTGATTTAATCCCCTTTTTTACGGCAGGGGAACTTTGTGGTTGAAAAAGATCTGGAAAGGAAAAGATAATATATGGCGACAATTCGGGAACAATATCCTTATTTATATGAGACACATCTGCATACGGCACAGTCCAGTGCCTGTGCGCAGAGTACCGGAGCGGAAATGGCAAGAGCCTGTAAAGAATACGGCTACACCGGAATCTTCGTGACGGATCATAACTGGGGCGGCAATACGGCAGTTGACAGACGTATGCCCTGGGAGCAGTGGGTGGACGCCTTCGAGCAGGGGTATCTTCAGGCGGCTGAGGAGGGCGCGAAGATCGGGCTGGATGTTTTCTACGGATATGAGGCCGGGTACGACGGCACGGAATTTTTGATCTATGGTGTGGACGCGGCATGGATGAAGGCGCATCCGCAGATCAGGACGGCGACGGTGGAGGAGCAGTACCGGCTGATTCATGAGGCGGGCGGGCTGGTGGTCCATGCGCATCCGTACAGAGAGGCCGGCTACATTCCGGATGTCCGTCTTTATCCCCGGTGGGTGGACGGCGTGGAGGGCGTGAACGCGACGCATTCCAACTCAAAAAGCCGTGCGCACAATGAACCGGAATTCGACAGGCGGGCGATCGCCTATGCCGGAAAACACGGGCTGCCTCTGACTGCGGGATCGGATGCCCACGGGACGATGCTGTTTGGCGGCGGGGTAGCTTTTCGGCGCAGACTGGTATCGGCGCAGGATTATGTGCAGGCAGTTTTGCGCGGGGAGGATTATGTGCTGACCAATGGGGAAGTATGGTTTGACAAAGCGGGGAATATGATAGAGTGAGGCGTGCCTGTCAGACTATTGTACGGGTGCCGGTCGGGAATCGAGGAAGAAGAGAGAGTAATGAATTTATGATAAAAAAGAGGTTAAAAGGTGCGGCGGGAATTTTACTGGCGTGCGGATTGTGTCTGGGCAGTCTGACCGGATGCGGCGGTGGGAAAGGAATCGGCACAAAGGTGGTGCTCACCACAGGATTTGACAGGGACGAGATCTTCCGGATCGAGTCCAGTACCTGTTCCCTGCCGGAGATCATGGTCTATCTGACCAATATACAGAATCGTTACGAGAGCGTCTACGGACCGGAAATCTGGGCCACCAATGTGGACGGCGTGACGCTGGAGCAGAATGTGAAGGATATCGCGCTGGCACAGATCGCCCGGATCAAGACAATGAATTTGATGGCGGAGCGCTACCAGGTGGAATTAAACAATGAGGAGAAGGCACAGGTGGAGAATGCCGCCGACGCTTACTACGGGGCGCTCAACGATGCGGAGATAGAGAAGATGGGAATCTCCAGGAAGACGGTCAGCGATCTGTATACGGAGTTTGCCCTGGCAGAAAAGGTGTATCAGTATACGATCAAGGATATCAACCCGGAGATCAGCGACGACGAGGCGAGGACGATCACGGTGGAGCATATTCTGATCAAGACCTATGCGCTGGACGGGACGGGCAGGAAGGTGGAGTATGCGGAGGAAGCGAAGAAGGATGCCTACGCGAAAGCCTGTGAGGCGCTGCGGCTGGCGAAGGAAGGGGAAGATTTCGACGAATTGATCCGCCGTTACAGTGAGGATGACAGAAGCACCTATTCTTTTGGCAAGGGTGAGATGGAGGCGGCTTTTGAGACGGCGGCTTTTAATCTGGGCAAGGACGAGATCAGCGACGTGGTGGAGACGGAGTTCGGCTATCATGTGATCAAGTGTCTGAATACGTTTGACAGAGACGAGACCGATGCCAATAAGATCAAGATCGTGGATCAGAGGCGTGCTGAGGCCTTTGGACAGGAGTATGATGCCTATGTGGAGACCCTGACCAGGAATCTGAATGAGGATCTGTGGGACAGTGTGGGATTCATTCATGATGAGAATGTGAAGACGATGGACTTCTTTGATGTGTATACGGAGTATTTCGGATAAGCGGAGAGAACGGCTGCAGTTCATAAAAATTTTAGAAAAATATTAGCACTCATTAATAGTGAGTGCTAATATTTTTCTTGACTTATAGGTCACAGCGTATTAAACTATCTAGCAGATAAGGAAAGAACAGGTATCGTGCAGCAAATGTATGGTACGGTCCATTCTGACAGAATGACAGACTGGAAATCGGTCCGGACTGTTTATCGGGATGGCAATGAAATTTACAGGATCAGAAAGGAATGTGAGAAAATGGCAGCAAAGCATGGCAATTTATCAATTAACAGCGACAATATTTTCCCGATCATCAAGAAGTGGTTGTATTCCGACCATGATATCTTTTTCCGGGAACTGATCTCCAACGGCTGTGATGCAATTACGAAGTTGAAGAAGCTGGACATGATGGGGGAATATGCCCTGCCCGACGGTTATAAGCCGCAGATTCAGGTGATCGTGAACCCGGAGGAGAAGACGCTCAAGTTTATTGATAACGGTATCGGTATGACGGCGGACGAGGTGGAGGAGTATATCAACCAGATCGCTTTTTCCGGTGCGACGGATTTCATCGAGAAGTACAAGGACAAGGCCAATGAGGATCAGATCATCGGACATTTCGGTCTGGGCTTCTATTCGGCGTTTATGGTGGCGGACGAGGTGCATATCGACTCTCTGTCCTGGCAGGAAGGCGCGCAGCCGGTACACTGGGAGTGTGACGGCGGTACGGAATTCGATATGGAAGAGGGCACGAGGACCGAGATCGGTACAGAGATCACGCTGCTGATCAATGAAGACTGCCTGGAGTTCTGCAATGAGTATAAGGCCAGAGAGGTTATCAAGAAATACTGTTCCTTTATGCCTACAGAGATCTATCTGTCCAAGGCAAATACTACGGACACACAGACGGTCACGGCCGACGAGAAGCTGGATACGGATGAGGTAGTGGAGGAGATCAAGAAGGAGAAGGAAGAGGACGAGCAGAAGTTCAAGATCAAGAAGCGTCCGGAGCTGCTCAACGAGACCCATCCTCTCTGGGCGAAGCATCCGAACGAGTGTACGAAGGAAGAGTATCTGGAATTTTACCGTAAGGTATTCCAGGATTATAAAGAGCCGCTGTTCTGGATCCATCTGAATATGGATTATCCGTTCAATCTGAAGGGAATCTTATATTTCCCGAGGATCAATACAGAGTACGATTCTATCGAGGGCATGATAAAGCTGTATAATAATCAGGTGTTTATTGCAGATAATATCAAAGAGGTCATTCCGGAATTCCTGATGGTGTTGAAGGGAGTCATCGACTGCCCGGATCTTCCGCTCAACGTGTCAAGAAGCGCGCTGCAGAACGACGGATTTGTAAATAAGATTGCGGATTACATTTCCAAAAAAGTTGCGGATAAGCTTTCTGGCATGTGCAAGACCAAGAGGGAGGACTACGAGAAATACTGGGATAATATCAGCCCGTTTATCAAGTTTGGCTGCCTGAAGGATGAAAAGTTCTGCGATAAGATGAAAGATGCCATCCTGTTTAAGAATATTGACGGAAAATATCTGACGCTTAAGGACTGCATCGAGGAGAACAAGAAAGATCTGGCGGATGGGGATAAAGCGGCGGATGAAACAAAGGAAAATGTTTCGGATGCAGCCGGAGAAACGACAGAAGGCGCAGACGGCGGGGATGCAGAGAAAAAAGATAAGACAACGATATATTATGTGACGGATGAGATTCAGCAGAGCCAGTATATCAATATGTTCAAGTCTCAGGGCCAGGACGCGGTAATCTTAAGCCACAATATCGACTCCCCGTTTATCACTCAGCTTGAGCAGCGCAATGAAGACATCCAGTTCCAGAGGATTGATGCGGATGTGACGGAAAATGCGAAAGAAGAGGTTGCGGAGGAAGAAAAAGAGGCATTCCAGAAAACCACGGACGAGCTGACAGAGCTTTTCAGGAAAGAGCTGGCAAAAGATAAGCTGGACGTAAAAGTTGAGAAACTGAAAGATGATAAAGTCGCATCTATGATCACGCTGTCCGAGCAGAGCCGCCGTATGCAGGAAATGATGAAGATGTACGGAATGGGAGCAATGGGCATGGGTATGGATATGGGAAATGAGGGAACACTAATCCTGAATGCAAACCATCCGCTTGTGCAGTATGTGGCAGAGCACAAAGAGGGAGAAAGCACATCTGCAATCTGCAAGCAGCTCTACGACCTTGCAATGCTTGCCCACAAACCGCTGACTTCGGAAGAGATGACGGCATTTGTGCAGAGAAGCAATGAGATTATGCTGATGCTTACGAAATAATAACTAAAAGAATACAAAAGAGGGGCCGGTATGCGTAAGGCATGCCGGTTCTTTGCAACTTCTGATGGACAAATCACAGGATATCAGGTAAAATGTAACAATATATCAGAGGTGGATGATGGAAAAGTTTAAGAGAATCGTGGGGAAGATATCAGAAATACCTTCGGCGGTATCCGAGGCGCACCTAGGGGCGTACGCTGCACAGGCCGCCTATTTTTTGATGCTCTGCATGATTCCGATTATCCTGCTGCTCCTGACGCTGGTACAATATACGCCTGTTACGAAAGCGGATGTCATGACGGCGGTGATCCAGGTATTCCCGTCATCTGTGGACTCCATGATCACGTCTATTGTAAATCAGGTGTATAACCAGTCTACGGGCATCATTCCGATCACGCTTATCGTCACGCTGTGGTCGGCGGGAAAGGGAGTGCTGTCCATCACGAACGGGCTTAACTGCATTTATGGATGCCCCGAAACAAGGAATTATGTCTTCCTCAGGCTTAGGGCAACCCTTTATACAATTATGTTTATAGTAGTAATCCTGCTGCTTCTGGTGCTTTCCGTATTCGGAAATTCGCTGAACCTGTTTATTCTTGAACATGCGCCGCTCATATCGGGTGTGGCAGACTGGCTGATTGAAGCCAGAATCATAATATCGCCGGCGGTGCTGATGGTGTTCTGTCTTTTGATCTATAAATTTCTCCCCAACAGGAGAGACAGGCTCGTGCGGCAGATTCCCG
>OFFW01001127.1_pt1 | contig 16641 bp, 14 predicted proteins | sample 1521501 | NCBI WGS metagenome assembly OFFW01 (sample SAMEA3504107, study PRJEB24116) | mouse gut metagenome | biome: mouse gut; feature: mouse-associated habitat; material: faeces | place: Denmark | collected 2011
CGGAGAGGGAGCCTTTGGTGCGATCCAGCAAAATTTTCATTCTGAATAAGGCGGTGTCAGTGATGAAAATCGGTATTTATGGCGGAACCTTCAATCTGATTTCCGTTACCATGGCGAAGATGGGGGTTGAAGTGACCTTTGTATCCCCGGACGCTTCGGAGGAGGAGTTAAACGCCGCTTTCCGGGAAAATACAAAGGCGGTTTTCGGGGAATCCATTGCCAATCCGGCGCTTACGGTTCTGGATATCGAAAAGTTTGCAAAGGCGGCCCACAGTCACGGAGTGCCGCTGATTGTGGATAACACTTTCCCCACGCCGGTAAACTGCCAGCCTCTTAAATGGGGAGCGGATATCGTCACCCATTCCACCACCAAATATATGGACGGCCACGGAGCGGCGGTGGGCGGCGCCATTGTGGACGGAGGAAAATTTGACTGGATGGCTTATGCCGATAAGTTTCCGGGGCTTTGTACACCGGACGAGTCTTATCACGGCATTACTTATGCGGAGAAATTCGGAAAAGAGGGGGCGTTTATCACCAAATGCACCTCACAGCTTATGCGGGACCTTGGCTGCGTGCAGTCTCCCCAGAGCGCTTATATTTTAAATCTCGGGCTGGAATCCCTCCATGTGCGGATGCCCCGCCATGTGGAAAACGGACAGGCGGTTGCGGAATTTCTAAGCGGCCGGCCGGAGGTGGCCTATGTGAATTATCCCGGCCTTTTGGGGGATAAATATTACGAAACGGCTAAAAAGTATATGCCGAACGGCGGCTGCGGCGTGGTGTCCTTTGAGCTGAAGGGCGGAAGATGCGCGGCGGAGACCTTTATGAAGCATTTGAAGCTGGCGGCCATTGAAACCCATGTGGCGGATGCCAGAACCTGCTGTCTGAATCCGGCCACGTCAACCCATCGTCAGATGACGGAGCAGCAGCTTAGGGAAGCGGGCGTTCCCGCCGGTCTGGTGCGTATTTCCTGCGGCCTCGAGGACAGGGAGGATTTGATTGCGGATTTGGCGCAGGCGCTGGACAGTATAAAATAGAATAAAAAATAAGGGGAATTACAGGTGAATATACAGTTAAACGACGAGGACGAAATTGCGGCCGGCCACAGGGCAAGAGTGGCGGCCATGCGTCGGGAAAAAGAAAGGCAGCAGATGGTTCGCAGATATATAAAAAAGTATGCGCCTATCGCGGCCGGTTTTCTGGCGGTTTTCATACTGCTTGTTACGGGGATAAGCGTTTTTCTGGGAAAAGTATCGGATAATCGGAAGCTGAAGGAAGCCGGCGACAGCGTGGAAAGAGCGGCTGCGGCGTTTAGGAGCATTGATTTTTCGCAAATCGGGGAATCGGGAATCCCCATGGCGGGCAATCTGGCGTTAGAAGAAGAAAACAGCGAACAGCATAAGGTTTATTCGGCGGAAAGCACTGCCGACACGCTGCAGCTTGGCGAGGGGGATATAGTCAGCGAGTACGCCGTTTTGATTGATTTGGACAGCGGCGAAATTTTGGCGGAGCGCAACGCCCATGTGAAGATGAATCCGGCCTCCATGACCAAGATTCTCACGGCCCTTGTGGCGGCGGAGCAGGTGGAGGATTTGGAGGATAAGCTGACAATCACCCGGGAAATTACGGATTACGGCTACATCAATGACTGCAGCAGCGCCGGTTTTGTGATTGACGAGAGGGTCAGCGTGCGTGATTTGCTTTACGGGACGATTCTGCCCTCGGGGGCGGACGCGGCGGTAGGGCTTGCGGTTTATGTTTCCGGAAGTCAGGAGGCGTTCGTGGAGCTGATGAATGAAAAGATTAAGGAGCTGGGTCTGTCAGAGACGGCGCATTTTACCAACTGTGTGGGCGTTTTTGATGAAAATCACTACTGCACGGCTTACGATATCGCCATGATGTTAGAGGCGGCCATTGACAACGAGATTTGCCGGGAGGTGATGTCCACCCGGATTTATACCACGGCAAAGACGCCGCAGAACCCGGAGGGATTAGAACTTTCCAACTGGTTTATCCGGCGGATTGAGGATAAGGACAGCGGCGGAAAGGTTCTTGGCGGCAAAACCGGTTATGTGGCCCAGTCGGGCAACTGCGCGGCCAGCTTTGCGACGCTGGATAACGGCAGGAATCTGGTATGCGTGACGGCAAACGCCAGCGGGAAGTGGCGCTGTATCGAGGACCATGTGAAGCTGTACAGTCAGTTTTCCGGATAAAGCCGCTTGTCTGCCTGCCGGCAGGCATGATAAGATGAGAAAGCGGCGCAGAAATGGGGATAAAAATGGATTTATTTGAATATATGAGAGCCTCCAATATGGAAAAGGAGTCTCCTTTAGCGGCAAGAATCCGTCCGTCCACGCTGGACGAGGTGGTGGGACAGCAGCATATTATAGGGAAGGACAAGCTTTTGTACCGGGCAATCCGGGCGGATAAGCTCAGCTCCCTGATTTTTTACGGGCCTCCCGGCACGGGGAAAACAACCCTTGCCAGAGTGATTGCCAATACCACCAGCGCGGAGTTTACTCAGATTAACGCTACGGTAGCCGGAAAAAAGGACATGGAAGAGGTGGTAAAAGCCGCTAAGGACACCATGGGAATGTACGGAAAGCGCACCATTCTTTTCATAGACGAGATTCACCGTTTCAACAAGGGGCAGCAGGATTATCTTCTTCCCTTTGTGGAGGACGGCACATTGATACTGATTGGCGCGACCACAGAAAATCCATATTTTGAGGTAAACGGCGCTCTGATATCCCGCTCCATTATTTTTGAACTGAAATCCCTTGAAAAGGAGGATATTAAAGAGCTGCTCAAAAGAGCCGTCTGCGATACGGAAAAGGGCATGGGGGCCTACGACGCGGTTCTTGAACAGGACGCCATGGAGTTTCTGGCGGATATGGCCGGCGGGGACGCAAGGCATGCCCTGAACGCCATAGAACTTGGGATTATGACCACCGACCGCTCAGAGGACGGAAAGATACATATCACGCTGGAGGTGGCGAAAGAGTGCGTCCAGAAGCGGGTAATCCGCTACGACAAGACGGGAGATAACCATTACGACACCATTTCCGCCTTTATCAAAAGTATGAGAGGCTCCGACCCGGACGCGGCGGTTTACTATCTGGCCAGAATGCTTTACGCGGGAGAGAGCGTCACCTTTGTGGCAAGGCGGATAATGATTTGCGCAGCCGAGGACGTGGGGAATGCGGACCCTCAGGCTCTTTCCGTCGCGGTCAGCGCGTCCCTTGCGGCGGAGCGGGTGGGAATGCCGGAGGCGCAGATTATTCTTTCGGAGGCGGCGATTTATGTTGCCTGCGCGCCCAAGAGCAACGCCTGCGTACAGGCCATAGGGGAAGCGATGAAAGCGGTGGAGGAAAAGGGCAATCTGTCCATTCCGGTGCATCTGCAGGACGCCCACTATAAGGGAGCGGCAAAGTTAGGGCACGGACGGGGATACCTCTATGCGCACGATTATCCGAACCATTATGTGGAACAGCAGTATCTTCCCTACGAGCTGAGCGGAAAAGAATTTTATCGTCCGTCGGGCAACGGCTACGAGGTGAAAATAAAAGAGCACATGAAGCGCCTTAAGGGGACGGACGGGCCGTAATATGCGCGGCGTATGCAAACTCCGTTCTGCGGAAGGAAAGTATGGAAAAGAGGAAAGATTGAAAAGAGGGTAAATATGGATTTAAAAACCGGAAAGAGAAAAAAACCGGCGAAGGAAATAAAGAGAAAGATAGCGGCAAACAAAGAGAGAAAGGCCAGAAAGGCGGAAAAAGCCGGGAAAGCGGAGAATGGCCGGAAGAAGGAGAAGGATGGGAACGCGCTAAAGCCGGGAAAAGCGGAGAAAACCGGAAAGGGCGCGAAAAGGGCCGGCGCGGGGAAGCGTACAGGCTGGCTTTTTGCGGGCGCGGGGCTTTTGGCCGCCGCCGCGGGCCTTATCCTGTTTTTTATGACCCGTTCCTGGCAGGAGGAAGCAGAAGAACTGCCGGAGATAAAGCCCCCGGAGATAACGGACAGCGTGGAACCGGTGCTTCCGGAGGAAGATATGGGCGAGGATGTGACGGACCATATCGTGACGGCCGGAAATGCAGTGTGGGAATCCTTTAAGAAAAGACCCGAGAGCCACGAGCTGACGGCCGAAAATACCGCCAATTTTGCCAGCATAACGGAATGTGTGATTAATCCCAAAACCCAGCGGGTTTCTGTTACCGCGGAGGGAGACGGGATTCCCAAAAGCGACGACAAGTATTATTACCTTTTTGCGCTGAATACCTATGACACGGAAATTCCCGAGGGAAGCGAGTATCTTGACAGGGATTACAAGGACAGCACCGTCAGTCTTTCCACTGCCCTGAACCATAACCATTCCGGGAGCAAACTCTATAAAAAGTTTGCCATCGCGGTAAAAAAAGACGGGAATTACGTACAGGTGAGCACGCCCAGCTATATCACGAACCCGGAGTCGATTGCAAAATACTCGTCGGTGTTCCAGCAGCCGGCGTCTATAAAGGGGCTTTTAGTGGACCCCAACAGGCTGCGGGGAAACGAGCTGGACGATTTGGGAGTAAAGCAGGCAGCCTACAATATTCCTGTGGCAAGGCTTCTTGGGCCTACCAGCAATCCGGCTTACCCGACGATTCAATACACCTACAACGGCAGGACCTATACCATAAACGGTCAGGTGGTTGCGGAATACGATTTGGTTTTCGGAACCCTGACGGCCAAGGGAATCACCACGACGGCTATTATACTGAACAATTATTCCGGCGCGTATCCTCAGCTTACCCATCCAAAGGCCAGGAGCGGCAGCACCGCGCCCTATACCATGTTTAACGGCGCGGAGGAATCCGGCGTGGAATATATAGCGGCCATCGCCACTTTCCTTGCGGAGCGCTACTCGGGAAACGCCCACGGAAGAATTTCCAACTGGATTATCGCCAACGAGATTAACGCCCGCAAAGAGTGGAATTATATGGCCCATGTGGATATTGAAACCTATGTGGAGGAATATGCGAGGGCGTTCAGGGTATTTTACACGGCAATCAAGAGCGTGAGCAGCAGCGCCAGAGTTTATATTTCCTTAGACCAGCAGTGGGACAGAAACATCAAAAACAATACCAACTATGACGGCAGGGACATCCTGGATGTATTCAACAGAAATATTTCCTCCAAGGGAAATATCGACTGGGGACTGGCCCAGCACCCGTATAACGTTCCGCTTACGGAACCGAGAATCTGGAAACCGTCCAACTATGTAAAGCATAACGCGGGAACGTCCATGATAAGTATGGAAAATATAGAGGTTCTGATTCAGTATATGCGGCAGCCACAGTTCCTTAACAACAGCGGACAGGTGCGGAGCATACTGCTCAGTGAGCTGGGATACACTTCCACAGGGGGACAGGCTCTGCAAGCGGCGGCTTTTGCCTATGCCTATTATAAAATGGAAGCCTACAGCGATATCGACGGCTTTTTGCTGAACCGGCAGACAGACGCGGGGGAAGAAGTGGCTCAGGGACTTGCCTTCGGATTAAACGACACGGGAGGAGGCCGAAAGCAGCTTTACGAAGTGTTTAAGTATATCGACACGCCCAATCACGCGGCATATACGGATTTTGCAAAAGAGATTATCGGGATATCAAGCTGGAGTGAGATTATTCGATAGGGCTTCAGGAAAATTTTGGGAGAGTAAGAGGAATAAAAAAGCAGGCATCTTACATTGCGGTGCCTGCTTTTTACCGTTTTGCGCAGAGCGCGGGATGTCAGTTTAATAGCTGCGACATCAGATACTGGTAAATTTCCTGATTCCGGTTTTGCCAGTTGTCGCAGATGGTGGCGGCAGTGTCCTCTAAGGGGACCGACAGCGTTAAATCAACCAGAGTGATTCCCTTGTCCGCGGCGATAAGCCTGGCTTCGTATTCGCCGGAGGCCGCCTTGCGGTAGCTTGCAAGAACGGAGTTCTCGTTGCGGAGCTCAAAGCCGTGTTCTTTCAGGAACGCGTCGATATCGGTTCTGATATCCCTGTCAATCTGATTCTTAAAATAATTAAGCGTCTGGCACCCCTCGTCCGTAATGCTCAGGTAGGAACGGTTCCTTGCCGTCACGGAGGTAAGGAGGCCGTCGTCAATCAGCTCTCCGACTGCCTGCTGTAAGTTGAGGAAGTTGGTGGTGTATTCCCTGTTTAAAAGAAAATCCGTAACCTGCGTTCTGGTCAGGGGAAAGCCGGAACGCTCCAGCATATATAAGACAATTAATTTATATAAGGTAATGGGCTCCTGCATTTCCTTTCTCCTTTTGCTGCTTTCTGCGTCAGCGGATGTGCGCTTTCACGGCCTCGGCCACAAGCTCGGCCACTTTCGGGTTAAAGGCCTCCGGGATAATATTCTCTTCATTTAATTCCCTGTCGGGCACCAGGGAGGCGATTGCAGTGGCTGCGGCAAGCTTCATTTCTTCCGTAATCCGGGACGCCCGTCCCTCAAGAGCGCCTTTAAAAATACCGGGGAAGGCGACCACGTTGTTAATCTGGTTGGGGAAATCGCTTCGTCCGGTTCCAACGATTCTCGCGCCGGCGGCCTTTGCCTCATCCGGCATAATTTCCGGCACGGGATTTGCCATGGCAAACAAAACGGCGTCCTTATTCATGGAAGAAACCATCTGCGGCGTGACAATGCCGGGAGCGGAGACGCCCACGAAGATGTCCGCGCCCTTAAGGGCGTCCGAAAGGGTTCCGGTTTTGCCGGATAGGTTGGTAAGAACCGCCATTTTTTCCTGCATCCAGTTAAGACTCTGGGAATCCTTTGAAATGATGCCGGCTTTATCGCACATGATAATGTCGGAAAATCCGTAGGTGAGGAGGAGCCTGGTGATGGCAACGCCGGCGCTGCCGGCTCCGTTTACCACGACGCGGCAGTCTTCTTTTGCTTTTCCCACTACCTTAAGGGCATTGATGATACCCGCCAGAACCACGATAGCCGTCCCGTGTTGGTCGTCGTGAAAGACGGGAATATCCAGAATTTCCTTCAGCCGCTCTTCAATTTCAAAGCAGCGGGGAGCGCTGATGTCCTCCAGATTAATGCCGCCGAAGCCGGGGGCTATGTAGGTAACCGCTTTGATAATCTCCTCCGTATCCTGGGTGTCCAGACAGATGGGAACCGCGTTTACGCCGCCAAATTCCTTAAAAAGAACCGCCTTTCCCTCCATAACGGGCATGGCGGCGTGAGGGCCGATATTGCCGAGGCCGAGAACGGCGCTTCCGTCGGAGACGACCGCTATGGTGTTGGCCTTCATGGTGTATTTGTAGGCCAAATCCTTATCCTTTGCAATCACCTTGCATGGCTCCGCCACGCCGGGGGTGTAGGCGATTGCCAAATCTTCCCTTGTTTTAACGGGGGTTTTGGATATGGTTTCCAGCTTGCCGTTCCACTTTTCATGGAGGGCAAGCGCTTTATTTTCATTCATAATAAGTACCTCGCTTTGCTCTAAAAGTCTGTTGCCGGGCGCTGCTTTGGGCTACGCTTAACCGGCGCGCTTCTTATATCATATAATAAAATTTTCGGGGATGCAATTCTTTTTACGGCGCTGCGCGGAGCGCCGGGTTTTTGTAATATAAATTCCTTGCAAAATAATATGTGAAATATTATAATAATGAAACGTATAGATTATGCTACGTCAGACTATGTATGGTCTGCGCCGGAAAAGATTGAAAATCAAAAATTTTCAATCTGGAGATTTGTGCTATGCGCAAAGTCTCCGGCTTTGGACAGGAGCATGGTTATAAAAATGGAAAATTATATCGATATTCATTCTCATATTCTGCCGGGAGTTGACGACGGCGCCGGCAGTATGGAGATGAGTCTGGAAATGCTGCGTATGGCGGACGGAGACGGAATCGTCGGGATTATCCTTACGCCTCACAGTAAGCCCTGGCACAGACGCAGAAACTGTGTCGAGATAGCGGCCGAAGCAGAACGGCTGCGGGATAAACTCCGGGAAGAGGGGCTTCTTATTAAATTATATACGGGAAATGAGCTGTATTACCGCAGCGGCCTGACGAGGGAGCTTGAAGACGGGCTGGCGGGGACGCTGGCTGGTTCCCGTTATGCGCTTGTGGAATTTGCGCCTTCGGCGGATTTTGATTTTATCAGGAAGGGCGTCTACGAACTGCTGACCGGCGGATACCGTCCCGTTCTTGCTCACGCGGAACGGTATAGAAACCTGTGCGCTGACAAAAAAGGTGTGGCGGAACTGACAGCCATGGGCTGCTTTATGCAGGTGAACGCCGGAAGCGTCATGGGCAGATACGGATTTGGCGTCATGGGACTGACCCGGAAAATGCTGAAACAGGGGATGGTACATTTCATCGCTACGGACGCCCATGACGGGAAAAGACGACGTCCCTGCCTTTCGGAATGCGCGAAATACGTCGAGAAGAAATTCGGGGCGGACAGCAGCAGAAGATTGTTTTTCGACAATCCGCTGTGCGTGCTGAAGGATGAAGATATCACAATGACTACATAAAAGGAATCGGAAAGAAGACGGAATGGAAAATCATAGAGAAAACGACGTGATTGAGGTGGATTTGCTGGAAATCATAAACGCCCTGCTGGGCGGCGTCTGGCTCATCCTGGGAACAGGGCTGCTGGCGGCGGTGGTCAGTTTTGCGATAAGCAAATTTGTGCTGACGCCCACCTATGAATCAACGACCAAAATTTACATATTGAATAAATCGGAAAGCACGACGGTCACCTACAGCGATGTGCAGATGGGAACACAGCTCACAAAGGATTATGCGGAACTGATAAACAGCCGATATGTATTAGAGACGGTGATTGCAAAGCTTTCCCTGGACGAGATGGAATATGAGGATTTGCTGGATAGAGTGAGCGTACACACGCCTACCGATACGCGTATCGTGTCGATTACGGTGACAGACACCAGCCCCTTAAAAGCAATGGATATTGCGAACTGCATCAGGGAAGTGGCCGGAGAACACATTCAGAACGTGATGGATATTGACGCGGTCAATGTGGTGGAGGAGGCCAATTTCCCGACGGAAAAGGCCGGGCCAAGCATTCCCAAGTGGACGCTTCTGGGAGGAATTTTAGGCGCCCTTGTGGCCTGCGCGGCAATTTTAGTGCATTATCTTCTGGACGATACCATTAAGACTTCTGACGATGTGGAGAAGTATCTCGGACTGAGTACCCTGGCGCTGATTCCGGTGGCCGTAGATGAAAATAACGTAAAGCAGAAAACGAAGAGAAAATAAGATTGAAAATTAAAATTTTCAATCCAAAGAGTTTGTGCCTGCACAGCATCCGCAAACTCTGTCATGCGCTTAAAAAACAGCGCAGAAATGAGGAGAAACATGCAGGAAGTCACATTGCATTTGGAGCAAAATACGGATTTTCATACGAAAGAAGCCTTTAAGACCCTGCGCAGCAATGTGGAATTTTGCGGCAGCGACGTGAGGGTGGTGGCCGTTACAAGCTGTACGCCCCATGAAGGCAAGACCAGCGTCGCCATGGAAATGGCAAAGGCGTTTGCCGAGGCGGGCAACAAGACTCTTTTGATTGACGCGGATATGCGTAAATCCGTGCTGGTAGGCCGCTATAAGACAGGGGCGGTCAAATATGGCATGAGCCATTGTCTGGTTGGAAAATACAGGTATTCGGACGCTCTGTGCCAGACCAATATCGCCCGTCTTTACATGTTTTTTTCCGGCCCTGTGCCTCCGAACCCGAGCGAGCTGCTTGGCAGCGACAGGTTTGCGAATATGTTAAGCGTGATGCGCGAGGCTTTTGATTACATTATTATAGATACGCCGCCTTTGGGCAGCGTGATTGACGCCGCCGTAGTGGCGAAGCGCTGCGACGGTACGGTGCTTGTTGTGGAGAGCAACGCGGTTAATTACCGTTTCGTCCAGAAAGTAAAGGAGCAGTTAGACAAATCGGGCAGCCGTATTCTGGGCGTAGTGCTGAACAAAGTCGATATGAACAAGAAAGGCTACTACGGGCACTACGGAAAATATTACGGCAGATACGGCTATGATACAGAGCCGGGGCCGGCTGCGGCGCAGAAACCGGAAAGACCCAAAACCGTGTATCGACCGGAAACATACGACCGTTCGGAAATCATTGACAGACTGCTGTATTCCGAGGAGACGGAAAAAAAAACACCAAACGAAGATTTTTAATCGCGGCGGCTGTCTTTACGCTGGCGGCGGGACTGCTTTTTGGCGGATACGGCATTGTCAGGGCGGTGGGAAAGAACCGTCTGTACCAAAAATCCTCTGCCGGGCAGATTGCCATGCCAGAAGCGCATGAGGAGGAAAAGCTGACAGCGGCGGAAAAAGAAAAATGGCAGGACGGCTGGGTGAAATATAAGGACGTGGTCTACGCTTATAACGAAGAGATACTGACTTTTCTGATTATGGGCATCGATAAAGCAAGCGATGTGGAAGAAGCGGCAAAAGGGACGGACGGCGGGCAGGCGGACGCCCTGTTTCTGGCGGTCCTGAACCCGAAAGACAAGCGGATAAAAGTAATAGGAATCAACAGGAACACCATGACGGACGTCGACGTCTATGACGGGAACGGGGAGTATGTTTCCACGGTTAAATCCCAGATTGCCATCCAGCACGGCTTTGGCAACGGTATGGAAGAAAGCTGCGAGTACCAGAAAAAGGCGGTGGCGAACCTGTTTTACCAACTGCCAATCCACGGTTACGCGGCGGTGAACATGAGCGCCATTGCAACGATAAATGATGCGGTGGGCGGCGTTGAGGTGACGGTTCCGCCGGATTTGGACGGATTTCAGGAGCAGTTTACGGAAGGAAAGCGGGTATACCTGCTGGGAGAAAACGCCTTCTGGTTTGTAAAATACAGAGACACGGATATATTCGGCTCGGCGGATATGCGGCTGGAAAGACAGAAACAGTATTTAAACGGTTTTATCCGGTCGGCGAAACGGGCGGTACATAAGGACGCCTCGGTCGTCATAGATTTGTATCAGGCGGTTAGGCCGCAGATGGTCACGGATATTTCGCCGGACGAGGCGGTTTATCTGGCTTCTGTCGCGAAAGAGTACGCTTTTTATGAGGAAGATTTTTATATGTTGTCGGGCGAAAACGTTATGGGCGATAAGTTCGAAGAATTTTATCCGGACGAGGACGCCATGTTTGAGATGATATTGGATATATTTTATGAAAAAGTACAGTGACGGTAGATTGAAAAAGAAACATAGAGGCCGATTGGCGGCGGTTATCCTTGCCGTGGCGGTGCTGGTTGGCTGCGGCGAACAAGCTGCGGACTATACCGGCGCCCAGGCGGGGGGGAAAGACGAAGAGGCCGATAAGGACAGAACGGACGGGCCGGAACGGGAAGAATCGGCGGAAGCGGAAAGCGCCGGAGCGGAAAAAGCCGCGGATGAGGCAGCCTCTAACGCAGCGCGGCCGGGCGGTTTTGCGGGAGAGAGCGCCGGGGACGGCCGGATTGATTTTCAGGCCGTGAAAGCGCAAAACCCGGAAATCTTCGCATGGCTTTACTTGCCGGACACGGCAATCGACTGTCCCGTACTCCAGAGCGGGCAGGGAGACGATTTTTACGAAAGCCATAACGCTTATAAAGAGGCGGACGAGGGCGGGGCGGTATATATTGAACTGGCGAACCTTGCAAATATGTGTGATTTCAATACGGTAATGCATGGAAAGACAGGCGAAGAACAAACGGGACCGTTTGCGGATTTATACAGATTCGCGGATTTGGATTTTTTCCGGGAGCACGAAAAAGCCTACGTGTACCTGGAGGACAACGTTCTGACATATGAGATAATTGCCGCCTATGAAAGAGAGAATACAAGCCTGCTGCGCAGCTATGATTTTACATATCTGGAAGGCTGCGGGCAGTTTTTGGAAGATATGTACGGCGCCCGTTCTATGACCATGAATCTGCGGGAAGGATGGGAGGGGATTACGCCTTATCATTTTCTGCTTACGCTGACGACGCAGAGGGAAGAGAACGCCGACAGGCAGTTTGTGGTTATCGCCATTTTGACGGAGGATGCGGCCGGCACCATTGACAGAATTGTGGCAGAATAGAAATTTTTATTTAAGATACCCGGATAACCGGGAAAAAGGAGGAATAAAAACATGAAAAAAATATTGGCACTTACATTGGCAGGCACAATGGCGTTATCCATGCCGGTTCTGGCGGCAACAAGCCCCACGGCGGATTCTTACAGCACCTCCGGGGCCGCGGCGGTATCTGCCGTCACAGCCTCTTCCGTTCCCCAGAGCGTGGTAAAAGCAGCGGCAGATGAAAATAAGACCATCGGCGAATATATGAACAACGCCGTAACGGAAGTTCCGGGGCTGGAGGAAGTGGTTCCGTTAGGACAGGGCGGACACGTAATCATTAACGGCGTGCCCAGCAACCAGACCTTTTCCGTGCTGAAGCCGGTGCGCCGGGATGTAGATTCCGCAAAAGCCCATGCCGCTTCTCTGAGCGGAAAGGTATTGAACGTGGCGCAGGTTAAGGCTTCGGTTACCGGATTTAACACAGCGCAGGTGAACTTTTACCTGAAGGGCCTTAAATCCGGACAGAATGTCAAAGTCTACCAGCTCGTTGACGGAGTGTGGGTGGAACTGAGCGTCGCGGAGGTAAGAGACGACCATGTAGTGGTAGATATGACGTCTCTTGGGACACTGGCGTTTGTCGAACTGCCGGCGGCTGCGGCGCAGGCAGAATGATTATAAAGAAAAGCGGTTTTGGTAAACGGGATTTGGAGTGGCAAAATGAGTGAAAACGTTATGCTGGATACGAATGTTATGGAAAAAACAGTATCGCATGTTGGAGAACTTAATTCTGACCGATACCATATACAGGCAGTATACCAGAAAAAGAACCCTGCTTACCTGAAGCTTAAACGGGGCATGGATATCTTATTGTCCGCGGCGGCGCTGGTATTCCTTGCCCCTGTGTTTCTTTTCACCGCCCTGGCCATTAAGCTGGAGGATGGCGGACCGGTTTTATTTTGCCAGTACAGAGCCGGGAAAGACATGAAACCTTTTAAGATTTATAAGTTCCGCAGCATGCTTGTCAACGCGGACGCTAAAATGCCGGAGATGATGAAGGACAATGAGCAGACAGGCCATGCCTTTAAAATCAAAGACGACCCGCGGATTACCAGAGTGGGAAAATTCATCAGAAAATTTTCCATCGACGAACTGCCCCAGCTAATCAATGTCATAAAGGGCGATATGAGTATTGTCGGTCCAAGGCCGATTCTGACTTTCCAGATGGAGGAATGCAGCGGCTATGAAAGGCAGCGGCTTGTGGTTCAGCCGGGCCTGACCTGCTACTGGCAGATTGGGGGCAGGGCAAACATCGGATGGAAAGACTGGATTGAGATGGATTTGGACTACATAGAGGACATGAGCCTTTGGACGGATATTAAGATTATTGCGAGGACGGTTCCGGCGGTGTTTGACAGGGAGGGAGCGTATTAGAACTGAAATAATATGAAAAACAGAACTGTGGCTGTGGTTGTAACTTATAACAGAAAAGATTTGTTAAAAAAATGCATAGATAGCCTGCTGAAACAGGAAGGTGAGAGCTGTGATATTATCATAGTCGATAACGCCAGTACTGACGGCACGGCAGACTTTGTCCGGTGCCAATATAATGTACCGGAAGTTTTATATATGAATACAGGAGCAAACCTTGGAGGGGCCGGCGGGTTTCAATATGGTGTTAAAAAGGCAGTGCTTATGGGATATGATTATGTATGGCTCATGGATGATGATACACTGCCAGAGAAAACGGCGTTAAACAGGTTATTGGAAGTAAACAGGGAATTAAATGGAAAGTGGGGCTTTCTTTCCAGTGTGGCATATTGGACGGATGGCAGCATCTGCCGTATGAATATACAGAAAAAAAATATATATAAGCATATTGGAGAAGAGGAATACAATAAAAAGTATTCCTTTGTTAAAATGTGTTCCTTTGTATCTTTATTGGTTAAAGCAGATGTTATCAGGGAAATTGGATTGCCAATAGGTGAGTATTTTATCTGGACGGACGATTATGAGTATACAGGACGAATCTCCTCAAAGTATCCTTGTTACATGGTTCCTGGGAGCAAGGTTGTACATGCTATGAAAGTTCATACAAGAGTGAACTTTGCGACGGATGATGTATCCAGAATAAACAGATATCATTATATCTATCGTAATGATGTTCACTGTTACAGGCGGTATGGATGGCGTGGTTGGATGTATATTATACTGAAAGATATTTATACAGTAGTAAATATACTGGTAAATGCCAAGGACGGGAAACTTGACAGGATGAAGGTTGTGTGCAGAGGCTTTCGGGAAGGGCTTAAATTTAATCCTTCTGTAGAAATGCCGGAATAAATGGAAGAGAACAAAAGAAATGCTGTCATATAAAAAATAATATGGGAATTGTAATGGTATAAATGATAAAACTGGCAAATGTGAAATCATGTATTAAATATTATTGTGGCAAGGTTATAAGCCGGCGTTATACACGAAAATTGCAGACTTCAGTCAGGGAGGCAGAAATTATTTCGTTCGACTTGTTTGACACGCTGATTAAAAGAAATGTTGCAAAGCCAGAGCATGTACATAAACTTGTTCAGAGTGAATTTTTCAGACAGACAGGGATAAAACTGACTGATTATGAAAAATACAGAATTGCCGCAGAAAAAAGAGCAAGAAAAAAGAGCTCTGAAGAGGAAATATCTCTGGATGAAATATTTGATGAGCTAAGTGAGCTATCGGAAGAGTGGAAAAATATTCTGAAAAAAACTGAAAGACAAATAGAAATAGAAATCTGTACTCCTAATTTACAAATGCAGCCAGTTTATGAATATGCACTAAGAGAAAGAAAACGTATCATTATTACTTCGGATATGTATTTGGACGAGTATACTATACGGCAAATATTACGTAAATGTGGTTATAGTATATATGAAAAATTATATTTGTCCTCATCTTTTAGGTTAAGTAAATCGAGAGGCAGTATTTTTGAAATTATTAAAAGAGATTACGGTTCATGCGGGCGAAATATACTGCATATTGGAGATAATGTTAAGGGTGATTATGTAATTCCGAGAAAAAAGGGTATAAATGCTTTGTTGGTTGACGGGCAGCCGGAATTATTAAGATATTGGAAAAAATCAAATAAAGTGGTGTTAAAAGACCAATTTTTATATCAAAGATTATATTGTTTTTTAAATAATCAGGTTGGCAATGATTATGATGATGCGAAAGCTATTGGATATGAGATATTAGGGCCTTTGCTGCTTGGATATTGCAAATGGTTATACCAAAAATTAAAGGATGACAAAATAGAAAAGATTTTTTTCCTGAGCAGAGAAGGAAAGATACTGCAGGAGGCCTTTCATATTTTGTACCCGGAATGTGAAATAGAACAAACTTATCTCTATGTGTCAAGGCAGGCGCTGACTGTTCCGCAGCTTGCAGATGCGGTTGATTTTGATGAGATGGCAGAAATATTTAAATATCTCGTTCATGTGCCAACAGTAAGTATGATACCAGTCATGTGTATGCTGGACCGGAAAATCTTTCTTGAAAAAATAAATCAAATTGGTTTGAACGGTTCAATAAGGATTGATAAAATTTCAGATGAGAAAAAAATAGGATTATATAATATTATTCAGGACTTGGGAAAGGATGAGTTTAAGAGACAAAATCAGTATATTGTCAGATATCTGAAAGAAAATAACTTTGTAGGGAATATTGGTATTGTAGATATCGGATGGTCAGGTACTATGCAAAAGGCATTGCAAACATATACAGATGTTTCCAGTACAAAGCTACAGGGCTATTATCTTGGTGTAAGAAATATAGGGCTGAATGAGCAGTATGAAAGTCTTTTACGGCATGGATATATATTTAACACCAAAATAAATGAAAAATATAATTTGATGACACGGTTTACAGCAGAGATTATTGAGTTGTTATTTCTAAATACAACTGGAAGTGTATTAAAGTATAATATAGAAAACAGTCATGTTATACCGATTTTGGATATATCAGAATATGGCGAAAGAGAAAAGCTATTTATAAAATCAGTACAGATGTCAGCGTTTGAATTTCTAAGGAGAGCGAATAAGAATGTCTTTTTAATAAAAGAAGCTAAAATCCCTGAGGCTATTGTTATGAACGCATATTGCCGTTTTGCTGTGCGGCCGAATATGTCAGTTGTGAGAATATTTAATGATTTTAAAGTTCTTAACGGTAAAGTCAGGTCAATATTACCCCAATATGGGATTTTACATTATTTAACTCATGTTCGGGCATTTAGAAGGGATTTTGAAGAAAGTTCGTGCAAAATATTTTTTCTAAAAAAGATTTTTAAAATTAATCTGCCATATTTCACGCTTTTGAAGCTGCTATTATTTAGGTGCGATGGTGAAAAGATTAATAAATAATCAATATAAAGAAATTATGTTTAAATGGAATACATTGGTGTGAAATGATTAGAATACGTAAAACAATAAAAGCGGATAATTTTTTCATTTATATTTTTGTCCTTTGGTATAGCACAGAAATATTATACAATTCGACATTGAAAGACATTATGGGTATTT
>OFFW01001129.1_pt1 | contig 16619 bp, 13 predicted proteins | sample 1521501 | NCBI WGS metagenome assembly OFFW01 (sample SAMEA3504107, study PRJEB24116) | mouse gut metagenome | biome: mouse gut; feature: mouse-associated habitat; material: faeces | place: Denmark | collected 2011
TTTTCACATTCCAGCCCCGGCGGCTGTTTAAGGGGGTGCTCACCACGCCGAAATCAATTTTTCCGTCCTGAAGATGCTTCAGTGTCTCCGGCGTGGGTGCGTTGGTCACCGCCACCTTAATGCCAGGATATTTTTCATGAAACTGTTCCAGCACCTCCAGAAGATAAAACTGCAGTGTCATATCACTGGCTCCGATTCGGATTTCTCCCGTTTCCAGATTCAGCATTTCCCGGAATTTCCGCTCTCCCTGCCGGATATACTCATATCCCCGCTGCACAAAGGAATAGAGCATTTCTCCTTCCGGAGTGAACCGGACCCCTCTGGGATTTCGGACAAACAGGGGACTTCCCAGAGAATCCTCCAGATGCCGGATTGCCTGGCTTACCGCAGGCTGTGAAACAGACAGTTCTTCTGCTGCCATCGTAATGCTTCTGGCTTTTCCCACGTAATAAAAAATTTTATAATATTCCAGATTGATATCTACCATAAAGTAACGCCTCTGTCCCTGTAGCCTGGACTCTGTATCTGTTCTGTTTTCCTGTTGCTGTGGTATCTTTTCATTATACAGGAGGTCTGACCAAAAAGCGATACTTTTCCGTCTGTTATTCTGTTATTTTTCCATTGTATTTTACTCCTGCATTCTGTATAATGATAGAATTCAGATATTCAAAGGAGTGTTTTATGTCTTATTCAGAATTTTTTATTTTCCTTCTGGAAATCATCGGCACCATTGCCTTTGCTTCCTCCGGCGCCATGCTGGGCATCCGGAAAAACATGGATATTTTCGGCGTCAACGTACTCGGAATTACCACTGCAGTGGGAGGCGGCTGTGTCCGGGATCTGCTTCTTGGCATCCATCCGCCAAAAATGTTCCAGAATTTCGCCTATGTGGGAACGGCCATTCTGACTTCCTGCCTGCTGTTTTTCCTGTTCTACCTGAAAAAGGAACTGCTGGAAAGCACTTTTCTGGAGCGTTACGAACGTCTGATGAGCACGCTGGATGCGGTGGGTCTTGGGATTTTTACCATAATGGGTATCCGTACTGCCATGGAGCTGGAAAGCGGCCACAGCCAGAATCTGTTTCTTCTGATTTTTGTAGGCGTAACAACCGGTATCGGCGGCGGCATGATGCGGGATATTATGGCGGGAAATACACCTTTTGTTTTTATCAAACATGTATATGCCTGTGCGGCACTGACCGGAGCTTTTCTGTATATTTTTCTGTATTCGCTGATTCCGGATATTGCCGCCATGCTCATCAGTTCTGCCGCTGTTGTAATTATCCGGCTGCTGGCAGCCCGTTACCGCTGGAATCTGCCCCGTATTCGATAAGGAGGATTTAACATGACAAAAGATATGACAACGGGAAATCCCTGGAAAATCATTATTTTCTTTTCCATCCCCGTACTGCTGGGCAATTTGTTCCAGCAGTTTTACAATATGGCTGACGCTGTGATTGTGGGACAGTTTCTGGGAGAGGATGCCCTTGCGGCAGTTGGCTCCACCGGCTCCATTATGTTTCTGGTGCTGGGTTTTGCCATGGGAATTGCACAGGGATTCGGGGTTCTGATTTCTCATGCATTTGGAGCAGGAGATGAAAAACGCCTGAAGCATTATGTGGCTGTTTCCCTGGTTCTGGGCCTTGTGGTATCAGTTCTTATCACTGCCCTGACCATTACGGAATCCAGAAATCTGCTGCTGTTTATGAAAACCCCGGATAATATTCTGGACATGGCAAATGATTATATTACCATTATTTACGGCGGAATTATCGCCACCATGGCTTTCAATATTTCCGCTTCCATATTAAGAGGCGTGGGGGACAGCAAAACCCCTCTGTATTTCCTGATACTGGCCTCTTTTTTAAATATCCTGCTGGATTTATTCTACATTGTGGTGCTCCGTTCCGGACCGGAAGGAGCTGCCTGGGCAACGGTAATCGCTCAGGGGTTATCTGCCCTGCTTTGTTTTCTCTACATGTTTGCCCGAATAGACCTGCTGAAACTGCACCGTAAGGATTTTTATTTTGACTGGAAAAGTATCCGGGATCTTTTATCTGTTGGTATCCCCATGTCCATCAATTACTCTGTCACTGCGGTAGGTGTTATGATTTTACAGGGAGCTGTGAATGTATTCGGCTCCAGTGTGGTGGCTTCCTACACTGCCGCCTCCAAAGTAGAGAATCTGGCCACTCAGACCATGCCTGCACTGGGAACCACCATGTCCACTTACTGCGGACAGAACCTGGGCGCCAGAAAATATGAGCGTATTTTTGACGGTATGCGAAAGGGCTTTCTCCTGGTACTGGTGATTTCTCTATTGGGGACTGTCATCACTGCAGGCTTTGGAAAATATATTGTATGTCTTTTCCTGAAAAATCCTTCCGAAACAGTTCTGGGATACGCGGTCACTTATCTGAACATTGTTTCCTGCTTTTTTGTACCCCTGGCCATGATTTTTCTCTACCGCAGTTCTCTGCAGGGACTGGATCAGAACTTTGTTCCTGTTATGAGCGGCGTTCTGGAACTGATCTGCCGGGTATTTGTCATTGCACTGTTTCTGGAACCTTTCGGTTATCAGGCCGTATGCTATACCAATCCTGCTGCATGGGCTGCAACCGGTATTCTTCTGCTGTTCACCTATCTGTTCTGGAAGCGGAAGGTCCGCAGGCTGCTGTAATTTAAAGTGACAGGGTCTTTCCTGTAGAAGAACAAAGTGGCAGGCCCACTTCAGCTCCCCTGCCCCCCCCCTCACTCATGAGGGGCCTGGACGGTTTCCTGCGCCGAGTGCAGTCACACCGTGACTCTTCTACTCGCACGAATGCCATAAGAGCTTTTTTCTGTAGAAAAAAGCTGTGACAGAATTCCTTCTGTCACAGCTCTGATAGCTCGGACACTACTGCAGCACGATTCCCTCTGCGTCGGTACATACCTTAATTTTTGTCAGAATACTAAAATTCTACACTTTCATCCCGCAATCTGCTCTATGATGGCGGAAACTTCTTTCATACTGGCTGCAAGTTCTTCCATGGAAACAGATACATTTGTCACATTTTCACTGGATGAATACACCCGGCTGTTAATATTGCGACAGAATCAAATATATCCCTCCGGACAGCAGTAAAAAAAACAGAAATGCAATCATATCGAAAATATATGTGCCATATATTTTCGTATCTATCTTTCCGGAATGTATTGAATTCTGTTTTCCAGATCCAGAAACAAAATAAAAAATGCTGACAGAATGCCTATTAATAATGTTATTTTTGTTCCTATACGCCTTTTCAGATTTTCTTCCTCTTTTGTAAAATCCTGTCATCGGCTTCTGTTCTTTCAGTCGGAAGAAAGTTTTCTGGTACATGCAAGCGCCAGAGATCCCGGTCCGATATGGCATGCTACGCTCAGAGACAGAGGATCCACCATCTTTATATCCCCTTTGGGAAATACTTCCTGTACCTGAGCCTTAAATTCCAGAGCTGCCTCCCGGTCTTTGGTATAAGCAATAAAAAGATTCATATTTTCCCCTGTTTCGTCTCCGAAACGTTTGGTAAAATCATTTCTGACTGCCTCTGTCATAATATTCTTTGCCTGCTTCAAAGTTCTGGCTTTGGCAAAAGCATCCAGTTTATCTCCCTGAATCTGAAGCACCGGTTTGAGCTTCAGCAAAGTGCCCAGCGCTGCTGCTGCCGGTGTGACTCTTCCTCCTTTTTTCAGATAATACAGCGTATCTACCATAATATAAATACTGGAATCAAACTTTGTTTTTTCCAGATAATTTTTAATTTCTTCTGCGTTTAATCCTCGTTTTACCAGCTCTGCCGCATCCAGTACGGATTGTTTCTGGGTAACGGAAATACGCTGGTTATTCACCACCTGGACCCGTCCCTCGTATTCCTGGGACAACATGATGGCTGTCTCGCAGGAGCTGCTCAACCCGCTGGACATGGGAATATGCACAATTTCCTCATACTCTTTCAGCAGACTGTCCCACAAATCTGTCACAGACCCTACTGCCGGCATGGAAGTGGAAATTTCCGCATCATTTTCCAGTTTTTCATAAAATTGTTCCTGTGTTAAATCAATATCTTCAAAATATGTCTCTCCATTTATAAAAAATGGCATGGGCAGCACATTTACTCCATATTCTTTCGCCTGTTCCTGGGTAATTCCGCTGTTACTGTCCGTTACAACTGCAATTTTTCCCACCTGAGTAGTCCTCCTTTGATTTTTCTACCCATCATTGTATCACAATCTTTCTTCTGGTACAATGGTACATATTTCTTTTAGCCTATTTTCTGAATCACGTCCATTACGCTGGTATAGGCGTTCCTCACTGCCTCCATGTCTGTTTCAATGCCATCGTAATTCTGGCTGCGCAGTTTTTCCACCACAACAATATCTGCTTCCATCAGTTTTTCCATTCCCAGATTACCTGCTACTCCTTTCAGGGTGTGAGCACAATGAAAGGCCTCTTCATATTTCTGTTCTCCCAGCGCTTTTTCCAGTCCTTCAAAATTCTTATCTGCCTTAAACTTAATCAGCAGCCTTTCTAACAGCATTTCATTGTTCATCAGACGCTCCAGCGCCTCTTTCATATTTACACCTGCCGCGCTTAATTCTTCTTTTATCTCCTGATTCATACCTTTTCCTCCCTTTCTTCTGCATCAATTGTTTCAATTTCTTTTCTGGACATACGGAAACATTCCATAATCTTCGGTGAAAAAATTCCGCATTCGCCGCCCAGAACCATGTAATATGCTTCTTCCCTGGAATATGCCCGTTTGTAAATACGTTCACTGATCAGCGCATGATAGGCATCCACCACAGATACAATCTGGGCGGAAATCGGTATTTCATCTCCTTTCAGTCCTTCCGGATATCCTTTTCCATCGTAACGCTCATGGTGATACCGACAGATTTCCATACTTTTCCTGTGATCATCAGAAGTTTGAATATCCTTCATCATTTTCATGATTTCACACCCTTTGGTGGTGTGGGATTTCATATATTCTTTTTCTTCTCTGGTGAGTTTTGCCGGTTTAAACAGTACATGGTCCGATATCAGAAGTTTTCCGATATCCCGCAGGGACGCCAGTTCTGCAATGGCTTCCACATCTGCGTCTGTCAGTTTATATTCCGGATAATGAGCCTGCACTTTCCTGCCGATAATTCTGCTGATTTCCCTTACGATTTGTGTATTTTCATCAAATTCCGGATAATGGTGCTCCAGAATATTACATACAATATCTATCATCTTCTGGCTGGATTTTTTCAGTTTTTCTGTCTGCAGTTTCATTACCGCATACTGTTTGCGCAGAAGATGATTCTGCTCCTGTACTTTTTCTTCCATATGATTCTTATGCTGGTACAGAGAAATATTATTTTCCACGCGTTTTCGGACCACATCTGCATCAAAGGGCTTGCGTATCATGTCAGAGGCTCCCATGCCAATACATTTTTTCTCTGTTTCTGTGGACTGTTCGGCAGTAACCACCAGTACCGGAATATGGTTCATCCATCTCTTCCGTATCATTTCTTCCAGAACCCTGCTTCCATCCTCATCGGATAGGTGCCAGTCCAGTAACACAGCGGCGATCTCCCCGGAACTTTTTTCCAGTATCCGGAGTGTGTTCTTTACATCTGCTGCTTCCAGAATCTCATATTCCCTGCGGAAAATTTCTGCCAGAATTAAACGGTTGCTTTCCACATCATCCACAATCAACATTTTATGACGGTTCATACTGTTTCCTCCTTAATTCCGGAATACACCGATTTCTTTGTTAGACAGGCGGACTGTGACATTTCTCACGGAGCTGGCCGCAGTCCACTGCATTCCGTTCATCTGCACCACAGTTCCGGCGTTCAGGATACCGTATACCATCATCTTTGCTTCATTTGCTTTGTTCCGCTTTTCCTCCAGTTCTTTTGTACGTTCCACCTGCTGTTCCATCTGTTTGCGTTTGATATAAGTGGCCTGTTCTACCTTCAGATACAGTTCCATCTCGTTGCGTACTTCCGGCGGATACTGTTTCTGGAGCTTTCTGTATGCTTCCTCAAATATTTCCAGCTCAGACTGAAACTTTTTCAGTTTCATTTCCGCTTCTTCTTCTTTTTCAATCATTGCTTTGCTGACGCCAAGAGAGATGTTCGTCAAAAGTCCGGCCCGGTTTCCGATATGGTGGGCTTTTATTCCATTTACTGCCGCTGCATTACCGCCGATAATAGCCCCTTTGCTTCCGGAAATCACAATCTCTTTTCCTGCTATCATGTTGCTGCTCATCACATAATTGGCATAAATTCCCCCGTTGGCTGTCAGTGTTGCACTTTCAAAAAATTTACCATGGATATCTTCGGCTGACTCTATCACAGCCAGACCGCCGCCGGATACACCGTTTTTAATTACAATCCGTTTCCCGCCCTGCAGATGTGCTGCTTCCACATTTCCTTCTATAATGAGTTCATCCTTTGACTGGATTACCACGCCGCTTCCCACATTTCCTTTTACCCAGATACTCCCATTGAAACGCAGATTCCCTGTGGATATGGTCACTTCTGTTACCACCAGCAGCGGCTGAATGGTAATTTCATTATTTTTCAGTTCAATTTTTCCGGATTCCCTTGCAATATAAGTCTTTTTATCCTGAGAAAGAAGAAATCCTCTTCCTTTCAGCATTTGCTTTTCCTGACCGCCCTGGGCAGGAAGTTCGGTTCCGTCTACCATCCTTCCTCCGATTCCGGGCTGAGCTTCATGATACACCGCTATTACCTGTCCGGCTTTCACCTGTTCAAAATACACCGTATTCTGGTAATCGATGGAGCCATCCTGACGAATTGCCGGAATCTGCGGAATTCCTGTCCGGAAAAAGAATTCATAATATCCATCCCGTCCCCGTTCCGGCCGCACTCCCTCTGCCGCCAGAAATCTTACGGTACCCTGTTCTGCTTCTTTCAGTTTCTTTTCTATTTCATCCTGACGAATTCCAAATACCACATTTTCTTTTGCCAGAAGCCGCATAATTTCATTTTTACTTTTGACTGTTCCTTTCTCCAGCGTAATGTAGGCTTCCATTTTATCCTGACTGACCGTTACCACACATTCTGACGCCTGGCGTGCCTGTTCCTCCAACATTTCCAACTGGAAATCTCTGTGTTCGGCCTGTTTTGCCTGTTCCAGCATTTTCATACGCATCTGTTTCATTTCTCTGGCAGAATACATCAGGCTCTCATAGGCAGATACATCCAGTCCTTCTTCCAGCCCCAGACGGATTTCACGCATCTGCTGCCAGCGGTACAGTTCTTTTGCATAATGAGATACATCCACACGTCGTTCCAGTCCCAGTCGGATTTCGCGCATCTGCTGCCAGCCAAAATGTATCCTGGCATAAACAGACACATCCAGTCCTTCTTCCACACCCAGACGGATTTCACGCAGAGATTCTCCCAGAAATTCTTTAATCAAATGCCTGCTGATATCTGCCTTGTGTTCCAGCCCCAGACGGATTTCCTCCAGCTGGTCCGGCTCATATCCCTGCTCAATATAAGAAAAAATATCCACGTGCCCCAGTTTTGCCTTACGAATCTGGCGCAGATATCCTGCTTCCAGTTCCTGATGTCTGGACAAATCCAGTCCTTCTTTCAGCCCCTTGCGAATCTGGCGCATACGGTCATAGGAAATTTCAGGTTTGGCATAAGAGGATACATCCAGTCCCCGTTCCAGCCCTTTTTTGATTTCTTCCATCTGAAACCAGTCATAATTTACTGAAGTATACCAGGATACATCCAGTCCTTTCTCCAGCCCCTGTCGGATTTCTTCCATCTGCCCCTTATCAAATCCCATAGATTCATATTTTCTGATCAGCTGACTGTTCACTTTTTCCCATTCTCCTCCATAATTATTCTCCTGTTCCTTAATTTTATGGTAAAATCACCGGACTGTCAATAAAAAAGAATATACTGCACTTATCAGACCGCAGTAAAACAGACATTCCTGTATGACAAAAAGAACTGCGGAAGTACAATACTTCTACAGTCCTTTTTATCTCTCATGGTATCCGGGAAATTACATCATTCCCATTCCGCCTGCGCCGCCTGCCGGCATTGCCGGTACATCTTCTTTGATGTTTGCCACTACTGACTCTGTGGTCAGCAGAGTGGAAGCTACGGAGGTAGCGTTCTGCAGTGCGCTTCTGGTCACCTTCACCGGATCCAGAATTCCTGCTTCTACCATATTTACATATTCTTCTTTTGTTGCGTCAAAGCCTACGCCCGGCTCAGATTCTTTTACTTTGTTAATAATTACCGCACCTTCCAGTCCTGCATTTGCGGCAATGTAGAACAGCGGGGATTCCAGCGCTTTCAAAATTACTTTTGCTCCGGTTTTCTCATCTCCGTCCATGCCCTCTGCCAGTGCTGCCACTTCTTTTGCTGCATGAATGTATGCGGAACCGCCGCCTGCGATAATTCCTTCTTCTACTGCTGCTCTGGTGGAATTCAGAGCGTCTTCCATGCGGAGTTTGCTTTCTTTCATTTCAGTCTCAGTTGCTGCTCCTACCCGGATAACTGCTACGCCGCCTGCCAGTTTTGCCAGTCTTTCCTGCAGTTTTTCTTTATCAAATTCAGAGGTAGTCTCTTCAATCTGTGTTCTGATCTGTGCAATTCTTGCGGAAATAGCATCTTTATTGCCCTCTCCGTCTACAATAATGGTGTTTTCTTTCTGTACTTTTACAGATTTTGCACGTCCCAGCTGATCCATGGTGGTTTCTTTTAACTCAAGGCCTACTTCCTCGGAAATCACCTGGCCGCCTGTAAGGATTGCAATATCCTCCAGCATTGCTTTTCTTCTGTCGCCATATCCCGGTGCTTTTACAGCCACTACGTTAAAAGTGCCGCGGAGTTTATTTACAATCAATGTGGTAAGAGCTTCGCCCTCAATATCTTCAGCGATAATCAGCAGTCTTGCTCCGGACTGTACCACCTGCTCCAGCAAAGGCAGGATTTCCTGAATATTGCTGATTTTCTTATCAGTAATCAGGATATAGGGATCATCCAGAACTGCTTCCATTTTATCCATGTCAGTTGCCATATATGCGGAAATATATCCACGGTCAAACTGCATACCTTCTACCAGATCCAGCTCTGTCTGCATGGTTTTGGATTCTTCAATGGTGATAACGCCGTCGTTAGACACTTTTTCCATAGCGTCTGCCACCAGATTTCCTACTTCTTCATCTCCTGCAGAGATAGCTGCCACTTTTGCAATCTGGTCTTTGCCGTTTACTTTCTGGCTCATGGCTGCAATGGATTCAATGGCTTTCTCGGTAGCTTTCTTCATGCCCCGGCGCAGAACGATTGGATTTGCACCTGCTTCCAGGTTCTTCATACCTTCTTTAATCATTGCCTGTGCCAGAACAGTAGCTGTGGTGGTTCCGTCTCCGGCAACGTCGTTAGTCTTTGTCGCCACTTCTTTTACAAGCTGTGCGCCCATATTCTCAAATGCGTCTTCCAGCTCAATTTCTTTTGCAATGGTCACACCGTCATTGGTAATCAGAGGTGCGCCGAAAGATTTATCCAGTACCACATTTCTTCCTTTTGGTCCCAGGGTTACTCTTACGGTATCTGCCAGTTTATCCACACCGGCTTCTAATGCTGCTCTGGCTTCTGTGCCATATTTTAATTCTTTTGCCATGATAGTTCGTCTCCTTCTATATATGTTATGTGATTTTTACCTGTTCTGTTAAGGAAGCTCTGTCTGCCAGCCTGAGCCCATGGCTTCGCCAGCCTTACAGAACTGCCCCGCAGCGGGCTCTGCCTTCCTTTCCGGCCCGTTGGCTGTTTTAATTTTCTACAATTGCAAGAATATCATTCTGTTTTACAATAATGAACTCTTCCCCTTCAATTTTCACTTCATTTCCTGCATATTTGGAGTAGATAACTTTATCGCCTTCTTTTACCTGCATGGTTACTTCTTTACCATCTACCATTCCGCCAGGGCCTACTGCCACAACTTCTGCTTCCTGAGGTTTCTCCTGTGCACTTCCTGCCAGAATAATACCGGACTTGGTGGTTTCCTCTGCTTCGCACTGTTTTAATACAACTCTGTCGCCTAAAGGTACTAATTTCATTACAATTCCTCCTTAAACTGAGTCTCTGTTCTATACTTTTCTTTTAGTTATTAGCACTCATTTATATCGAGTGCTAATCGCTTATGTACATAATTTAGCACTCCCTATTTTCTTTGTCAATATCCATTTTCAGATTTTATAAAAAGTTTAGATTTTGAAAACAGTTCAGCCATAGGAAAACAGAAAAACAGAACATGCAGATTTATCTGCAATGAGCTGTTTTTCTGCTTTCCTATGGGCGGGACGCACATACAGCCTCAGACAGAAGCAGCAAAGCTGCGACTGACTGCCACGCAGGCAGGTCTGAGGCCTGTATGGCTGAACTGTGGTCAGCTGAAATTATTCAGAATATCCTTCCAGCGGATGTTCCTCTATATATTGCTCCATAATGGCTGCCGCCATACGCACTAATTTCCCGCAGGGGCGTTTTTTATAGTATTCTTCCGTTCTTTCAGCCGGCGCCGGCACATCTTTTTTACGGTTCAGGCCCAGCAGGTCCCGGCAGACAATGGAACCATTTTCTTTCTCGAATGCTGCAGCAAGCTGCTGAATCCTCTCATAATGTTCTTTTTTCCCCCGAGCATCTCCGGGCGTATCGTACCCGTACAAAACTCCGGCCACCAGAAACATGCCGCTAACGGAGCCGCAGACCTCTCTCAGCCTGCCCATCCCGCCGCCAAAAGAAGAACTGAGTCTGGCTGCGGTCTTCTCATCCATACCGTGCAAATCTGAGAAGGCCAGAAAAACTGCCTGACTGCAGTTATATCCTTTTTTGAAATTATCTTCTGCTCTCTGTCCATATCTGCTCTCTTCAAAATTCATTTTTCTTCTCCTGATTCCCAATCACTTTATCAGCTGAAATAAATCAGCTCATCTTCCGGCTTTTCTGCCGGCTGTATCTCCAGTGCATACAGAACAGGGCCCTTTCCCCTGTATTCCAGTGCAAATTCATTCTTCATTTCCGCGGTAATGGTAATCCATGATTTGTGGGAAATCTCTGAGGCTTTGTCATATTTGCATTTGAATCCCACAAAGGTAATATCATCCGCGCAGCAGGTCATGGCAAACCTGCCCGGAATAAACACGCCCTTTTTCAGTTTCTCCGGACGATACACCAGCGCCAGAAACCGTACCTTTTTTCCTTCATATTTCTTCGGATTGTCCAGTGCGTCCATATACCAGATACCGTAATCCATGTCAGTAATCTCAATCACTTCCTGATTCAGGTCGTAGGGCAGCTCTTCCATATCATTTTCATCTATGGTTCCGTCCTCCCGCTCATAGGCAATCTGAGCTTTCCGGTTCAGCACCTTAATGGCCCGGCGGAATTTTCCTTTTGGAGTATCCTCTGTACAGCGGTTGATAATCACCACGTCTGCTGCAAAAAGCTGCTCCATAATCATGGCCCGCATATTGGCCAGATACATTTCAAAAGTGGAAGCGTCCACTGTAGCCAGGGACTGTACCAGCACCCAGTTTTTGGGAAGGTCCATTTCCAGAAATGTGGACATCTGCCAGGTTCCGTTGTATTCGATGAACACCTGATCCGGATGATACGCTGTGCCAAGCTCCGTCAGTTTTTCTCCGGTAAATTCCGTTTCTTCTTCTATCATTACCAGCCTGGTGTTGACTTTCTGTAATTCCTCTTCTTCAAATTCCACTTCTCCGTCTTCGCAGAGAATCAGCAGCGTTTTTCCATTTTCACTGAAGTCCCCGTCAATCAGCGTTTCCCGTATCAGAGAACTTTTTCCGCTGTCCATAAAGCCGGAAAACAAATATACCGGAATTTCCATCTTTTCACACCCTTCCTATATTCCAAACAGTTCCGCCAGCTTCTCTTCTTCCATATCTGTTCCTATAACACAGAGTCTTCCGGTGTAATCCGGTTCTCCGGTACGCAGCTCATATTCACCGTCCACCATGTCAAAATAAATCCAGGTTCCGTCTTCTGCAGGAACCATGCCCTTTGCCCGGAGAATGGTACCGTAATCTTCTGTATCGCAAAACGCTTTCATGGCATGTTCAATGGTATCTCTGGTAAATACATGGGGCGTCTCTCTGCCCCAGCTTGTGAACACTTCGTCTGCATGGTGATGTCCATGATGATGCCCATGCTCGTGGTCATGACAGCCGCAGGTACAGTCCGCTCCATGCTCATGATGATGCTCATGTTCTTCCATCAGTTCTTCTTCCAGAGACTTCTGCTGTTCAATGACTTTATAAATCTGTTTTCCGTCAATTTCACTCCAGGGCGTTGTAATCACAGCCCCATCCGGATTTTTTTCCCGTATGGCTTTTACCACCAGTTCCGTCTGCTCCGGTTTCACATTCTGAGTACGGCTTAACACAATTACCGTGGCATATTCGATCTGATTGTTGAAAAATTCACCAAAGGCTTTCATCTGTTTTGTGGCTTTGGCTGTATTTACCACAGTAATGCGCCCGTTCAGTTTTACTTCGTTTTCTTCTTCCACTTCCCGCACAGATTTCATTACATCGGAAAGTTTTCCCACGCCGGAAGGCTCAATGAGAATCCGGTCCGGATGGAACCGCTCCATAACCTCCCGCAAATTTTTTCCAAAATCCCCCACCAGGGAACAGCAGATACAGCCGGAATTCAGCTCACTGATTTCAATACCGGAATCCTTAAGAAATCCACCGTCAATGCCGATTTCTCCGAATTCATTTTCAATCAGAACAATTTTTTCTCCCTGAAATACATCTTCCAGCATTTTTTTGATAAAAGTTGTCTTTCCTGCCCCCAGAAATCCTGAGATAATATCAATTTTTGTCATTATTTTCCCTCCATTTACTCACAATACGTTACCATGCCTTTTTCCACCAGAAATACCGGACGGTAGGACAGCTTCGCTTTCCGCAGCCCTTCTGCCCCTGTATCTTCTTCCCGGTTCACATACTGGTAATCCTGAGCTTCATGAGCCACAAACTGCTGATTTATCATGGGATATGCCCCCTGAATCTCTGCAAATGCTTTCTCAATGTGCACAACAAAGGTGTCGGGATTCAAAGGTTCCCCGATGGTAAATGCAATAATCTCCCCTTCCTGCTCTGTCCGCAGCAGACCGCCCTTCAGATGAAGCTCCTCCAGCAGGCGCAGCGCATTCAGAGTCACGCACATTTCCGCCCGTTTTTCCTCGTCCTGATCGCATTCTGCTTCCTCACGCCATTTCAGGGCCATCTGGAAACACTCTTCCACATTTTCCCCGGTTATGGGTTCGTACACCCAGTCCGGATAGTTTTCCTTAAACTTGTTGATATGGTTTCGCTTTCCATGCAGCTTTTTGCCTGCCAGGGTGGTAAGTTTCTCCGTTTCATACACATAATCGGCGGAATCCCTGTCATATTCAATCTGAAATTTTCCCGGATACCACTGTTCCAGCAATTCAAATTCCTGTTCCTGTACCAGATGCATATGGAATTCTTTCTGCTGCTTCAAAAACCAGTTCATCATCACATCCATTGCCTTATGAATCTGTTCCGGCTCTCCCGCCGGAAATGTAATGCTGGGTTCTCCATCATCCATAGTCCCCCGGAATACCAGCGTATCTTCCACTACCGCAAAATCTGTGGGATATTTCCGGCTCCAGAGGTAAATATTCGGAAAAATCAGTTCACAGCTCCGATACGTTTTCCGATTCAGGTAGCTTTCAATTAATTCCCGGTCTTCCAGTCCGATTTTCTTAAATTCGATATCCATAAATCTCCTGTCCGGCGGCTGTATGCCGCCTTCTTCTCTCTTATCCGGCAAACTGCATACTGTAGAGTTTTGCATAAATGCCGTCTTTTTCCAGTAATTCCCTGTGACTTCCTTCTTCCTCAATTCCGCTGTCCGTCAGCACCAGTATTTTCTGAGCATTCCGTATGGTGGACAGACGGTGGGCAATCACAAAGGTAGTGCGGTTTTTCGCCAGTTTTTCCAGAGATTCCTGCACCACTTTTTCACTTTCGTTATCCAGCGCCGATGTTGCCTCGTCAAATATCAGTATGGGCGGATTTTTCAAAAATACCCTTGCAATGGACAATCTCTGCTTCTGTCCACCGGAAAGTTTCACGCCCCGCTGTCCGATATCCGTATCATATCCGTCCGGCAGAGCCATAATAAATTCATGGGCATTGGCGCTTTTGGCTGCTTCCACCACCTCTTCTCTGGTGGCGCCGGGCCTGCCGTAACGGATATTGTCCATTACTGTTCCCACAAACAGGTACACATCCTGCTGCACAATGCCGATCTGACTGCGCAGGCTCTTTAACGTCACATCCCGGATGTCCTGCCCGTCAATTTTCACCGCGCCTCCCGTTACATCATAAAACCGCGGAATCAGGCTGCACAGGGTACTTTTTCCCGCACCGGAAGAACCCACCAGAGCCATATAGGCTCCTGCCTCCACGTCCAGGTTAATGTGATTCAACACCGTTTCCGTATTTTCTTCATAATGGAAAGATACATTGTCAAAAGAAATATCTCCTCTGACATTTTTCAGTTCTACAGCATCCGGCCTGTCCGCAATATCGGGTGCAACAGCCATCATTTCCATAAAACGCTCATACCCGGTATAACCGTTCTGGAACTGCTCGGTAAAGTTAATCAGCTTTTTCACCGGCTCGGTAAAGGTATTAATATACAGAAGAAACGTAATCAGATCCGTCACGCTGACCTGCCCTTTCGTAATCAGCACTGCCCCCGCCACCAGCACCACAATGGTTATCAGCGTGGTCAGAGCCCCAAGACCGGAATGATAACCGGCCATATAATGATAACTGTTCTTTTTGGCAGCCAGAAATCCCTGATTTCCCTCTTCGAATTTGTCCAGTTCCACGTCCTCGTTTGCAAAAGATTTTACCACCCGGATACCTGAGAGATTGTCCTCAATCTGACTGTTGATCTCTGCAATTTTTACCCGATTGCGTTTAAAGGCCCGTTTCATCTTGGTATTAAAATACATGGCATATACCAGCATCACCGGCACAAAGGCAAAGGCTATCACAGTGAGCTTTACATCAATATTCAGTAAAATAATAAAGGAGCCCGCAATCTTAATGACAGAAATCACCAGATCCTCCGGCCCATGATGCAAAAGTTCGCTGATATCAAACAGATCACTGGTAATTCTGGACATAAGCTGTCCGACTTTCTGATTGTTGAAAAAAGAGAATGACAGCTTCTGATAGTGTCCGAAAATCTCCGCCCGCATGTCATACTCAATCTTTGCTCCCATTACATGTCCGTAATTGGATATAAAATAATTACAGAAACATTCCACTGCCACAAGCGCCAGCATCAGAACTGCCATACCTGCAATTTTATGCAGCGCCGCCCCTGCCTCCATGGTAATCACATGATTTGTAATATAACGTACAATCAAAGGAATTACTAATGTCACCCCTGCACCCAGAATTGCAAAAAACATATCTGCAAGAAACAGAGACAGGTAGGGCCTGTAATAAGATGCCAGCTTTTTTAATTTTCGTTCCATTAAAATCCCCTTTCTCATAAAAATTTCACTGCGGCTCTTTCTGCACAGTCACAAAACACCTGTTATACCATGCAGTTTTCCGCCTACAGGGCATATTATAACACAACTGGTATTTTTTTCAAATCTTTTCAGAGAGCCTTCCTTTTACAGCACCCATGTTCCCGCTTCTGTTTCCCGTCAAAAGAAAAAATAATTTTCTGCCTTATCCATACCTGCCTCCTGTTTCCGGCTCAGGCCAGACGTACTGCCAGCCCTGATACCTTCCATTTTTTCCTTATTATATTCTTTTGCCTCCGTATTCTCAAGATAATTTCCACAATAAAATTGACGACCGGAATCCGATATTTTATAATGAAGAAGAACAGAATCTGTCTTTACATAACAGCGCCTGTGTAAAATATAACAAATTTATCATCGAAAGGAGAAACTCATGACCCCTTCTGAAACCTATTACGAAAATCTTGCAAAAACCACCATGAAAAATCTGGAAAAACGTCATTTTGAGTGCCACTACTGCAAAACTGCCCAAGAGGCAGTAAAGCTGGCTTCTGAGCTGGTGCCCTCTGACAGCACAGTTTCCTTTGGAGGCTCCATGACTCTGGCAGAATCCGGCATGGCTGATATTTTAAAACAGCGCAGCGATATTACACTGCTGGATCGAAGCAAAGCCGGATCCCCGGAAGAAGTAAAGGAAATTTACCACAAATCCCTGAATGCCGACTATTATTTTATGAGCAGCAATGCCATCACGGTGGAGGGAGAACTGGTAAATATCGACGGCACCGGAAACCGGGTGGGCGCCCTGATTTACGGACCGGAACATGTGATTATTCTTGCTGGCATGAATAAAGTAAGCCCCTCCCTGGAAGAGGCAGTTTCCCGTGTGAAAAACGTGGCTTCTCCCCTCAATGCCAACCGGCTGAGCCGGAACACTCCCTGCGCCGCTACCGGACTCTGTTCCGACTGTTTAAGTCCGGACTGTATCTGCTCCCATACCGTCATTA
>OFFW01001133.1_pt1 | contig 16593 bp, 18 predicted proteins | sample 1521501 | NCBI WGS metagenome assembly OFFW01 (sample SAMEA3504107, study PRJEB24116) | mouse gut metagenome | biome: mouse gut; feature: mouse-associated habitat; material: faeces | place: Denmark | collected 2011
TCAGCTGCCACACCTCATGGGAGGCGTCCAGAGGGACGTAGTACACCGCCTCACTGTGAATCCCGGCGTAGTCCGCAATCATCTGAGTGTACCCGGTCCCATGGCGGCACTCGCTTTTGTAGACATCCAGAGGCTTGCCCACCGGCTGCCAGGAGGCGGACCAGAAATCCCCCGTCTCGTTATCCCGGAGGTAGATGTACCGCCCTGGCTGGTCAAACTGGTTGAACACATAGCGCAGGATGCGCCCGTTGGCCCCGGACTTGACAAAGCTGTAGCCCCCCGCGTTGTTGGAGATCAGCGCTCCGTACTCCGGGGACCCCAGATAGTTGGCCCAGGGGGCCGGGGTGTCAGGCCGGGTGATCACATACTCCCGGGCCTGGTCGTCAAAATATCCGTACTGCATTTTTTCATCTCCTCACGTCAATTCCACTCTGATGGTATTCCCGCTCTCCGGCAGGCTGTTGATTTTCTCTCGGCTGAGCACCGTCCTGGGGGCGCGGTACGCCCCGAAATCCTTGCCTGCCGGGTTGACGATTACCGCGTGGAACTGCTTCCCGGCAAAGGAAAAGTCGATAGCCGCCTCTCCCCGCTCGTCAAACTGCTCCCGTACCAGCTTCGGCGTGATGACCAAATCGCCGCCCTCGCCATGTACGCCGAACATCTCTGTGATGACCGTCAGCATATACCAGCTGGCCGCGCCGGTGAGGTAGTGGTACATCCCCCGGCCATCGGCATTGAAGTACTCGGGGATGCCGGGGAAGATCCTGCTGGTCTGGAAGTCCAGGGCGGTGTCCGCAAGACTTTGGAGGGCCCTGTACCCCTCCCGGACAAAGCCCCGGCGGTAGAGGGCGTTGGCGTACATCACTGTCATGTGGGAGAATACCGCGCCGTTCTCCTTTTCCCCGTAGGCGAAGCCAAACATCCGGCCCATGTCGAATTTCAGTTCGTGGAAGTCGGTATTCAGCCGGTAGCCCCCCGCCTCCTTTTTGTAGAGGTAGCGGTCCGCGCTGCGGGCGACGGCCTCCACCTGGGTGTCCGTGGCCGTGCCGCTCATGATGGCGAACACCTGCCCGGTGAGCATCATGCGCACACTGCCGTCGGGCTGTACCCCCTCCACTTGGCGGCCATGGTTGTCGTAGTAGCTGTTGAACCAGCCGTTCTCCCCGTCCGATATCCATTCCTGGCGGCGGATGTGCTCCATGAGCCAGTCGGCCTTAATCTCGAGATTGTCCGCCAGCTCCCGGAGGGAGACCCGGATGGTGCGCCCGCTGACGTTGTGGATACACCGCCGGGTATACCGCTCCAGAACATTGGCCTTTGCCGGGACATCCGGGTAAATAGCGGGCCCGCCCGCCAGCAGCTCCTGAATCTCCTCCAGCAGGCTGACGGTATCCCCTTCCTTCGTCAGCCGGCGCAGCAGCCCGGCCAGGTCCCGGAGATTCCCGGCGTAGGCACAGGTAAATGCCACGCTCTCCCCGTGCTCGGCAGCCATGTCCAGGGCGTCGTTCCAGTCGGCCCCCCGGAGGCGGAAGATATTGTGTTCCCCCACCTCATAGAAAGCGGTGAGGTGCTGGATAAGCAGGTGCTCCAGGATGGTACCCTGATACACCTCCCCGCTCTCCGTCCGCTGACGGTTCCCGTAGGCGTCGTTCCAATCCTGGTCGATGCCCGTCCCCCGGAGGGCCTGGGGGTCCTTGAAATAGGGGGCGGGAGAATTGAGGATGTTCAGGTCTCCCGTCTGGTCGATGTACAGCTTGGTGGTCATCAGGGGCCAGAGGGCGTGGTCCATCCACACCCGGGCGATGCCGTTGCGGTCGGCGATAAAATTCCCGTCCCCCGCGCCAATGATGGTGGCGTTGGTGCCGTCCACCCGCACACCGCCGAAGTTTTTTCGGATCATATCCCCCACGTTCTGGGGGTCCATGAGCAGCAGGGACAGGCAGTCCTGCCACAGGTCCCGCCAGCCCCGGCCTCCCCGGCCATAGTCGTGGTGGGGGAGGAAGGAACAGCCGTAAATCCGGCGCAGGAAGGGCTGAAAGCTGACCCACCGCATCCAGCGGTCAAAATTGGGGTCGCCCGTGTGATAGCGGACGTTTACCTGTTCCTGCCAGTGGGCCCTGGTCACGCTGAGGGCCGCCCGCACCTGTTCCACTGTGTGGAAGGAGGAGAGAACGCGGTCGATCTCTGCCTCATCCTCCGAGACGCCCAGCAGCACGATATACTCTGTGCTCTGCCCCGGCTCCAGGGTGACAGCGGGGAAGCGGATGCCCCCCATGGCCTCCCGGCCGGCGATTTCTGTTCCGGCGGGGACGCCCTCCGCCCCCTCATAGACCGCCCGGGGCTTGAGGAAGGTGCCCCCCTCGCCGAGGAAGCTGTCCACCGTGGGATAGAAAGCCACGGGCTTTTCACCAGCTCCGGTAGAGCCCAGCACATAGTAGATGTTGTGGTTCTCCCGGTGGCCCTTCTCGTCAAAGGACATGGTGGGCTTCACCAGAACGCCATGCTCTGTAGTCTGGAGACGATGGAGCATGGAGGTCACGTTCCGGTGGTCCCGGATATTGTCCGCGCTACGGCCGTAGATGGGGATGGCGGCGATGCCGGTCACATTCCGGGGGACAGTCCCCGTGTTGGTGAGCTGAACCTCCATGATCTCCACATTGTCCTGGGGCGGGACAAAGGAGGTGATCTCCGCCTTGAGGCCAAGCCGCTTCGACTCCCGCTCCACTGTCTGCCACATCAGGCCGGCGGTCAGGGCGCTCTCGTCCTGGCAGCTGGTGAAGCGGTCCGCCTCCTGTTGGGCGGATGCCCCCGCGGCCGACCAGCAGCCCTCCTCCGTGACGCACCAGAAGTTCCGGGTACTCCGGCTGGCGTGGAGATTTTCCGAGCTCACCGGCTCCAGTAGGAAGGTCTCCTGATCCAGCTTGCAGTCCCCGCCCAGACCGGGGGTAATGGCGCTCTTCAGCCCGGCCTCGCTGGCCAGGGGGAAGTAGAGACAGCTGACCGCCTCGGGATCATTCAGTGTAAAGGTCCCATCGTCGTCCAAAAAGCGAATTGGTTCCATGGCTTCCACCTCCAAAAATTATGGCTTTCTTTGATAGACCCGCACATAGTCCACCGCAAATATGGCATCTGTAAAGTCTGTGGTTTCGTCGGGATAGCCCACCCAATTTCCGCCCACAGCCAGGTTCAAAATGAGATACATGTCGTGGTCAAAGGGGGCTGGGAAGGGCTTTTTTACGCCGTCCTTCCCGGCGGAGTACCATCGGCTCACCTGGTGAAACCGCCTGCCGTCCACATACCAGCGGATGACCCCCGGCTCCCAGAGCAAGGCGAAGTTGTGGAACTCCTCCGCGAAGTCTCCCCGGTCCAGCGTCACCGTCCCCTGGTCCTGCTCGTGGGGCAGACCGTAGTGAATGGTTCCGTGGTTTGTCCCGGTCCGGTCCCCCATGATTTCCATGATGTCGATCTCCCCGCACTCCGGCCACTGGCCGTACCGGTCCTCGTCGGTGGTCATCAGCCAGAAGGCGGGGAGAAAGCCCTTCCCCTTTGGCACCCTCAGCCGGGCCTCAAACAGCCCATAGGTGAAGTCGTGCTTCCACTGGGTGGAGATTCGCCCGGAGGTATAGGAGACATGGCCGTCCTCGTGGACCGTTTTCACGGGGCGGATCAGCAGCTTGCCATCTCTCAGAAAAACGTTCTCCTCAGAGTCCACATACTCCTGCAATTCCTCATTGACCCAGCCTGGCTCATGCAGCTCCACATTCCAGCGGCTCCGGTCCAGCACCGGACCGTCGAAATCGTCCGCAAAGACCAGCGCGTATCCATCATAAGAAAGCGTGTTGTCCACTTCAGCTCAGCCTCCTTGCATCGTTTCAAAAATTCTGTTCAGATAGAAGGAGTTCACCCAGGCCCCCGCCCCGAAGCCAAACAGCAGCCAAAAAGCGAACACCACACCCATCGAAACGGGAAGCAACAGGCACAACAGGACAGGCAGGAAATTCACCACTGTAATCAGAAAGGTGACCGGCAGGTTGGCCAGGGCCAGCCGAACCGCGTTGCCCAGATGCCTGGAAAAAGTATTCTCAAAGCGGGCCAGCAGGGGAAACAGCCAGGACAGCAGGGCCGTCAAAAAAACAGTTATAATCGCCAGCAGAACGAACAGTGTTGGCGGCATAAGCAGCGTCTCGGCGTAGAGTGTACTGCGAAGGACTGCCAGGAGGGTCACATCCCCAAACAGCAGGAGCGTGACAGGAAAGGAGGGAAGGAAATTTTCCCGCAGCCCTCGGAAAAAGCCCCTCATCGGGGCGTAATCCTGCCCTCGGATCATCCTCAGCGTCACGGCGTATAGAGATGTGACCGCCGCCCCTGAGCAGACGATGGTAGCGCAGGAGAGAACAAACACGATATTCAGAAACAACAGGTCACACACTTTTGTCAGAAATCGTATTAGAAAGCTGTCTGGATGAAACATCGTCGTCCCCTCCTTATTTATTCATTATATCTTAAAGTCTGTCTCCCATATATCAATGCAATAGCTAAAATATCAAAATGCTTTCATATCAACTGGCAGAGGCGCCTTCATGGTAATCGCACTTTTTGTCTCTATATCGTCAATAATGGTTAGAGAGGTGAAGTGCATTTTTTCCGAAATCGGCAAAAATGCACTTCACCTCTCTTGGCCTGTTCTGCTCGTCGCGTCTGTCCAGGCAGATACGACGAGCAGAACCCCTCCCTGTGACCATTTCACCATGTCCGATTTTGCTTTCGATTTGTAGCGTAACATAACCAATAAAGGTCCAAGAGAATCATACATTTTGCGCTCCGCTCCATTCACCATGACATTTTTCAAATCTCATAGTTTCGCCCAAAAATCAGGCTTCATGTGATGCCTTTGATTTGCCGTGATTTGTCAAAGTCCAAAATATGGATCATTGTGACACCTTTTTCTCCCCACCTCCCAACTATCGAAAAAGCCATGTGTTCCATGTTGTCGTCCTCAAAAAAGATACCTTTCAGGTTGTTGATAATAACATTGATGGCTCGATTGGAGGTGTCCCACAACCGGGCGTTGTTGCTCCCCCTTGGTGTAACAATCTCAATTTCTACCATCGCCTTATTAAAATAGGGAAGATGCTTTCTCTGGGCAGCCTCCTCAATAGCCGCATGAAGCATAGTCTTCCAGTGCTCCTCTATTGCCTCAGTTAACCTTTTCATAGAGGGCAGCGACTCGTCTATGGTCAGCGTAATGGATGCTCCGCTGTTCCTGCCGCAACTCTGCTCCCAGGCAAAACGTTTTTCTGTACTGGCACCGCCAAAAGTTTCCATATCGTAAATCACCGACAGCAATTGGCTTTGCAGTCGAAGCGCCAACTTGTACATCCTGTGCAGCCGGACAATATCGGTCTCGCCGCCATCCTGTAAACAGCGGTCAAGTTGGGCTATCGTTTTCTTCAGACTGATATTCATATAATTGCAATCCCTCCAACTCAAAAATATCTGGATACATTCGCAGAATCGGTCTGTCCAGTTTCCGATAGCAAATCGCATATCGAACTTGCGGCGGTGCGGGCATATCGCTTTCAAGCAGCTTTATCAGTCCCTTTACTGCTGAGAAGAAATAAACATACTTCAGCAAATCAAAATCATCCCGGTCGCTTTTGTCTCATAACTGCCGTACTTCGTATAGAACAGCGACCCTTCCGCCCGTACCTGCCACTCCATGCTCCCATCCCCGATATCATAGACTGCCAGCCGTTCCTGCCCAGCTAACAGCATCCCAACAAAGCGGGTAGTCGAGAGGACGCCCGGCGCGATATTTCGCCAGCACGCTGAGGGGATAAAAACCGGCGTTGAAGACTTCGGTACTTCCGCGACGGCGGAAATACCGTGCTCCTCCATGAGAGCGGCCATGCGGGAGACCTCTATCACCCGCTGGGCGGACTGCGCTCCGCCTCCCACCGAGATCAGTGGTTTGATATCGGGGAACAGCGCCCTGCCTTTCGCTAAAATTGCCACGCTGCCCTCCTTGCGTTTGGTGAGGTACTTGTTCTTGGTCAGAGGCCGAAACACATAGGACAGCGCCACCTGATCCCCGGTTCCCATTTCATCCAGCATGTGTAGACAGCTGGAATAGTCCAGAAGATTAAACCGGGCCAGGTGGCGGATCAGCTTTAATTGATTTTCGTGTAATCTCATTTTTTCCTCCAAATAAAATGTTGGGCGGTCAGGCCAGCGACTTCTTTCAAAGCTGTTGACCTGCCGCCCGATTTTTGTGACTGCTTTCACGGAAAACAATCACCCCCTCAATCACTAAAGCATTCGCCTAGTCCTCCAGAGAGTTGCCGTTGAGATACGCAATCAGCCGCTCCGTGTAGATGCGGATATACCGCTGCCGGGTCCCAATGTTAGCGCCCAGCAGGCAGAACGGCTCCCGCCCCTCTGCCACCAGCTTGGACAGCTGACGGGGCGAGACGCCCAGCAGTTCCGAGGCCACCTTCAGGGGCGTAAAGTTGGGATACTCCCGCCGCAGCTTGTTTGTCGCTCTATTGTCCACAAGCATTTACCTCCTTTCTCCGCGTATTGCAGTTTTTTGCCGGTGTTCAGTCGGACTGCTCTTTTTTGCCCAACTGTTCCACGAGTGCTTGGACATTGATGTAGTACACGCCGCCGCTTTTGATGTGCGGGATCGTGCCGTCCTTACATCCTTGCCGCAGAAAATACTGCGACAGCCCCGTGGTCTTGCAGGCTTCCGTAATTTTTTGGAATGGAACCATAGGCATTACCTCCTTTGCATAAATTACACATACTCGCCATACTGTCTATTCTTATTGCTTATATGCGATATTCAAATCATACACCTGTCATGTGTCATTGTCAATACTAATTTTTCTTGTTTTGAAATTATTTTATTTCTTCAAAATTATATATTGCTTTTCTGCAACTATCGTGGTATAATGAAGCCCTATTACAAAACAGGAGGGAACACCATGACCACAGGAGAAAGAATCCGTACCCGCCGCAAGCAGCTCGGTATGTCGGTGGACGATCTGGCCGCCAAGCTGGGCAAGAACCGCGCCACCATTTACCGCTATGAGAGCGACGCCATCGAGATGCCCGCCAGTCTGCTGAAGCCCCTGGCCGATGCACTGGATACCGTCCCCGATGAGCTGATGGACTGGGGCAGTCTGCTGGTCAGTGAAGCGGAGCGCCAGGACAAGATGCAGGAAGTTCTGCCGCTGATTACAGATGGAATTTCGATTGAGGGCAAAAACCAAAAGTACATTTTGGTCAAAGCCCCTGCACACGGCGGCAAATTGGAATCTGAGCTTCGCTCTGCACTTCTGACCCTCTACCAATTTAATAACAATGGTCAGGACACAAAAATGCGCACTCTCCGAATCTTGGGAGAATTGGTGTCAACGCTTGATGCCAAGGATCAGGAAAAACTAGTATCCTACGGAGAATTTTTGGATGCACAGAGCCAGAAGAAAAGGGGGATTTCTATGGAACACCCTTACCAACGCGAATAAAAGGAAAGGAATTTTTATGGCATCAACCAGAAAACGAACCACCAAAGACGGACAAATCTTCTATGAGATCCGGGTCAGCCGTGGACGGGGGAAGTCCTACCTAACCACCCGCTGGTATCCTCCGGAGGGCTGGGGGCAAAAGGCTATTGAACGTACACTGGCAAAGGAGGCCTCGGAATTTGAGCGCCGCTGTCGGGAAGGCGAGGTCGTCAGTCGTGCGGAGCAAAAAGAAAGCGACCTCCGGCAGAAGCGGGAGGCCACAAAGATTCAGACGTTGCGACAGTACGGCGAAGCAGTATTTATGCCAGCTAAGGGCGTCACAATGAGCGAGAATGGCCGGTGCGCTTACCAGGGCAATCTCAATCACTGGATATATCCGGCTCTGGGCAATCTGAAAATGCCCGATATTACCCCGGCCAATATCTCCGCTCTGTTGCTCTCTATGCAATCGGATGGCAAAGCCCACGCAACCTGTGTCAAGGTCTATACCATCCTGCACAGCCTTTTCAAAATGGCCTATATGGCCGATGTAATCTCTGCCAATCCTATGGATAAGGTGGAACGTCCAAAGCCCCGCAAAGGCGAGATCAAGGATAAGGACGTGGAGGCCTACACAACGGAGGAGGTCCAGCGTATCTTTGCCGCACTGGAACATGAGCCGTTGAAGTGGCGTACCTTGATGCGCTTACTAATCGACACCGGCATCCGTCGGGGCGAGTGCTGCGGACTCCAGTGGAAAGATATCGACTTCAAAGCTGGTACGATCACAATCCGAGGGAACCTCTGCTACACACCTCAAAAGGGCATTTACCTTGACACCCCCAAAAGCGGTAAGGTGAGGACGATAGATGTTGACCCGGAGATTATCCGGCTACTTCAGCAGCTCAGGCTAGAACAGACGAGCCACGCCATTAGCACCTATGTCTTTACCCAGCAGGACAGCCCGGAACCGATGCACCCTCAATCCCCGGCCAGGTATATGCAGAAGTTTTCCAAGAAGTATGATGTACCCGGTCTTCATCCCCATAAACTCCGTCATACCTTTGCCAGTATCGCGATCACCAACGGCGCCGATGTGGCCAGTGTATCTGAGAAGCTGGGGCACAACGACAAGGCCGTCACCCTCCGCATGTACACCCACGCAGATCAAGAAAGCATGAAGCGGGCCAGCCAAATTTTCAGAGATGCTCTGAAAAAAGCTGGTCAGGCGTAATGTGAATCAGTACCTTAAAATCTATCGGTATGGGTTTCTGTATGGGTTTCCTGCTGGGCAGTTTCTCCTCCAGACAAATGGAAAAACCCGCTATCCCTTGCAGGACAACGGGTTTCTCTGGAGCTGCTACCCAGATTTGAACTGGGGACCTCATCCTTACCAAGTGATTGGAAGCTCTGGGAGTGCCGCTGTTTGGCACTTTCGGGGCGTTTTTGTTTGGGAGATGCATGCTCTTGGGCCATTTCCCGTCCACTGACTCCGTCCGCTTTTTTCGGCGTGTGGGTCACGGTGTGGGTCAAGCCTCCAAATGACACCCATCCCATGCAGAAATTGATACGCTGTAAACAAGAGAAGGGGCGGTAAGAATTAAACCAAGTTCCGCAGTTCGGGTACGATAAACTTTGGGGTGCGCCCGGAGAAATAGTCATCGATGGCCTGGGCGCAGGCGATGGAGGAACGGGTGGAGGCCTCCTTGGTAGCGCCGCCGATGTGGGGGGCTACCAGGACATTCTCCATAGCCAGCAGAGGATTGTTCAGGTCGAAGGGCTCCTGCTCCACCGTGTCCAGGCCGGCCCCGGCAATCTTCTTGGCCTCCAGGGCTCGGATGAGGGCGGGCTCATCCACGATAGCCCCCCGGGCGGTGTTGATGAGGAAGGCGGTTTCTTTCATCAGGTCAAACTCCCGGTCGCTGACTGAGCGGGTGGTCTCTTTGGTGGCGGGGACATGGAGGGAGACGTAGTCGCTCTCCTTGAAGATAATGTCCCGGTCCTCCACCAGCTGGATATACTCGGGGACCTCCCGGGCGAAGGGGTCGTAGGCCAGTACCTTCATGTCGAAGCCATAGGCCGCCTTTTTGGCCACCAGCTTGCCGATGTTGCCCGTGCCGATGAGCCCCAGGGTCTTGCCCTCCAGCTCGGTTTTCTGGATGCCCATCTTGGCGTAGCGGTAATCCTCCTTGCAGTGGGCCATGACGGCTTTGAAACGGCGGGAGCAGTAGAGCATGTAGAAGATAGCCAGTTCGGCCACTGAGGTGGCGTTGGCTCCCCCGGCGGTGGTGACCAGCACCTTGTTCCGCCGGGCGCCCTCCAGGTCCACGTTGTCATAACCGGCCCCGTGGCGGGCAATGATCTTCAGCTTGGGAGCGGCGTCCAAAATTTTTCCTGTGATCTTGGCGGTGCGGACGATCATGGCGTCGCAGTCGGGAATGTCAGCGATGATGTCCTCCTCGGTAAAGCCCCGGCCATCCACCACCTCGTAGCCGTGGTCCCGGAGATAGGCGTAGCCCTCGGGCAGAATGGGCTGGGGCAGCAGTACTCTATAGCTCATAAAATACTTCTCCTTTTATCGAAATCATTTAAGAATCAATTTTGCCGGATTTTCCACCATCATCTGCCGCAGCTCATCCCGGGAAAAACCCTGCCCCAGAAGCAGGCTTGCATACTGCGCCATCCCCTCGTCGGAATAGGGCGCTTTCGGCTGTCCGAAATCTGTTGTTAAAATTATATGTCCACAGCCCACCGCCCTGATTTGTGCGGCAATCTCCTCAATAGGGGTGCGGTTGAAATAGGTGGTGAAGAAACAGTGTTCGACAAACGCTCCTTGCAGGACAGCCTCCCGCTGCTGCTCGATTGTATAACGGTCCGCCGGATTGTCTGCGTGGGTGAGGACGATTCGACAGCCGGCCCGGGCGGCCTCCGCCACCAGAGCCATTCCCTCTTGGGCAGAGAGGTGTCCTGTTCCCACTACCATATTGTGCCGGGCAGCCGTCTCAATGACCGCTTTCGCCTGTGGTATCAGCGTTCCGTTTCCATCCAGCACAGTCAACAGATGCGACAGATCTGGGGACGGATTTTCCCGATACTGAAAGGCTTGAAACGAGCGGGACTCTACTGTAGGAAACCAAACCATTTTGCCCCCCGCCTGAGCGGAGCGCTCCACTGCCTCCGGGTTGATACCACCCACCGAGCGATTCAGGACTACGCCGCCCACAATATGCAGTTGGGGAAACTGCTCCTGAAGCAGTCCCGCCCGGGCAGCGGTGTCAAAATAGTGGCTCTTAATGGCGCAGCCTGCCATTCCGGCGGCGGTGAGCCGTCGGCCCAGCTCAATGTCGCTGCATTTGCGGGGAACGACATCGGGACTGGTGTGCACATGCAGATCGTAGGCACCCTTTAGCATATGTTCCATCGGCTTCACCCGTTTAATAAGGTAGGAAAACTGGGACCAGGGCCACTACCACCACATAAGTAACCAGCAGCATGGGCAGGCCAATTTTCATGAAATCAACAAACTTGTAACGAGTCCAGCCCACTGTCATCATATTTTGGGGCGCGGCGAAGGGGGTGGCGTAGGAGGCCGCGCCGGCCAGTGTGATGGTCATGGCGATGGGATAGGGGCTGACGCCGATCTGCTCCGCGATGGAAATACCGATTGGCATAAAAAGCATAATAGTAGGGATATTGGACATGATCTGGGTCAGCAGGGCGGCGGTAAAGAAAATAAGTGTGGTGATCATAAAGGTGCTGGGGTTTTCTCCAAGAATATCCAAAATGGCATCCGCTGCGGCAGTACCAAGTCCGCTGTTTTTCACGCCATTGGAAATTGCGGTAAGGGAGCCCACCAGGAGCATACAGTTCCAGTCGATGGCCTTGACGGCATCCTGAACGCTCATACACTTGCTTCCAACAATAACCAGAGCGCCAACCACGGCGGCAACATGCATGGGGATGTTCTTGGGGCTGGCTGCAATGACCGCCAGCACGCACAGCAGCGTAACAACCGCAATGACCGCCTTTCTCTTATCCAGCGGCTTTTTTTCGGTCTTGGCAAATTCAGGGACATAGCCCGTATCCGGAATCAGTCTCCGCCCCACAAAAGTAAAGTACAATGTGCCCAAAATGCACACGCCGATGCCGAAGGGTGTAATGCTGAAGAAGCCAAAGGGCTCGATTCCCTGCTCGACCATAACACTGTTGGCCGTGGCGTTGGAACCAACACCCACCAAGGTAACAAAGCCGCCGAACTGTGCACCGAAAAGCAGCGCCAGCAGGGCTTTGGAGGGACCAAAACCAGCAGTCAAACACATAGCTGTGACCAGCGGAGCCATAGCGGTCATCACGCCGATGTTGCTGCAAACGGAGCTTAACGCACAGGAGACAACCAGGGTCGCCAGAATGATATTGCGCTCATTTTTCCCGGTAACTTTAACCATTTTTTCACCAATTAAATCGGTAATCCCGGCGTGGAACAGGGACGAACCAACTACCATCATGCCAGCCAGCAGAACAATGGTGGTACTGTTGTAGCCAGTGAAAATGTCGCCTACTTCGATCAGCCCGGTGTAGGCAAAGGCAATGGAAGCGCCAATAGCAGTGACGATAATGGGGATCGGTTCCAGAATAAATAAAACCACGGTGATGGCCAGAATAATCAGGGCAATGGCGATTTGGCTCATAAATATCTCTCCTTCCATTATGTACCGCAGCAATCAGGGGCGGTACACATCGTCAATGATCTCGTAGCCCTTCTCCTCCAGGGCCTTCTCCACCCATGCCCGGTTGGCGGTGCCAGCCTTGGCGGCCTCCAGCTTTTTCTCATCGGCGGCCTGGAATTTTTTGGCGTCCTCCAAAATTGTGGCCGCGTCCTGCCGGGGGATGACGATGATGCCGTCGGGGTCGGCCAGAATGATGTCCCCGGGGTTGACGCTGATGCCGCCGCAGGAGATGGGGACATTGATCTCGCCCGGGCCCTCCTTGTAGGGACCGCCGGGGGTGGTGCCGGTGCAGTAGACGGGGAAGTCCCATTTGCCGATCTCGTCGATGTCACGGATGGGACCGTCCAGGATGATGCCCGCGATCTTCTTGGTGTAACGCAGATAGGCCATCATCACCTCACCCATGAGGGCCCGGGTGGTGTCCTCCTCGTTGGAGACCACAAGCACGTCCCCCTCCTGGCAAAAGTTCAGGGCGGCGTGGAGGGTCAGGTTATCGCCGGCCCGGCCCTTCACCGTGTAGGCCGGACCCACCATCATCTGGTCTTTGGGCCGGCTCACCAGACGGATGCGGGGATTCATAGCGCAGCTGCGGTTCATCACGTCGGCGGTGTTGGAGGCGGGGATGGTCTTGAACTGGGCCATGACCTCTGGGTCGGGCATCTCACGCTTCAGATAGATTCTCTTTCCTACAGACATCTGGAACTCCTCCTAAAATTATGTTTCTTTTGGCTGAACGCCCTTGTATTTCCTGTGCTTCCATAGTAATATAAAGCAAACCAAAAGTAAAACAGCGAATATTTGAGTTTTCAACAAAATAATTTTGTGGAGGTGCTCTGATGGACCTCATCAGCCTGTACTATTTCTCTGAGCTGGCCAAGGACCTGCACATGACCCGCACAGCCAACCGGCTGTTTATCTCCCAGCAGACCCTGAGCAACCACATCCAGCGGCTGGAGGACTACTATGGGACCAAGCTGTTCCACCGCAAACCCGCCCTCTCCCTGACCACCGCCGGGGAGTTTGTTCTGGGCTTTGCCGGCGTGGTGAACAAGGAGCAGGTGAATTTGAAGGATATCCTGTCTGACATCGCTCAGCAGGAGCGGGGCGTCCTCCGCTTCGGGGCCAGCGCCCTGAGGCTGAACATGTGCCTACCCGCTATCCTGCCCCAGTTTTCCGCCCGCTACCCCAATGTGGAGCTGCGCATCACCGATACGGTCACCGCCCAGCTGGAGCCCCTGGTGCTGGACGGCTCCCTGGATTTCGCCGTCACCCTCAACGGAGAGGAGCACCCCAGGCTGGTCACCCAGCTGCTGATGGACGACCAGGTCTATCTCTGCGTGGCCGACTCTCTGCTGCAAAGCTGCTATGGGGAAACGGCCCAAGCATTGAAGGAAAAAGCGATCAAAGGGGCGGATGTGAAGGATTTTGCCGCGCTGCCCTTCTGCATCTTTAACAACCGCATGGGCCGGCAGATCAATCAGTGCTTTGAGGCGGCTAATATTGTCCCCCGCGCTTACATCACCAGCACCTACACCCAGGTGGGGACCACTGTCTGCTTTCAGCGTCTGGCCGCCTGCTTTATCTCCCAGATGAGCCTGGTCAGCCAGCGGCGGGATATTCCGGCAGACATCAATATTTTCCCGTTACACCACAAAGGACAGCCCCTGACCCAGAGGCTGTCCCTGATTCGCATGAAAGACCGGTACCTGTCCCACTACTCCAAATTTTTCCTGGAGCAGCTGTTTCAATATTTTGACGATGTGGAGCGGGTTCATATGGAGCGAATGGTTTAAAGCGCAATGAATATATCGCTCAGCCATCACCAGCGCAGCACCCCGTCCGATTTCCCACGGAAGCTCCGCAGACTTTCTGCAAAGTATTACAGTCCAGAGAAAAACTCCTCGAACATTAAGGGTAGGAGCATTGCACAGTCCAATAAAACTGTTCAATGCTCCTACCCTAATTCATGTGGTGGAGCGGTCGCAACCAACGGCGAACACCCCGCATGACTTGAAACCGCGTCCTCAAAATGTTCCTCTATCTCGTCCAGCAGAATATCATCAATGATGATCGGCCTGTCGCCGCCGTTGAGGATCAGCGTCATTCTATCGTCATAGAGATAGATGGCCCGCAGGAAGATATTCACCATTCCCCGGCGGTTGTTCTCGTCATTGACATTCCCTCGTTTCAGCGAATAGAGAAACGCCTTGACCTGCGGAGCGGTGAATGTAACTTGCTTTCCCATCTCAATGGCAAGCTGGCTCTGCAATTCGTTCTTTTCCTGTTTGCGCTTCTCAATGCGCTCGGCAATCATATCCACCGCCTGCCCACGCTCCAAGGCTTTCCAGAGGTTTTCTATGGCGGCGTCCACCTCTTGAATTGCCGCCTTGATGCGCTTGATGGCGGAACTGTCATAGTCAGCCTCGCAAACGGCGGCAACTGCAAGGGCAATTTTTTCAATGTTGCTGTCTGTCAGCAACTTGCGGCACTCTAAAACTACCCTGTCCTCGATTCTCTGCTTGTTGACAACTTTCTTTCGGCAAGCCTTTTTCTTGGCGCTTTTGCAGGCGTAATAGCGATAGGCCGTCCCGGACTTTCCTGTACCGCCGTAGCCGGTCATCATCTCCCGGCAGTAGCCGCAGAACAGTTTCGTTGTCAGAAGATATTCCTCCCTGCCTCTGGAACGGGCGGGAGCTTTTTTGTTGCGGTCAAGGATATGCTGTACCCGTTCAAAAAGCTCGTCCTCGATGATGCGGGGCATACCTCCCGGCGTTTCCGTGTCCTTGTAGATGTAATAGCCGATGTATCGTTTATTCCTCAAAAGGCGGTGCAGACTATTTTTGTTGAACTCCTTACCTTGGGAGGTTTTGACCTGCTTTGCGTTGAGATATTTCGTGATTTCAGCGACGGTTTTTCCACTGGCGTACATCTCGAAAATCTCCCGAACAACAGCGGCCCCATCCGGGTCAACATGAAAACGGCGTTCCTCGTCCACATAGTAGCCAAGGCCCGGATTACTCCCGTTGCTCAAACACTTTTCAGCATTGATGTCCATACCCCGCCGTATCTTTTGGGACAGCTCCGCCGAATAATACTCGGCCATGCTCTCCAACACACCCTCCACCAAAATGCCGCTGGCGTCGTCGCTGATGTTCTCCCTTGCGGAGATTACCCGGACGCCGTTCTTTTTCAGCTTGGCCTTGTTGATGGCGCTATCATAGCGGTTCCGGGCAAAGCGGTCAAGCTGATAGACAAGAACGCCCTCAAAAATATGCTTGTCGCTGTCAGCAATCATGCGCTGGAACTCGGCCCGGCTGTCCGTTGTGCCGCTCTGCGCCCGGTCGATGTATTCGCCAATCACGATATGTCCATTGTTCTTGGCGAACTCGTAGCAGGTTTGAAGCTGGCCCTCAATGGATTGCTCCGTCTGACTGTGGCTGGAATATCGGGCGTAAATGACGATGTTCACTCTTTCACCCCCTCCAACATTTCAACGATGGCCTTTTTCAAGCGGTCATTCATGGGCGAGGCTGGGTCAAAGCACATATCCACAAACCGCCTCATGTCTTTATCTTCCTCCAGAATTTTCGGTTTGAACTCGTACAGCCTGCCTTGGGGCTTTTCAGTACGGCAACAGATATAATCCATTGACACATCGAAGTAATCCGCATACCAGATCAGCACTTTAATGGGAGCGGCGGAGTAGCCCGTTTCGTAGCGGTTGATGGTAGCTTGGGGGATGCCGGCGATTTTTCCGAACTTGGCCTGGGACAGACCGATGCCCTCCCGAAGTGTTCTCAATCTTGCGCCTATATCGCTCAAATTGTGCACCTCCTGTCGTACTGTTATTGTAGCAGAAAGTGGTGTTTCTGTCAATTCAAATTATGAATTATTTTGAAGGGAGATATGAATACTATGACAGTATTTCATGTTGCGAAGAACACAAATTACACGGTCATGTCCAATCACCATCTGCGGAACCGCGAACTGTCCCTAAAGGCAAAGGGCCTGCTGTCGCAGATGCTCAGTCTCCCGGAAAAGTGGGATTACACCCTGCAAGGGCTGGCCTACATCAACCGAGAGCAGATTGACGCCATCCGTCAGGCTGTCCATGAACTGGAACAGGCCGGGTATATCGTGCGGGCAAGGGAACGGGACAGCCGGGGGCGGCTGCGGGGAGCGGAGTACACCATCTACGAAGAACCCCAGCCGCCGTCCAGTCAACCGGCGTTGGAATAACCTGCATCGGGAAAACCGATGTTGGAAAATCCTATGTAGGTAAATCCGACGCAATAAAATAAAGATATAAGTAAATAAAGAAAAATCAAGTAAAGACTTATCAATTACCCATTCCTTTC
>OFFW01001135.1_pt1 | contig 16592 bp, 10 predicted proteins | sample 1521501 | NCBI WGS metagenome assembly OFFW01 (sample SAMEA3504107, study PRJEB24116) | mouse gut metagenome | biome: mouse gut; feature: mouse-associated habitat; material: faeces | place: Denmark | collected 2011
ACTTAAAAAGCCATTACGAAAAAGTATACTTTTTCGTAATGGCTTTTTTCCGTTGATTTCTTAACCATTCTAATATATTATCGACAATTCGTCAATAAACTTAACCCCTATTTTTTGTAATATCTGTCTAAAAAAATTTCCAGGAAATTTGTCACGAAAAAGTATACTTTACCGTAATGCCAAAGATTTCGTCCTGCCATGAACCTTGGAATCACGTAAAGAAGGGAGGGCCAGGCGGATTATCCATGCTGCGTCCGGGCTACCAGGGAGCCGGTGTAAAGCTCTTTTGGGGAAGCTGACAGGACATCGGGCAGGGTAATGCGTCCAATATGTGACATGCCGGCAGACAGAGTATGCAAGACCATCCATCAATATAATAGAAATCCTGTCCCGGCAGCGGATATGCGCAAGCTCGTGGAAATCGCAGAAGATTACGGAAAAGTAAAGAATTACGTCTACGCACGTTTTGGCGGAATTGCCAGCCTGTCCAAGCTCTATCCAGGCTATACGGTACAAAATGAAATGACGGGCAGCGGTCTTCGAGAAACACTGGGCATGCCGTCAGTGTATTTTTACCTGGCAGTCTTTGACGCCTTAGGCGATATTAAGTGCCAATGGACACGGACAAAGACGAAAATCCTGAAGCTGTTGAACCAGAATGAAGGATTTTCCGAAGCAGATAAGCACTATCTCAGGTTCTTGCTCAAGGTAAACAATGCCTTTGAACAGACGCTGAATTATAAACCGGTTAATCTCAGGGCAGACCTGCAGAAGAAATACCAGCAGGCGGCAGAAGGCGTGGATGTAAAGAAATTAAACAATTACCTCCGGCGCCAGGTAAGGATTGTACATGTAAAGCTCCATGTGGGCAGAAGGGATGGTTTTTCCCTGACTGAAAGGGCTTACCGTTACGGGAACCATGGGATCTATATCACCATGAAAGAAAAGCGGAAACGGATTTTTGTGTCCCTTACAGACAGCAATCAATATGACAGGCAGATATACATTAAGCTTTATCCCGAAACAGGAGGAATGGAAATCAAAGTCCCTGTGGACGTGAAGGTCCAGAAGCATGAAGATTATACCCGGCAGGTTGGCCTGGCAATGGGAATGTATGCCATGCTTACCACGGATGAAGGCAATGTTTACGGCGAGAAGCTGGGAGAGTATCAGGTTGCCCTTGCGGACTGGATCAGGGAACAGGCAGCCAAGCACAGGGCAAATCAGGGACAGGATCCTGGCAGGAAGAAATATGCGGCCAGGAAACAGCGCATGACAGAACAGCTCCACAGTTACATTAATAAAGAACTGAACCGTTTCCTGAAAACGGAAAAGCCGGGGATTATTTACCTTCCCAAGCTTCCGCGGCCAGGGAAACATGGGGGGAGCAAGGCAATTAATAACTCTGTGAACCTGTGGCAGAGGGGCTATATCAGAAGCAGGCTGCAGCAAAAATGCCAGGAACAGTAAAAACAGAAACAGTAAAGACAGGAACAGGAGGTCGGATATGGCTGCGGCGTTGGTGATAGTGAGCATAATCTGCGGATGCCTGGCGGTGTGGCATATCCGCGGCATTCTGGAAATACGTTCCCTGTGCAGGCAGCTTCAGGAACTGGAGCAGGGAAGCCATATGGAACTTTGGGTGCAGGGCAGGCAGAAGGATATGCTGGCTCTCTGCCGGACATTAAACAGGCTTCAGCGATTCTGGTACCATCGGCAGATGCGGTATGAACAGGCGGAAAAACAATTAAAGCAGAATGTCACGGCCCTAGCTCACGACATACGCACACCTCTTACGGGTGCGGCGGGGTATGTGCAGCTGGCCCGGGAGTGTGGGGAAGACGAACGCCGGGAGTACTATCTGCAGGTGGCGGCCCGGCGTCTGGGGGAATTGGGGAATATGCTGGAGGAACTGTTTCTGTACACGAAACTTACGGGACAGGATTTTCTGCTGGATATGCAGGAAGTGCAGGTGCTGCCGTTGCTGGGCCGCTGCCTGGTGGATTTCTACCACCGTTTTGAGGATAAGGGCGCCGCGCCGGAAGTGGATTTTGTGCAGGAAGGGTTCCGCGTCCAGGCAGATGAAGAATGCCTGCGCCGTATTTTTCATAATCTGATCCAGAATGCGCTGCTCCACGGAAACGGAGGGATCGCAATCCGGCAGAGGGAGACCGGGCTGATATTTGAAAATGCCGTGCCTGAGACCAGCAGGCCCGACCCGGAACATATTTTTGACAGATTTTACAAGGCAGACTCGGCCCGGGGAAAAGGTTCCTCCGGGCTGGGGCTGTTTATTGTAAAAGAACTGGCGGAGCGGATGGGAGGAAGCGTTAACGCGGAACTTGAGGAGGATAAGCTGCGGATCGTTCTGGAACTGGAGACAGAAAAGCCATACAAAATTGAGAAAAATTAATAAATTTTCTGTAAACTGCCTTGTCATGCGGATCAAAGGGCAATATAATAATCGGGTACCCAAACCCGATTATTGTGTTTGTATGGAATGTGGAGGAGGGAACAGGCATGGCAGAGGAGCGTAACAGAGAGAAGCTGTCGGAGATGGAACAGATCCACAGGGGACTTGAGGCATTTCTGGAGAAAGAAGTATACGAGGAGCGGGAAAACGGGCACCAGAACGGGAACCGGGTCTATGAGGCCGGGCAGGAGGAAAGAGCTGGTGAAATATATCCTGGTGAAGAGCAGGAGTTCGCATTTGACCGAAATTCCAATGAGGAAGCGTATGGGGGATATGTAGAAGAATATAATGATAGTGTATATGATAATGAGGAGCCGGTGAGGATGGCTATGGCAAAGCAGAACGGAAATGTCGTCAGGACAAGGCAGAGGGAGAATTCGGAGCAGGCTTCGAGAGCGGGCAGAAGCGGGAGAGGAAAGTCCGGTGGTTCCGGGGGAAGCGTGAGAGGAAAGTTCAGCGGCTCCGGGGAAAGCGGAAGAGGAAAGTCCAGCGGTTCCGGGGGAAGCGTGAGAGGAAAGTCCACTGGCTCCGGGGAGAGCAGAAGAGGAAAGTCTGCCGGTTCTGGGGGAAGCGGAGCGGGAAAAGGCTCCCGGGTTTCGGCAGATGGAGAAAGTTCCAAGTCCCGGGCAGGGGGCAGACAGCAGCCCCGGGAGGCAAAACAAAAGAAAAAGCATAGGGGACTCCGGCGCTTTCTCACGGCGGTAATCGTGCTTCTGCTGGCAGTGACAGGATTGTGGTATTTGACCATATCCCACCTGTATGACAAGGTGGAATATGCGCCCACGGAAATATTGGCGGATGAACCCATGAAGGAAGAGGGTGTGACCAACATTCTGCTGATCGGCAATGATTCCCGGGCCGGAGGAGAGGATGGGCGTTCCGACGCCATGATCCTGGTATCCATCAGCAATCGGACCAAGACCATTTATCTCACATCTCTGCTGCGGGATATCTATGTGGAAATCCCGGGACATGAGGGCAACAGGCTGAACGCGGCATACTCTTTTGGAGGCCCGGAACTGCTGCTTAAGACCATTAAGCAGAATCTGGATATCGAGGTAAACCGTTATGTGCAGGTGAACTTCCAGGCATTTGCCAACCTGATCGACGCAGTGGGGGGCGTGGATTTGGAACTGACCAATGAGGAAGTGCAGTTGGTAAACGCTTACCTGAACGAATACAATATGCTGGAGAACCGTCCCATGGACACAGACTATCTTCCGTCAGACGCCAGCGGCCTGCTGCATCTGAACGGGCCCCAGGCGTTGGCTTACAGCCGCAACCGATATATCGGCAGCGACTTTGGACGCACGGAACGTCAGCGCAAAATCCTGGAGGCGGTGTTCCACCAGCTGCCCTCCTCGGTGCTGACCAATTTAGATGACATGATTGACGGCATCCTGCCCAATCTGACCACCAACATCAGCAAGAACGAGTGCTATGCACTGAGTCTGGATGCGCCTAAGCTGCTGACTTATGAACTGGTGCAGGCCAGCATCCCCATTGCGGGAAGCTACCAGAATGTCACGATTCGGAAAATGTCGGTACTGCAGGTGGATTTTGAGAAAAATAAGGAATTCATACGGACACGGATTTACGGGGAAGAAGGGGAACAGGCCGAACCTTAAACAGTTATCCCCGGAACGAAAACAGGAGGAAGCCATGAAAGGGACCATCATAGATTATCTGAAGGAATACGCGGATGTGAGTTTGAAAGACGAGCCCATGAACGATGTGGACAGCCTGGTGCTGTGCCAGTTTTCCTATCTGAAATTCGACGGCCTGGTGCCGCTGGTGACGGAGAACGGACGCTCCGTGTCCCTGCAGCAGCTTTATGAGCATTCGGACTATGAAAAACTTTATGGGGATGAAAGATATGAAAAGGAGAACCGGGCGCTTTTTGAAGCCATGCGGAAATGTGTGCGGTTCCGCAATATGAAGCTGAATTGTTACATCAATATTATTGAGGCCCAGGCTGATTTCGAGACCCAGTTCTCCGCGGTGACGTTCTTGCTGGAAGACGGAACCATGTACGTGGCTTTCCGGGGCACGGACGAGACCATGGTGGGATGGAAGGAAGATTTTAACATGGCATTCCTCTCCCCGGTGCCGGGGCAGGAATTTGCCGTAAAATATCTGAATATGGTGACGGCGCGGCTGCCCAGGGACTTTTATGTGGGAGGACATTCCAAGGGCGGCAATCTGGCGGTTTATGCTGCTATGAACTGCTATCCCCAGGCCCGGGATCGGATACGGAAGATATACAGTATGGACGGTCCCGGCTTTCGGCCCGAGGTGCTGGAAAAATGCGATTTCGGGCAAATTGAGGAGCGTACCTGCAAGATTTTGCCCCATTCTTCCCTGGTGGGCATGTTGTTTGAAAAGGACATCCGCTACCAGGTGGTGGAGAGCCGTACCTTTGGACTGGCCCAGCACAATCCCTTTACCTGGTTGGTGAAGGACGGGCATTTTGTAACGGTTTCCGACATATACGAAAGCCGGCGCTTTATGGATGATACCTTAAACGAATGGATTCTGTCTCTGGACGAGCAGAGCCTGCGGACTTTTGTGGACACATTGTTCCAGATCCTGGCGGCATCGGAGTCTGACAATCTGATTGATTTTACCGCCAACTTAAAGCGCAGTATGACGGGTATTCTGGGAGCCATGAAGGATTTGGACGAAGATACCCAGAAGGGACTGAGACAGGCGGTGAAGGCTCTGTTTGAGATCGGAGGACTGCGCATTCGGCAGGAACTTAAAAACCGCGCCCAGAAGAGGGAGGGCAAAGGCTCACTGTCCGATTGACAGAAAGTAGGACAGAAGTACAATGCCCCGGGCCTCGGTCCTGGCGGGGTCCAGCCGCTCGGGATGCCACTGAACCCCCAGAATGGGCAGACTCTCGTGGCAGATGCCTTCCACACATTCATCCAGAGGGCAGCGGGAAGCCACCTGCAGCCCTTTTCCCAGCTTGCCCAGGCCCTGGTGATGGGCGCTGTTTACCAGCATATCCTCTCCGTACAGGCGGTGCAGGAAACTGCCGGGGAGATTATATGCCCTGTGGTACTGGTCTGCTCCCAGATAGCGGTGGCAGTCGGCGGTGGGAAGGTCCTGGATAATGCCGCCCCCCAGTCCCACATTGATAATCTGCATGCCTTTGCAGATGCCCAGAATGGGAAGGCGGCGGTTGATGCCGTATTCAAACGCCTGTAACTGCAGGATATCCAGTTCCGTGTCGATGGAGCGGGAGCCCCTGTCCCTTTCTCCGAAAAAGGCGGGTGTGATATCGCCGCCGCCGGGAAAGAGCAGGCCCTGGCAGGCGGCCAGGTCGCTGATGGCCAGGCTGGTCAGATGTTCTACTCCATGCCGCTCCAGGAAAGCCTCATAATTTCCCGTATCTTTTTTTCTTCCTACGATTCCGATTCTCATAGAATTGTTCCCTGCCTTTATGATTACTATATGATAAATCCTGTCCAGCTTCCGTGCTCACCGGGGCGCGCAGAGCCTGTCTGGGTCTGTCTGGGCCAAAGGGCTTTGCCGGGTCAGGGCTCCTACACTATATGAAAAAGTTTAATTTTTTATGAACTCATTTTCAAAGGAGGAAAAAAATGGTACACTTATTGGCATGAGATTACCTGGGACAGTCTGACAGGAATCACAGATTTTGTGCACAGGCAGGGAAAATGCGGAATTGAAGTAAGGAGGGTTACAGTGATGGGAAGATTGTGGTATACATCTCCGGCCAGGGAATGGGAAGAGGCGCTGCCTCTGGGGAACGGACGGCTGGGAGCCATGGTATATGGCGGGACAGATCATGAGCACATCCAGGTCAACGAGGAAAGCATCTGGTACGGCGGGCCGGTAGCCCGGAACAATCCCGACATGAAAGAGCAGCTTCCTCATATCCGCCGGCTTTTGTTTGAGGGGAAAATCGCCGAAGCGGAGCAGCTTATGTGGCATGCCATGTCCGGATGTCCCAACGGTCAGCACCCCTATCAGACCCTGGGGGACATCCAAATCGGCTTTCAGGGGATCGGGAAGGTGACGGCCTATGAACGGGAACTGGATCTGGAAAATGCCCTGTGCCGGACTGTCTTTTCCTCCGAAGAAGTGTGTTACAGCCGGGAATATTTTATCTCTTGTCCGGCAGACTGTATGGTGATGCGTTTTTCAGCGGACAAGCCGGGGAAAATCAGTTTCTGGGCCGGACTGGAGCGAGGGCATTTCTTTGACGGCGTGAAACAGGGAGGGCCGGGAGAAATCTGCCTCTACGGCAATCTGGGCAGGGGCGGTACGGAGTTTGCCATGACGTTACGGGCCAGGACCAGGGGCGGCAGCCTGCGGCTTCTGGGGGAACATATTGTGGTGGAGGGCGCGGATGAGGCGGAACTGTATTTCAGTGCCGACACCAGCTGGCATTACGGTCCGGAGGAAAAAGAGGCAGCAGCAGCGTCCTGGATGCAGGAGACGGAAGGCAGGCCGGAGGAATGGATGGGCGCAGGGCGCATGTGTTCCTGGGAGCGGCAGGAAATCCGGGTGCAGCAGGGGATGCAGGAACTGCTGCAGGAAAATCTGCGCCGCAGGCTGGACCGGGCCGGAGAACAGGGCTATGGGAATCTGTTTGCAGCCCATGTGGCGGATTATCAGGAATTGTTCGGAAGGGTTCGCCTGGAGGTGGACTGGGATCACAAGGCGGAACAGCTGCCCACGGACAGGCGCGTGGAACTGGCAGCCCGTCGGGCTGGGGCTTTCCCGAAGGAGCAGGAGAATTCCGGGATGCCGGAATTGGGTGGGGAGCAGGAACCGGGAGAGGCTGCGGTCCCGCAGGACGAGAGCGGGCAGGATCTGGGACTGGCGCTGCTGTATTTTGATTATGGCCGTTATCTGCTGATCTCCTGCAGCCGTCCCGGCGGATTGCCCGCAACCCTGCAGGGGCTTTGGAATAAGGATATGACGCCTCCCTGGGACAGCAAATATACCATCAATATCAACACGGAGATGAATTATTGGCTGGCGGAAAGCTGTAACCTGTCCTCCTGTCATATGCCTCTGTTTGATCTGATCCGCACCATGGTTCCCAATGGGCGCAGGACAGCCAGGGAGATGTATGGCTGCAGGGGCTTTGTGGCGCACCACAATACGGATATCAATGGGGATACGTCACCCCAGGATCAGTGGATTCCCGGCACATACTGGGTCATGGGGGCGGCATGGCTGTGCACCCACCAGTGGACGCACTATCTGTATACCCAGGATGTGGAATTTTTGAGAGAGCAGTTCCCCATCATGTGTGAAGCGGCTCTGTTTTTCCTGGATTTCCTGGTGGAGGACGGGCCTTATCTGGTGACTTGTCCCTCTGTGTCCCCGGAAAATACCTACATCCTGCCCGGCGGCGCAAAGGGAGCCAACGGCATCGGCGTGACCATGGACAATCAGATTCTGCGGGATCTGTTCGGGCAGTGCCTGGAGGCTTACCGGGTGCTCACGGAACAGGGAGGCTGCGGCGAGAAGGCCAGGGCGGCCCTGGAAGAGGCGGAGATCAATGATCTCCCCGATTTTATCCGGCAGGTGGGGGAAGCCCGGGAGCGCCTGATTCCCACGCAGATCAGCGAGAGAGGAACCATATTGGAGTGGCGGCAGGATTACGAGGAGTGGGAGCCGGGGCACCGGCATATTTCCCATCTCTACGGCCTGCATCCCTCGGAGCAGATCACCGTGGACGGTACTCCCGAACTGGCCAGGGCGGCCAGAGCCACCCTGGAACAGCGTCTGTCCCATGGGGGCGGTCATACGGGCTGGAGCATGGCCTGGATCATCAATCACTTTGCCAAACTCTGGGACGGCAATACTGCCTATCGGCATATTCGGCAGCTGCTGGGCAATTCCACATATCCCAATCTGTTTGACCGGCATCCGCCTTTCCAGATTGACGGTAACTTCGGCGGAGCCGCGGCCATGGCGGAGATGTTGGTCCAGAGCGGCGGAGGGAGAGTGGTGCTGCTGCCCGCCTTGCCGGATGCCTGGGAGAGCGGCAGAGTCAGCGGGCTCAGGCTGCAGGGCAACGCAGTGACAGACCTGTCCTGGAAGAACGGCATTCTGGAGCGCTGCCGGATTCAGGCGGGCAGCAAACTGGATACCCGGATCCGCTATGGGGAGAGCGTTCTGCCTCTGCGGCTGGAAGTGGGGGAGAGTGTGGTGCTCACCGCCGCGGATTTTGCAAAATAAGATTAGGCACAGGAATAAATAATTGCCGGAAACAGGAAAAATGAAAACGGAGCAGGGCGGAATCTACACGGATGGGCCTGAAGTGATGAGGAGAGTATGAAACAATTAGGGATAAGCGGAAAAAGGCATATTAGGATTCGGATCAACGGTGGATTGGCGGCAGCCTGGGCCATTCCCACCGGTATTATGCTGGCCATCTTTTTTCTGAGATCCATCTTCCCTTTCGGAGACAGGAGCTTCCTCTATATGGATATGTACCATCAGTACATGCCCTTTTTCAGCGAACTTCACGACAAGCTGTGGGAGGGGGGAAGCCTGTTTTATACCTGGAATGTGGGTATCGGTTCTAACTTTCTGGCGCTCTATGTGTATTATTTGGCCTGCCCCCTGCATTTTCTGGGGGCGCTGGTGCCCAAAGCGTATATTCTGGAGTTTCTGAGCTATCTGGTAGTGGGTAAGGTGGGGCTCTGCGGGCTGACATCCTGCCTGTATCTGCAGCGGCATTATCATACCAGATCTTTCAGCTGTGTGATATTCTCCTGCTTTTATGCCCTGTCCGGATTTATGGCGGCATATAACTGGAATATTATGTGGCTGGATCCGGTGATTCTGCTGCCGCTGATTCTGCTGGGGCTGGAAATGCTGGTAAAGGAAGGACGCTGCGGGTTGTACTGCGTGGCTCTGGCCCTGTGCATCTACACCAATTTTTATCTGTCCATAATGGTGTGTATTTTTCTGGTACTGTATTTTCTGACACTGATTGCCACGGAGAAATGCAGTCTGCGGATTCTGTGGCGCTTTGCTCTGTTTTCCCTGCTCTCAGGGGGCATGGCGGCTGTGCTGCTGGTGCCGGAGGCCTGTGCCCTTTTTGCCACGGATTTTGGTCACAGCAGCTTTCCGGCGGAGGCAAAAACCTATTTTTCCGTATTGGAGGAACTGGCAAGGCATTGTATGAGTGTTTCGCCGGAGCGGGGGCTGGACCACTGGCCCAATATTTACTGCGGCGTGGCGGCGTTCCTGCTGATTCCCCTGTACGCGGTGAATCCCGGGATTCCTCTGAGGAGACGGTTCGCCCGTCTGGCTCTGACAGGTTTTATGCTGGTCAGCTTCGGCACCAATGTGCTGGACTTTCTCTGGCATGGATATAATTACCCGGATTCCCTGCCGGGCCGACAGACCTTTCTCTATATTTTTCTGATTCTGACCATGTGTTTTGAGTGTTTTCTGCATCTGCGGGATCTGGAGCCGAAATATATCCTGTACAGCTATTTGGGCACGGTGCTGTTCCTGCTGGGCTGTCAGCAGTTCATAGACCATGAGGATTTCTCGGGGGAGGTGTGGCTGGGCACAATGCTGTTTGTGACTGTGGATGCCGTTCTGCTGCATCTGTACCGTACCCGATGTGAGAAGGGGCGGGCAGAGGCGTTATTCCTGCCTGCAGGGAATGCGAAGGAAACGCAGACCGATGAGGACATTGTGCAGACTTCGGAGAATGTGCGGGAACAGGAGAGCCCGCCCGTGGCCGCCGGGGAGCATTTGTCTCAGACTGCGGAGAACGTGCAGGAGCAGGAGAGCCGGTCCCAGGCAGCACCCCGGCGTCATGGCTGGGGAAAGAAAGATTGGCGCATCTGGCTGGCGGCCATGGCGTTGCTGGCCGTGGTGCTGGAAACGGGCATCAACACCTTCAACACCAGTGTGGGCACCACCAGCCGCAGCGCGTATCTGGGACAACTGAGCAGCTATGAGGATTTGTACAATCTGGCTCTGCAAAGGGAGCGGGAGGCAGGGAACGGCGGCATATTCCGCATGGAGAAATTTGCCCGCACCACCAAGAATGACGGCACGCTGGCGGGATATCCCACTGCGTCCGTGTTTTCCTCCACCATGAATTCCCCCGTGGCAGATCTTTATGAGCGTCTGGGGATGCGCCACAGCAAGGTGTATTATTGCTTTGACGGGGCCACCGCATTCCTCTCTGCATTGCTGAACGTGAATTACTTTTTTGGCGAGGCTGACAGAGAAATAGCCGGGGAACTGATTGCCGGAGATATGGAGGAGACTGCCGGAGAACTGGGGGAGGCCGCCGGGGAGCCGGAGGACAAAGCACAGAATGAGGAAAACAGCCTTTACTCTCTGCTGGATACCAGGGGAGAAGTGGCATTATATGCCTGTGAGGCTACCTTGCCCTTTGGATATGTGGCTCCGGAGGGCTATGATCTGCCCGAAGGCTACAAGGGAGAACCGCTGAAGCTGCAGAACGAGATGGTTCATCTGCTGGGGGTGGAGGAAAGTCTGTTCCGGCGCTGCGAATGTAAGGAGACCGGGGAGAAGGTGACTATGACGGCCCAGGAGGACGGCTATTATTATATGCTGCTCACGGGTTCGGGAACCAGGAAGATTGCCATGACAGGGGCGCTGGAGCGTAAGTACAGCGATCTTAAAATATATTCGGTATTGTATGTGGGTTATCTGGAAAAGGGGCGCACAGTGACTTTCAGCAATGACGACGAGACGGACGAGACACCCGGGTTCCATCTGACAGCCTATCGGATGGAGGAGGAAGTGCTGGCGGAGGCTCTGGAAGTGCTGGGAGAGCGGCATCTGGAGGAGTTGTCCCATGATGATACCCATGTGAGCGGAAGGCTGGAGCTGGACCGGGCCGGGCGGCTGATCCTATCCATCCCCTATGAGAAGGGCTGGACGGTGAAGATCAACGGGGAAGAGCGGGAGCCTGTGTTGGTGGGAGGCTGCCTGATGGCGCTGGATCTGGAACCCGGCAGCTATCAGATTGACCTGGAGTATGTGCCCTATGGCCTGAAGCAGGGGATCCTGCTGAGTGCGGTCAGCATTGCGGCGTTTGCGGGGATTATGCTGCTGCGGGGCAGCAGAACCCGGAAGCAGTGCGGGACCAAAAGAGACGGATGTGCAGAGCCGATTGGTACAGACAGGGAGGTAGAAAAATGATTGCAATTATGACAAGTTCGCTGGGTGGCTCCCGGAAGATCGAAGGAAGAAGGTATCCGGCTCCGCTTATGGAGGAAAACGGACTGGCGGAGCAGATCAGGCAGGTGTGGAGGGAAAATGCCAGGGTGCTGCTGATCAGCGCTTCTCCGGAGGAGCATGAGCGAAACGACAGTATCCTGGGCTGCCAGCGGGAGGCGTTTCCCATGAGCGGGCTGGCTGTAAAGGAATTTGCCCTGTGCGACAGCCGGACAGAGGAATTGGTTCGGGGGATAGACGCATTTGACGTGCTGGTGCTGGCGGGAGGGCATGTTCCCACCCAAAATCGGTTTTTTGAGAAGCTGGATTTAAAGCGCCGTCTGGAAACCTTCGGCGGTCTGCTGATCGCCTGGAGTGCCGGTTCCATGAACTGCGCGGAGACTGTCTATGCAATGCCGGAACTGGAGGGAGAGGGCGTTGATCCGGGCTACAGGCGTTTTCTGCCGGGGCTGGGCGTTACAAAACACCAGATAATCCCCCATTTTCAGAAAGCAGGAACGGAGATGCTGGACGGGCTGCGGGTGATGGAGGATATCGCATTTCCGGACAGCGCGGGCAGGGAGTTTATCGCCTTAAATGACGGCAGCTACATTCTGCGGGAGGAAAACGGACAGGAGACTTTGTATGGGGAGGCATACCGCATCCGGGACGGCCATATGGAACAGATCTGCGGACAGGGGGATAAATTGCGGCACTCAGCTATCCTGCAATGAAGTTCTGGATTATGCCGAAAGTGTAAAAAAAGGTGACATTGGCCATAAACTGGCCAGTGTCCCTTTTTCATAAGTCTATCGGAAGTTTTTATTAAGATTCAGCTTCCGGGCTAAATGCCAGCCATTTGGAGTCATAAGTATCCAAATAAAACCGGTTCCCATACTCATTCTCGATAAACCGATCCTTGACACGGTACCATCCCTGTAGTTCTTTTCGTAAATCCGAGTCTGGAGAAATGGGTTCCAGCCAGATTTCCTTTTGCCTGTTCGGCGGTTTTCAATAGTTACAACTGAAATATTGGTAGCATTGGAGTCAAAATTTGATATTGAGTTTGTTGACGAAACTCCTTTTTTTCGTTATTGTTGTCTGGAATTTGAAAATGTACTTCGTCTTGAAACACAGGCGTTAAACTTTTGTCATGATTTGCTTGAGGCAGTTTTTGGCCAGTCCTTGTTTTAATGTTGTTTGGCTTGCCCATAAATAAAAATTGGAAGAAGGACAACAAAATATATGTTGTTGGTATTGATATATGTTATACTTGGTAATGGAGTTGCCGCAGTGTGGTTTATGTAGATATTTTAATGTAGGCACTTATATTATGGGAGCTTAAAATGAAGAAAAGTGTTGTATCAATTAAAGCTATGCTTAAAATAGCATTTTATATAGAGAAAAAAAGTGTAATAATATGTGTTGTGTATAACCTGATAAAGCAGCTTATGAATGTTTTTTATGGAGTGTATTTTATCAGAATGATACTGGCAGGATTAGAGACAAAGCAAAGTTTTGTGCATATTTTAGTTATAATCTTGTTTATGTTTGTGATTAACGTTTTATTCGGTCGATTTGACCAGTACTACAAGAATATCTATCTGCCTATTTTTAAGTTGAAGGTCGACAGTTACATAAATGAAGAAATCATGCGGAAAGCAAACTCAATTCCGTATGAAGAAGCAACTTCCTCCAGCGAATTGGATAAGTATAATAGAGTAATTAAGAATTCGTCAAAAATGGTAATGCAGGCATATCAGTCGTTTGGTTTGGTGTGTGGGTTAATTGAAGCATTTGTCATGGTTTTATTTTACATAATTAATGTAGATGTATTTGCGATAGTTCTTTCGGGCTTTCCACTGCTGTATTCGTTTTTTTTGGCTGAAAAGAGTGCGGAATTGGAATATGATTTGAACAAAAAGGTTTCTTCTTTAACCAGAAAAAAAGAATATGCCAGGCGTGTGTACTATCTGCGTGACTATACGGCGGAAATGAGGACTACAAAGATAGACCGTATTATGAGAGAGATTTATCAGGAAGGCTTTAGACGGACAGTAGATACATACAAAAAAGACGGAAAAAAGATTACGCTGATCGCGTTTTTTGAACTGCTGTTGGGCGATGCGGTATCCATGGTGCTGCCGTTGGTGTATGTCATCATCCGCATGCTCTGCGGCACGCGATATCTGATGGGGGATTTTATCGGGATCACACAGGCAATCACAATATTCAGCTCGGATGTTGAGTGGCTGTTGGATACGGCACTTGAACTGAAAACGGCGTCGTTATATATAAGTGACTACATGGATTACCTGGCGCGGGAGGAGCATCAGGCAGAAAAAGTGAAAAAAATTGATGTAACGAAGGGATTCCATATTGCCTTTGAGCATGCGCAATACCGATATCCCGGAGCCCCGGAGGATGTTTTGGCGCTTGCTGATGTCTCTGTAGATATCAGAAACGGCGAGAAAATTGCTATCGTTGGTGAAAATGGGGCAGGAAAAACAACATTTGTTTCGCTGCTGGTAAATTTGATTTCCTGCAGCAGCGGCAGGGTTTTATTGAATGGTATAGATATAAATGCTTACGAGAGGGGAGAACTAAAATCTTTTTTTGGAGTGGTCTGTCAGGATTATCAGATCTATCCCGTGTCCGTACGGGACAATGTATCTATAAACGGTCCGATTGCAGATGCTGATATAATAGATGCCATACAAAAGGTAGGGCTTGCAGACCGGATTAATGACATAAACATTGCAATCGGAAAAGAAATCAACGATAAGGGGCTGGTGCTGTCTGGTGGAGAACGCCAGAGACTGGCTTTGGCGCGTGTAGCTGCAAATAAGTTTTCGGTTGTAATATTGGACGAACCCACCAGCGCTTTGGATGCGCTTACAGAAAGAAATATAAACCAGCTGATACTGAATGCGCTGAGAGATATCGGAAGTACTTTGATATTTATTTCCCATAAGCTGTCAACCACAAAGTTGGTGGATCGGATTTTAGTTTTTGACAATGGAAGGATCGTTGAGGACGGAAACCATGAGGAGCTGATGAAGCAGGGGGGACTCTATTCCAAAATGTATCAGGCGCAAAGCAATATGTATAAGGGAAAAAGCGTATGAAATCAAGCAGATTAAATATTGTAAAAATCGTTAATAACAACTTTCATATGATTGGCGCAGTGTGTCGTGCAGATGCCGGATACTTTATTTTCTCCCTGTTGGTTCGGATGTTATCTGGGATATATACCTCTTTTTTGTATGTATATTTGCTTGGTATAGTTTTATATTGTATCGAAAACGAGAATAGCATTAGTTATATTCTTTTGTTTTTGACGCTTAGCATGGTTTTCTTTATTGCTGCATTTGCGATGCAGGCTTATTATGATCATATATTCAAGCCTGTCCATAGAGAGCGGGTTGTCAATCGGCTACAGCAGGGGCTTTTCGATAAGCTGCACAATTCAGATATGGAAAATTATGATATTGCACAAATGTATACTACAGTCGCTTTGGCGAACGATGAGATTGCAACGCGGCCGTTGGATGCAATGGATAATTTGTTTCGTGGGGTTGAATGTCTGATTTCCATAGGTACAATAATCATTGGAATTATTCCTGCCAATGGATTTGTGTTTGGAATTTGCATAGTTTCTTTTGTTGTCGGGATATTCATTACAAATGTCCAGTCGAAGAAAGTAGTTCAATATGATGAGGATATGAGAATAAAAGACAAAAAAATATCCCTGCTGCGCTGCCTTTTATATCTGCCAGAGTATGCTAAAGACAACAGGTTAAGTCGTGTACACGATATATTTCTGAAAGATTATAATGTTACAGTGAAAGAAAAGGAGAGAATTGCGGCAAGAAGCGGAAAACAGATTGCAAATTTGTCTTCTTTACAGAAAATGTTCTGCAATGCATTTTGCATTGACTTTTTGATACCTTTCTATCTGAGCGTTGTCGTTCTGCTATTTGGGAAACTATCGATTTCGGAATTTGTGATTGCGATTAATGCCGGCGCTCAAATTCAGCAGAAACTGGAATCCTTGACAGATATCATATCAGATTTTCTGAAAAATGGCAGGTTTGCTGAAAGAATTCAAAATATTGATAAAATTCAATGTAATATAGAGGCTGCTGTAGGAGGGCCTGTTGACAGTATGCAGACATTATCAGTGAAGGGGGCTACTTTCTTTTATCCTGATGGAACCCTGGGATTGTCAGACGTTAATCTTACTATTCATAAAGGGAGCAAAATAGCAATTGTTGGAAGCAATGGTTCTGGAAAATCTACATTGATAAAGCTGTTGCTGCGTTTTTATGACGCTGCATCTGGAGAAATCCTACAGAATGGAATTGACATAAGAACTTATGATATATATTCGTATAGGTCACAATTCAGTGTTGCGTTTCAGGATTTTAACATATATGCGACATCCATAAGAAATAATGTATGTATGGGAGATGATATGGATGAGGACAGGCTGCTTGATGCTTTGAATAAAGCTGGATTGTCCGACAGCATAAAAGACTTAAATGCGCAGCTGACAAGAGAATTTGATGAGAATGGAATTCTTTTTTCGGGAGGTTTATTACAGCGTTTGGCATTGGCAAGGGTTTTTTACAAAGACAGCGATATTGTTATTATGGATGAGCCAACTGCAGCAATGGATGTGTTCTTTGAAAAGCAGTTTTATGATACTATATTTAAAAATTTGAAGGAAAAAACGGTTATTTTTATTTCGCATAGACTGTCTTCTATTACTGCTTGTGATAAAATAATATTTATGGATCATGGTAAAATCCTCGAAGAAGGAACACATGAATATTTAATGAATTTGCAGGGGGGATATTGGTAGTGTAAAAAAGTTTGTGTCTTTGGTAAAAAATGGCTCCTTTTTGGTAAG
>OFFW01001139.1_pt1 | contig 16568 bp, 16 predicted proteins | sample 1521501 | NCBI WGS metagenome assembly OFFW01 (sample SAMEA3504107, study PRJEB24116) | mouse gut metagenome | biome: mouse gut; feature: mouse-associated habitat; material: faeces | place: Denmark | collected 2011
GGGCGATGGGGGTCGAAGATGCGATTTTTTTCTCGCGCAGGTTGGCCTCGCTGTCGGCCACGATGGTGTATTCCATCACCTGCCCGTTGGCCACGTTTTTGATTTTGACCTTGTTGAGAATCTGCACCTCGTCGGTGTTGAGTTTGCTGTCGTCGATGATTCGGGCATGGGCCACAAGGTCCTTTAGCTGCGCTATCTTCATTTCAAGCATGCCCTGGGCTTCCTTTGCGGCATCGTATTCGGCGTTTTCGCTGAGGTCGCCTTTGTCGCGGGCTTCAGCGATGGCGCGTGATATTTCGGGACGCTTCACGTTTTCAAGAAACGCGATTTCTTCCATTTTCTTTTTGTAACCTTCCTTGGTCATGTAGGTGATTGCCATGGCGGTAAAGATTTTGATTTTAGAGAGTGAGGAGATAAGGTACAATAAAAAAGAGAAACCCGGCCGATTTCAGGCAGAGTCCCTGCAGGTTCATTGTTTTTCCACATGGAATAAACCCCTTTCGGGCGCAGTCCCCGGAATTTCACAGACTGGGCAGCCGGATTTCCGTGCAAATCGGTATAAACCACACCAAGATATGCTTCTTTTCCATCCTTATCCGCATATTCCCAGGCAGTGAAATCACGGTTTTCCAGGGGAGAGGTAATTCTGTAATAATCCCCAAACTGGAATAAGCGGTAACGCTTCTTAAATGTGCGTATCTGTTCTCTTGCCTCCGTCTTCTCATCCTCTGTCATTTTACTTAAATCCAGCTCATATCCAAAGGTTCCCTGCATGGCGCAGATTCCCCTTGTCTGAAAAGGCGTTACCCTTCCATTCTGATGGTTCGGGCATACAGACACATGAGCAGATACGGAAGACATGGGATAACCAAAAGACGTTCCGTACTGAATACTCAGACGTTCAATTGCGTCTGTATTGTCACTGCACCAGATCTGAGGCGCATAATAGAGCATTCCGGCATCAAACCTGCCTCCGCCTCCGCTGCAGCCTTCCAGCAGCAAATCCGGATAGCGCTCCAGCATGGCCTCCATTACTTCATAAAGGCCCAGTACATACCGATGACGCAGTTCTCCCTGCCGCTCTCTGGGCAGAAGTGCACTGTAGGCCGCTGCCACAGAGCGGTTCATATCCCATTTCACATACTGGATATTGGCAGAATCCAGTATGTCAAACAACCGTTCTTTAATATAATTTTTCACATCCTCACGACTCATATCCAAAACAAGCTGAGATCTTCCCCGAACAGGCTTCCTGCCGGGAACCACCATGGCCCATTCCGGATGACTCCGGTACAGATCACTGTCTTCTGAAATCATTTCCGGTTCAAACCATAAGCCGAACATCAGTCCCAGTTCATTGACTTTGTCCGCCAGTTCTTTCATGGAACAGCCCAGCTTGTCCTCATTCACATACCAGTCCCCAAGGCCTGAATAATCGTCGTCCCGTTTTCCAAACCAGCCATCGTCCAGCACCAGCATATCCAGTTCCAGCTCTGCCGCCTCTTCAGCAATTTTCAGAATCTTTTCCGCGTTAAAATCAAAGTAAGTAGCTTCCCAGTTATTAACCAGAACGGGACGTCTTTTATCCTTCCAGTTACTCCGGATTAAATTTTTCTGAAAACCGTTATGGTAGCAATGGGACAGTTGAGACAGTCCCTTATTGCTGTAAGCCATGGCAATTTCCGGCGCTGTAAAACAGTCTCCTGGCTGCAGGCTCCAGGTAAATACGGAATCATCAATGCCCATTACCAGTCTGGTCTGATGAAACTGATCCACTTCGGCATGCATATGGAATCCGCCGCTGTACAGCAGGGAAAATCCATAGCAGTCCCCCAGTTCTTCCGTGGTATTTTTTTCCGCAAGAATCACAAAGGGGTTATGCTGATGGCTGGAAGTCCCGCGGGTACTTCTCAGTTCCGTAACACCGTGAAACAGAGGAACCCGCTCCATTTCCCGCTCTCCCGCATGACGTCCGTAAAAATGAATCAGATCCATGCCGCTGTGATCCATGTCCAGACAGGCAGACAGAACTTTTGACAATCGTATTTCCCGGTCTGTTCTGTTCTCCACCATTGCTGCTCTTGTAATAATATCGTGTTCTTCAAACACTCCATAATACAGATGCAGATAAAATTCTTCCTGGCTGTCCTTTAAAATTATTTCCAGTGTGTCAACCGGCTCTTCCTCAGAAGCAAACATTGCCGGAAGGCCTTCCAGTCCATACTTCCCATGAAACGTCCGGTAACTGTCAAAAAACAGAAGGCAGTCCCTGACACCGGTTCCCAGATCCGCATACATACAGCTTATCCGGTAATCTCCGCTTCCCCGCACCGGAAATTCCTGAGGCAGAAAATCAAGAGAATAGGTTCTGTCCTCTCTGGCTTCATAAATGTTCCCGGAAAATCCACGGTCTGCCATGGATATCATATAGGAATAATCTGTCTCGTCCGTCCTGCTCCCATAATAGGTGTGCAGAAGGACGCCCTTGCTGTCTGCCTTCATCTGATACGTGCTGTTTCTGGTCTGAAGGGTAAATACATTGTCTTTGATAATAATTGCCATAAATTAACTTGCCTTTCTAATCGTAATAATGATAACGAATACACCGCAACCGGAAAATGGGATATGGATTGTCTGGGATACCGGAAATTCACACAAGCCAGAGATATTCATAGGGACCTAACTGTACCCGGTTGTTATAAGATCTGACATATCTTCCGGTAATAAGGTCCTGCATTTCTCCGGGCAGACCAAACCAGTCAAATGCACTGGAATCCACCCACTGCTCCTGCTCTGAAAAGTTTGCAAGCACCAGCATTTTATCTGCCTTATGAAAACAGAATACTGCCGGATTTCCGGTTTTCACCGGAACTGCCCGATATTCGGAGCTGAATAATTCACTGGATTTGCGAATCTCTATCATATTTCGTATTTTCGTAAAAATCTGTCCCTGAACTGTGGCAAAATCCGTACGTTTCTCTGCTGCTTCCCAGTCCATCACACCCCGGTGAAGCCAGCGGGAATCTGCCGCATGTTCCGGCACCTGCTTATAGCCCCAGTCGTTGAGCTGCCCGATTTCATCCCCACTGTAAAGCAGCGGAATTCCCGTATAGGAAATTACCATGGCATGGAGCAGGAGAATCCTTTTTACTGCAAGCTCTGTTTTGTACATGTGTTTCTCCCGCAGAGCCTGCTCTAACCCGCACATGGAAGCCAGTGTTCCGCTGTTTCTGGCATCCTGCGTCACCGGGTTATATTCATACAGTTCCCCTGTGGCAAAGCTGCCCGGATATCTTCCTTCCATAAACTGTATTATATACTGTTTATGGAGCTCCGGATCCAGTCCCAGATTCTTCAGAATCTCCTTTTCAAATCCCCATCCGATGTCATCATGACAGCGTACATAATTAATCCATGTACCGCTGTCCGGAATCCCATAATCAATGGAAAGGGAACGTTCCATCAGCTGTACATCTCTGGTGGCCAGGGAATTCCAGAGCAATACCATGAAGGAGGCATTGTACATTACATTACATTCCTTCATTTCCTGGTTTCCAAAATACTTCACAATCTCATAAGGCTCCACAATAGCCTCTCCCAGAAATACCACCCCGGGACATACCTGCTGTACAATCTCATACATCATGCCCAGCAGTTTATGTACATTGGGGTGATTCATACATGGAGTTCCCGGTTCTTTCCACATATATGGTATCGCATCCAGACGGAAAATGTCAACGCCTTTATTGGCCAGGGTAAGCATTACTTCCACAATTTTGTTAAACACCTGCGGATTCCTGTAATTCAAATCCCACTGGAATTCATAAAATCTGGTCATTACATACTTCTGGATATCAGGATACCAGGTGAAATTTCCAGGAGCCACTCCGGGAAAAATTTCCGTCATATATTTTTCATATTCTTTGGGAATGGTATCATCATCAAACATAAAATACATATCGTCATAATCATGATCTCCCTCCCTGTATTTCTGTACCCAGAGATGTTCTTTTGCCGTATGGTTCAGCACAAAATCAATACAGGTGCGGATTCCTTTTGCCTTCAGGAGCTTCATTACCCGTTCCAGCTGCTTCATGGTTCCGAATTTATCGTCCACCATCAGGTAATCTGATACCGCATAACCTCCGTCATTGTTGCCTTCCCTGGATTTTAAAAGTGGCATGAAATGCACATAAGTAATCCCAAGTTCTGCAATATAGTCAATCCGTTTCTCGAATTCCTCCAGATTGTTGCTGAACCGGTCCACATAAAGCATCATGCCAACCATTTTTTCCGACTGATACCAGTCATTCCCGTTCCCGTCTGCCTTTTTCAGGGCAGACGGACGGGTTTTTGCGGCATGTTCCAGGATGGACATTAACTGTCCCCAGCGGTATTCGGTAATTTCATTTCTTCCATAAAGTTCGTAATAGCTGTTTTTTAAGTCCATACCGTATATTCCTTTATTCTGTTTTTATTTTTATTTTACTGCACCGTTTACAACACCGTTGATAATCTGTTTCTGGCAAATGATATAGAAAACCAGAATCGGCAGCAATGCCAGCAGATAAGATGCAAATGCCAGGTTGTAGTTGGTTCCGAACTGTGACTGGAAATTCAGCTGTGCCAGCGGAAGGGTATTGACATCGCTTCCTGACATGATAACCAGCGGAGTCATAACATCATTCCATGTGCTCATTGCAGTAAGCACTGCTACGGTTGCATGCATGGGTTTCATGTTCGGGAAAATAATTTTCCAGTAAGTCTGCCATATGCTTGCACCATCCACGCAGGCTGCTTCCTCCAGCGCCATGGGGATATTTTTCAGGTATCCGGAATACAACATAATGTTCATGGGCATAAAGAATACCACATACAACACAATAACACCAAAACGGTTTGCAATCCCAAACTGAGAAGTCTGTTTTACCAGAGGCATCATCAGCACTGCAAAAGGTACGAACATACCGCTTACAATGTAGAAATAGGATACCTTAAACACTTTCAGTTTCGCCATTTTTCTTCCGATCACATAACCTGCCAGAGAATGCAGCAGGATACAGATAATAACTGTTACGCCGGTAAGCAGCAAACTGTTGCCCAGAGAACGCCAGAAATCTGTTACGCGCATTGCCTCTGTAAAGTTGCTGAAACTCCAGCTTGAGGGGAATCCCAGGGCTCCTGCCACGTCATTGGTCATTTCCGAAGGTTTCTTAAAAGCAATGATAACTGTCATATAAAGAGGAAATAATATGGTAAGACAGCCAATTGCCAAAAGTATATTGATTATATTATTCACGGCCTTGCCGCCGACTGCTCCTTCGCTTCCTTTATCTTTTTTTCCCATTATAACTGCTCCTCCTTACCTCCTAAGAATCTCATCTGCAGGAACGAAATTACTACGATTACTATAAAGAATACAAATGCGTTCGCACTCTGGAAACCGAACTGTCCGCCGCTCATACCGTTGTTGTAAATCAGGTAGGAAATGGATTCTGTACTCTGAGACGGACCGCCCTTTGTCAAAGACATGATCTGGTCGAATACCATCAGTGCATTTTTCATACAGAGCACCAGGTTAATACTGAAGAACGGAAGAATCAACGGGAAGGTAAGGCTCCAGAATTTTTTCCATCCGCTGACACCGTCAATCATTCCCGCTTCATACACTTCTGCCGGAACGGTCTGCAGTCCTGATATATAAATAATCGTATTCATTGCTATTCCCTGCCATGCACCTACAATCACAATGGCAATCCATGCGGTTTTGGTGCTTGCAAGCATACTGTTCTGAAGAAAACCGATTCCGGTTGCTTCTCCCACTGCCGGAAGGATGTATGTAAATACAAAGCTGAAAATATAACCTACAACCAGTCCTCCCAATATATTCGGTACAAAATAAATTCCTCGTAACGTACTTTTTCCCCGTATTTCACGATTTAATCCCAGAGCAAGGATTAAACTGATAATATTAACTGCAATGGTCATAACTACTGCATACTTAAACGTAAACAGATAGGATTTACCCACACGCAGGTCTGTAAGTAAATCTTTGAAGTTCCGAAGGCCTACCATGTCATAATCGCCATAGCCCTTGTAATTGGTAAGACCGTAATAAAAACCCTTTAATAACGGAAGGGTGTTGAACAGAAAGAACAGAATCAACACAGGAATCAGCATTCCAAGAAAAATCTTATCGTTTTTCGTCCACAATTTATCTCTCTTTCCTTCGTTTCCCATGGTCTATTCCCCCTTTTCCTGATATTTTTGCACTTTACTGATAATATCTTTATTATATCTTACCCATTCTTTGTCAAATCTGGTAAGGAAGGTGTCCAGTGCATTGCTGCTGTTATCGAACAGATAAGTCTGAATCATGGCGTCTACTGCCATCTCACTGGGATAGTGGTGGTCCTGATAGTCCGCAACGATTCCATTTTCTATGTACTCTTTCATGCCGTCCAGTTCCGGAGCAATCTCAAAATCACCTTTCTTACACGGTACTGCACTCTGGTCGTTCAGGTAATCCTGAACATTTTCGTCTTCCAACAGAAATCTTAATACTTCATAGGCTTCTTCTTTATGTTCACAGTCCTCCATCACGCAGAACATCAGGTCATTACCGGAATTCAGGATGTTTTCTTCTGCGTTGCTGCTTGCCGGGAATACAAAAGAGTCAATGTTCATATCCGGATTTACGGATTTAATCTGGGGAATTGCATAATTACCAATTACATACATGGCTGACTGCCCTCTTGCAAAAGCGGTACATGCATCGTTGTAACTGTATGCCACCGGATCGGACTGTCCGTATTTCAGAAGTTCTTTATCTTTCACTGCAATTTCTTCATATGCTTCTGAAAATGTGGCGTTTCCGCTGTTTACCTGATATGCAATGTCTGTGCTGCACAGGTTTACTGCAATGGCATTCCATGGTGCAAGACAGGTCCAGGTGTCTTTGTATCCGAAATACAGCGGCTGGATTCCTTCTGCCTGAATCGTCTCACAGAGCTGGTTGAACTCTTCCCAGGTGGTTGGAATCTGCCATCCGTGTTCTTCAAACATATCTCTGTTATAGAGAACACCTGCCGCGTTCGCCATGTAAGGCACTGCATAAACGCCTTCCTGAGGAACATATTCCAGATCTTTATTTGTAGTAAGATAATTCTCCTTGATGTCTGAAAGACCGTCAAAATCAGAAATGTCCATCAGCATTTTTGCATCCAGGAAGTTGGAGTAGTTGATATCTCCGCCAATTCCGATAATATCAGGATTGTTTTCCCGGATAAATCTTGTCTTCAGAATAACCATGGCATCGTTCGGCGAATCAATCACCAGTTTAATGTTGTCGTGAGTCGCATTAAATTTCTCTTCCAGTGCTTCAAATACGTCCACTGCTTCCGGTTTGTAGTGAACCAGCTCGATCACAACCTTTCCGTCTGCATCATCCTTTTTCTTCCGCATGGGTACGGATATAACATACTGCCTGGGAAATGTCTTCAAGCGGCTGTTTATTCAAGGGCACTATCCAAAACATATTGGTGGTATAGGTAAGCACAAACGCCTGATATCCTGCCTCAAAAAATTTCTTTGCCACGATTTCACCTTCAGTCGGGCGCACCATGGCATATCCCCCGCCGGGTACAACCAGAATCGTCGACCGGATTACCCTGTCTTCATGCAGATAAGCCGTAATATTAGGCAGGAATTATCCTGCATATGGATATTGATACTCCCCCTTCTTCCATAAATAAAATGTTTTATTCATTCCAGCCTCCTCCACTTTTATTCTACATATTTCCCATGCCCAAAGGGAAACTGCACCGGTATCCCTGCCTTTTCATAATAGCGGTATCCCACATAGATACTCTCCGCATACTCCACCTGCCTCGGGTTTATGCCAAATGTCTCCGAAGAAGAACAATCTTCATAAGAAATAGGATATGTCTCCGCCAGTTTACCGCTGGGATTTTCTACCCCATATAACAGCTCCGCTCCTGCTTCTCCCACTGCCTGACCGCCAAGATACAGATTCAGAACTGCCTTTACGCTCCCTAGCCAAGGCATCTCCACGGGACTTCCTCCCATTAGTCCAACAGAACAACTACTCAGGATTCAGCATTTTTCAGTAAAACCTTTTTTACAGCTTATATGGGAAATTTTCGAATCTAATGATATGAAATCAGAAAACCTACGTGAAACCCGCATAAACACTGCATTTCCGGGCATAAGAAAACCCGGCGGATCATCTCTGCCGGGTTCCTCTCAGCTGGGCTACAAGGATTCGAACCTTGAAATGACGGAGTCAGAGTCCGTTGCCTTACCGTTTGGCGATAGCCCATCAACAATTAATGATTATAAGACATATTGTTTCTTTTTGCAAGCCTTTTTATTAATTTTTTTCAATTTTTTTGTTTTTTGTAATTATCGTCCCCGCACGGACAGTCTTCCTCGCAGCACGCTGCAGGATATTAATCCTGCAGCGGCTTTCGCTCCCCGATCAGATTTCAAACATCAACTCACCGTATGTAGGAATCGGCCACATCTTTCTGTCAACAATCATCTCCAGCTCATCTGCCGGCGTACGCAGCTCTTCCATAACAGTCTTGACGACATCCTTATAGAAAAATGCCTGCTCTTTCGCATCCGTCATGGCGGAAGCCTCTTCTTCCACCTTTTTCAGACTGGTCAGAGCAGCCTGCATGGCTGACAGTCTGACAGTCACTCTCTTTAACAGATCCATCTGCACGGAAGCGTCCGCTCCTGCCTCTTTCACCGCATTCACCGTATCCGCAAGTGTCCTCGAATATTTCACCACCGCAGGGATGATCTGCTTGCCGGCCATATCGATCATCGCCAGCGCCTCAATGTTGATCGTCTTCGCATACGTCTCATAGATGATCTCCTCGCGGGATTCCAGTTCCACCCGCGTAAAGATGCGAAATTTTTCAAACAATCTAACAGCCTTATCCGTCGTCAGAGTGCTTGCCGCCTCAATCATCGACTTAATATTGGGCAATCCTCTCTCTCTGGCTTCCTCTACCCATTCCGGCGCATACCCGTTACCGTTAAAGATGATCCTCTGATGCTCCGACATATATTCTTTAATCAGATCATGAATGGCCAGCTCCAGATCGTCCGCCTTCTCCAGCCTGTCTGCCGCCTCGCAGAAAGCCTCAGCTACAATGGCATTCAGCGTCGTATTAGGGCCGGCGATGGAACCGACCATGCGGAATTCGAATTTATTCCCTGTGAACGCAAACGGTGACGTTCTGTTTCTGTCTGTCGCATCCTTTTTAAAATCAGGCAGCGTCTTGACTCCGGTCCGCAGCCTGCCTCCCTCCTTTACACTGGTAGCCTCGCCGGTCTCGATCAGCTGTTTCACCACATCCTCCAGCTGTTCGCCCAGGAAGATGGAAATAATCGCCGGAGGCGCCTCGTTGGCGCCCAGTCTGTGGTCATTGCCCACATCGGATGCCGACTGGCGCAGCAGATCTGCATGGGTATCCACCGCCTTCATAATGCAGGCAAGCACCAGCAGGAACTGGATATTTTCATTGGGCGTGTCGCCCGGATCAAGCAGATTGACCCCATTGTCGGTGGTGATAGACCAGTTGTCGTGTTTGCCGGAACCATTAACGCCCGCATAAGGCTTCTCGTGAAGCAGACATCTCATGCCGTGGCGGATCGCAACTCTTTTCATGGCCTCCATGACAAGCTGGTTATGGTCCACCGCAATGTTTGCCGTCTCATAGATCGGCGCCAGCTCATGCTGCGCCGGTGCCACCTCATTGTGCTGTGTCTTGGCCGTAACGCCAAGCTTCCAAAGCTCCTCGTTCAGGTCCTTCATATAGGCGCCGACGCGCTCCCTGATTACACCAAAATAATGATCTTCCATTTCCTGACCCTTGGGAGCCGGTGCACCGAACAGCGTGCGGCCCGCAAACATCAGATCAGTCCTCTGCATATATAAGTCTTTATCCACTAAGAAGTATTCCTGTTCCGGTCCAACGGATGCGGTAACTTTCGTGGCCCCCGTATTACCAAACAGACGCACGATCCTGAGAGCCTGTTCGCTCAGCGCCTGCATGGAACGCAGCAGCGGTGTCTTCTTGTCCAGCGCTTCCCCCGTATAGGAACAGAATGCCGTAGGAATACACAGTATCATGCCGCAGCCGGATTCCTTTAAAAAAGCGGGGGACGTGATATCCCATGCCGTATATCCTCTTGCCTCGAAAGTCGCCCGCAGACCACCGGACGGGAAAGAAGACGCGTCCGGCTCTCCTTTGATCAGCTCTTTACCCGAGAAATCCGTCAGCATTCTGCCTTCTCCATCGGGATGTGCAACAAAGGCGTCATGTTTCTCCGCCGTGATACCCGTAAGCGGCTGGAACCAATGCGTATAGTGTGTCGCCCCATTTTCCACCGCCCAGTCCTTCATTTCCTTGGCGACTACGTTCGCCGCCGCCTTGGACAGCTCGCCGCCTTCATTCATCACCTTCAGAACTTCCTCATACACATTCTTCGGCAGGCGTGCCTTCATCTTCCCCAGCGTAAACACGTTTTTAGCAAAAATCTCTTCCACATTAAACACTTCACTCATTTTCCTACCCATTCCTTTCCTTCGGAATAAAAAAATGTTCCAAAAAAAAACCTTTTTGGAACACCTTCGCTCACGATACCTCTATATGACCTGCAACCCTTTTATAAAATAACTTACTTTTTTTAAAAATGCAATACTGCAATGCAAATTTTGTAATATCTGACGGATTTTGCAATCACAAAAAACACCATCCTGTCAGTTTCCCACAAAACCTGCAGTCAATCTTCACCCATTGCTAACCCGCAGAATATCATAACGCTCCGGCAGCACCGACAATTCCACATCAATCACCTGCTTCGAATGGGGACAGGATTCCACACTCTCCCCCGCCTCATTGTACATGGCAAGTACCTTTGCCGCCGTGTTGGTACCGTCCGGTTTCATGATCTCGATCAAATCCCCCGTACAGAATTTATTCCGCTGTTCGATACGTACACAGGTTTTTCCCGCAGTCTTCACAAGCTCCCCTGCAATTCCCAGATAAATATATTCATTCACGTACGTATTGTTATCATAGATCTGGGTCGTCTCGTCCGGTTTGCCGAAATAGAATCCCGTCGTAAACTGGCGGTAAGTACATTTGGCAATCTCTTCCAGATACCAGTTCATATTCGCCCGATACTTCTCCTCAGATTCCAGACAGTCGTCAATGGCACGGCGGTAAGTGCGCGCCACCGCCGCCACATACAGCGCCGTCTTCATCCTGCCTTCCACCTTCAGGCTGTCAATGCCCGCCTCCACCAGCTCAGGAATATGCTCCACCATGCACAGATCCTTGGAATTGAACAAAAAAGTGCCTCTCTCGTTCTCCTCCACGGGCAGATACTCCCCCGGTCTGGTCTCCTCCACCACCGCGTATTTCCAGCGGCAGGGATGGGTACAGGCCCCCTGATTGGCATCCCTTCCCGTGAGATAATTGCTCAAAAGGCAGCGGCCGGAATAGGAGATACACATGGCCCCATGCACGAAGCATTCTATCTCCATGTCCTCCGGTATCTGCCGCCGTATCTCTTGCAGCTCCTTAAGAGAAAGCTCTCTGGCCGCCACCACCCTCTTGGCTCCCTGCCTATGCCAGAATGAAAAGGTTCCGTAATTGGTATTATTGGCCTGAGTGGAAATATGAAGTTCCATTTCCGGCAGCAGTTCTCTGGCAATAGTAAATACACCGGGATCAGAAATGATCAGGGCGTCCGGATTCAGCCTTTTAAGTTCAGCAAAATATTCCCTGATTCCCTCCAAATCATAATTGTGGGCCAGGATATTCGCCGTCACATACACCTTCACACCATGTTCATGGGCAAACTGAATGCCCCACTCCATATCCTCCATGGAAAAGTTTCTGGCTTTTGCACGCAGACCGAACATTTCTCCACCGATATACACCGCATCCGCACCAAAAATTACAGCCACTTTTAAAACTTCAAGGCTGCTGGCCGGCACCAGCAGTTCCGGTTTTTTCCTGTTCATTGCTCTCCTCCTTTACGCTGACTGTCACCCCGTCGCCAATGGGCAGTATGGAAGTCCTCAGACCTTCCATATGCGTCAGCTCATAAAGATAATCCCGCATCCGTTTATGTATGGTGCGGTTTCTTCTGGTAACTGCAAAACGGGACTGAATAATATCTCCGTCCTGCAGCACATTATCGGATACCAGCACGCCTCCTGTTCTCAGCAGGCGCATTACTTCCGGGAGAAAATGAATATACTGTCCCTTTGCAGCATCCATAAAAATAAAATCATAACTGCCGGTGAGTTCTTTCAGAACCTGGGCGGCATCCCCCTCTGACAATTTTATCACATTCTGCTTCCCTGCGCGCAAAAAATTTGCCTTTGCAACAGGAATTCTTTTTTCATAGTTTTCTATGGTGGTAATTTCACAGGGCACCGGATTGCTGTCTTCCATCAGCAAAGCGGAAAATCCCACCGCTGTCCCCACTTCCAGAATACGTTCCGGCCGGTTCATGGCCAGCAGCAGTTTTAAAAGGTTCTGTGTTTCCTTTCGGATCACAGGCACAAAGGTACGACGGGCCTCCTCTTCTATCTCTGCCAGCAGCCCGTCAGTTCCTCTGTCCAGAGAATTGATATAAGTAACAAGACGTTCTTCCACTATCATTCTTCTGTTTCCTCCAGGTCCTCACCTGCCAGAACCTGTATCAGTTCCTCCGGCGTCCAGGAAGTGTTCAGCGTATATTTCCCCGGCCTGATTTTATCTCCGCCGGCGAAAAGGCGAAGCTGTATGGCAAACACGATTCCGCTGTCCACCAGCCCTTTTTCCTCCAGCAGGCTCCCAAGTTCTGTAAGGGACATTCCATCATAGTACCGTACTGAAATATCTCTCCCCGGTTCCCGGTCCACGGCCGGCTCGGTAAAGATCCGATATCCCAGGTCATAGGCGGCATTTCCCGCCTTTAACACCACAAACAGAATCAGTACCAGGAGCAGGATGCTTAATACACTGTTTACTATATTCAGTACCACCTTGCTGCTTCTCATAACATTCCCCTTTTTTCCGGATGAACTTACTCAAATCCAAGATCAAACTCAATTTCTTCCATAAGACGGTAATTGATATGCTGCACCATGCGGCATACTGCGAGTTCTGCCGCAAGATATTCATTTACATAAGGTTCTGCCCGCAATGGAGCAAATTCCCGCTCCAGACGGTCCGTTTCCGTAAATAAATCCACATCTCTGCGCATATGCAGTTCAAAATTCCTTCTGCGGAATTCATGGATTGCCTTTTCTTTTTCCGGATCTGCATGAACCAGTTCCCGTATCCTCTGATATTCCGCATATTCCTGACTGTTTTTCACTGCATATACCAATGCTTCCAGATTTTTCTCTATTATCCGATCCATACTGAACCTCCAACATGAACCTTCAGACTTCCATAATAATCGGCATGATCATGGGTCTGCGTTTGGTCTTTTTCCAGACAAATTCTCCCAGCTCATCCTTGATTTCCGTTTTAATCTTGCCCCAGTCCGTAATATTACGCTCCATGCAGTATTCCATGGCGCCGTCCAGCACTTTTTTGGCCTCGTCCATCAGACTTTCCGCACCTCGTACATACACAAAGCCCCGGCTTACAATATCCGGTCCTGCCAGCACCTGGCCGCTGCCGGATTCCAGTGTCATTACCACAATAATAATTCCGTCTTCTGCCAGATGCTGCCTGTCTCTGAGCACGATATTTCCCACGTCGCCCACGCCAAGGCCATCCACCAGTATAGATCCCACCGGAACCTGCCCGGTAACTTCCGCACCGTTTTCATCCAGCTCCAGCACATTTCCGGAGGAAAGGATGAAAATATCTTCCTTCTTAAAGCCAAGTTCTTCCGCGATCGTAGCCTGTGCACGCAGATGTTTGTATTCTCCGTGAACAGGAACTGCATACTTTGGCTTCACCAGAGAATAAATCAGCTTGATTTCCTCCCGACAGGCATGTCCGGATACATGGGCATCCTGGAAAATCACTTCCGCCCCTTTCATAAACAGTTCATTGATTACATTGGACACGGCTTTTTCATTTCCCGGTATGGGATTGGAACTGAAGATTATGGTATCTCCAGGTTTAATCGTTACTTTTTTGTGCAGGCTTGCCGCCATCCGTGACAAAGCTGCCATGGACTCTCCCTGACTTCCGGTGGTGATAAGCACCGTCTGTTCATCGGGATAATTTTTCAGCTGCTCTATATCAATCAGGGTATTTTCCGGTATCTGCAGATACCCCAGTTCTGTGGCCGTGGTAATAATATTTACCATACTGCGGCCCTCCACCACAACCTTGCGGCCGAATTTATAAGCAGAATTGATAATCTGCTGTACACGGTCCACATTAGAAGCAAAGGTTGCAATGATAATTCTGGTATTGGAATGATCTGCAAAAATATTGTCAAAGGTCTTTCCCACGGTACGTTCCGAGTTGGTAAATCCCGGCCGCTCCGCATTGGTGCTGTCGCACATCAGCGCCAGTACGCCCTTTTTGCCGATTTCTCCAAACCGCTGCAAGTCAATGGCGTCACCGAATACCGGTGTATAGTCTACCTTAAAGTCTCCCGTATGCACCACAATTCCCGCCGGCGAATAGATTGCCAGCGCCGCAGCATCCTGAATACTGTGATTTGTCTTGATAAATTCCACCCGAAAACAGCCCAGATTGATATGCTGCCCGTATTTTACCACCTTGCGCTTTACTTTGGAAAGCATATTGTGTTCCCGCAGTTTGTTATCTATAATACCAATGGTCAGCTTTGTTGCATAAATTGGTACATTGATATCCCTCAGAATATAGGGAATGGCTCCGATATGGTCCTCATGGCCATGGGTAATAAAAAATCCTTTTACTTTCTCGATATTATTCCTCAGATAGGTAACATCCGGAATTACCAGGTCAATACCCAGCATATCATTTTCCGGAAAAGACAGACCGCAGTCCACCACAATAATACTGTCTTCGTATTCAAAGGCAGTAATGTTCATTCCAATCTGCTCCAGTCCGCCTAAAGGAATGATTTTCAATTTTGAATTATGTTCTTTTTTCAACTTGCACCTCCAAATGCTGTGCAGGTTCCCTCACTTTTCACTGACATTCCTGTCCCTGTTTCAGACATGATTCACAATAGCCGTAAAACTTTACCTCATGGTTGATAACCTGAAAAGAAGCTGACTCTCTGATACGTTCCTCCAGCTCCTCTAACAGGTCGTCCCAAAAAGATATTACTTTTCCACATTCCAGACATATTAAATGATGGTGGCGGTGCGCCTCTTTTTCACCAATTTTTCCAATTTCATAACGCACGCATCCATCTCCAAGCTGCACACTTTCCACCAGGTCCAGCTCCGATAGCAATTGTATGGTCCGATAGACAGTCGCCAGCCCGATTTCCGGGAACTCTGCCTTCACTGTTTCATATATTTCTTCCGCAGTCAGGTGTTTATCCTCACAGGATGACAGTGCTTCCAGTACCAGAATTCTCTGCCTGGTCTTTTTCAATCCATGTTCCTTCAAAATCTTTTCAAAATCTTCCCGGAGCATCGCAACACCTTTCTGTAAAATTCATATTTTCAGATTCCTTCGTACTACATGGTCAGATCCACGTCTTCCAGAATTTCGCCAAAAATCCTGGACATATATTCCAGTTCTTCCTCAGATTCCACCATTTCATACACGATATCTTCATTTACTTCCTGTGATATTTCCTTTAAAATAAAGGCGTCACAGTCGCCGTCTTCCTCTTCTGTAACAAGCAGATAATTCACCCCATTAATTCTGGTCTGCTCTACCACATAAAACTCCGTAGACTCCCCGCTGTGAGGAGCCTGAAATACTACTTTTTCCATTGATTCTGTCCTTTTATTCCAACTTTGCTGTTTCGTCTTTCCCTATTCTGAATTTCCTGATTTTTCCGCCCGAAATGCCCGTGCATCCAGATACCCCTGTAAAATCAGTACAGCGGCAATCCTGTCCACATGGCTCTTCCGGTGTTCTCTGCGCACGCCGCCCTCCATCAGGCTCCGCTCTGCTTCCACGGTAGTAAGCCTTTCATCCCACAGCACCACCGGCAGATTACAGCGCTTTTTCAGCAGTTCCTGAAATTCCAGTGTACTGCGGCAGCGTTCCCCTTCCGTATTATTCATATTCTTCGGAAATCCCAGTACGATTTCCTCCACCTGATATTCCTCTGTCAGTTCCTGAATCCTTGCAAGTGTCTGCCGGAGTTTTCCCGGCGATTTCCGCTGAATGGTTTCGATTCCCTGGGCAGTAACCAGTAATGCATCACTTATGGCAACACCCACGGTCCTGGAACCAAAATCAAGCCCCATAATGCGCATCCTGACCTCCTATCCCCAGGAGTTGCTCTGGATATACCGGCGCAGAATCTCTTCCACCAGCTCGTCCCGCTCTACCTTCATAATCAGGCTTCTTGCATTCCGATGGCTGGTAATGTAAGTAGGGTCTCCG
>OFFW01001142.1_pt1 | contig 16553 bp, 15 predicted proteins | sample 1521501 | NCBI WGS metagenome assembly OFFW01 (sample SAMEA3504107, study PRJEB24116) | mouse gut metagenome | biome: mouse gut; feature: mouse-associated habitat; material: faeces | place: Denmark | collected 2011
CGCTCCAGAGTATAAACTGCTGGCGCGGCCGCCCTTTTCATATAAATGATTCCAAAATGTTTTCCGGTTTATCTGATGCGGAACTGTCCGATTAACCTGTTCAGGGTATCCGCCTGTTCCGATAATTCCCTGGAAACCACGGCGCTTTCCTCTGCGGCCGCGGAATTGGTCTGCACCACTTTGGAGATTTCCTTAATTCCCTCTTCCACAGCGGCAATCATCTGAGACTGCTGAAAGCTTGCGGCGGCGATATCATCCATCAATGTTTTAATCGACTGGATACAGTCGTTGATAACCTGCATTGCAGAAACAACATGGTCTGTGGACTCAGTACCGGCTTTTACGTCCTGAACGGAACGGCCTATCAGAACGCCGGTATTTTTGGCGGCCTCTCCTGATTTTGCCGCAAGGCTCCGAACCTCGTTTGCCACCACCAGAAAGCCTTTCCCGGCGGCTCCGGCGCGGGACGCCTCAACGGAAGCGTTCAGTGACAGGATATTTGTCTGAAGGGCAATGTCCTCGATTGTTTTTACAATACTGCTGATTTTGGCGGAGGACTGGTCGATATTCCTTGTGGCCTCCATCAACTGGGATATTTTTGCGTCGGCCTCAAGGGCATATCCGTTGGCCTTATCCACCAGCTCGCTGGCATTGCCGCACTGTACGGCGCTGTCCTTTATCTGTGAAGTGATTTCCGTCACATTAGTTACAAGTCCTTCGATGGAAGCCGACTGCTCCATGGTTCCCTGAGAAAGCGTCTGCACCCCGGCGGATACCTGGCCGGCTTCGGCGTTGACCTGACTGGCAATACCGGAGATATCGCCCATAACATTCATAAGGTTGGCGCGTATGGTTTTTAAGCTGTCGGCTAAAACCCTGAAATCGCCGATGTAGTAAGATTCGTTTTTCGCAACGTCCACCGCAATGTTGCCGTCCGCCATCTCGCCCAGAATCCTTCCGATATCGTCGATGGTTTTTCGCAGGCAGCTACAGACATGGTGAGTCGTCTGGGAAATCAGACCGATTTCATCCTTCCTGCCGTAATACGGCTCCAGTTCCGTGTCGGCGGAAAGCTCCAGATTACCCAGATGCCGTATGGCGCTTTCCACAGCCATAAGCTCTCTGCCCTGACGGTGCAGAATGATGAGAGTAATGAGTATAATGGCAAAGGAAATGGCAATACATATGATACCGACCACAAATCTTACCGTATCCACAGCGCTGTATACCTCTTCGGCATTGTCGCGGACCATAAAGACCCATCCGCGGTCTTTCAGATACTTGTAAACGACAAGCTGGTTCACGCCGTTTTCATCCTGATAAGAATATGTATTGGCGTCGGTGTTTCCGCTTTCTTTAATCTGGCTGATTATCTCATTGTACCCGATGTCCGTTGTTTCCGTATTTAACAGCTCGTCGTCCTCATGGTAAAGATAAACGCCTGTCTCCACATTTAAAAATACATATTCGCTGTTCGGAAGACCTTTGATGTCCAGTCCCAGCAGCACATCCATTAATCGTTCCGCGTAAACGCCTGCGCCTACATAGCCGATACATTTCTGATTTTCAAAAATAGGGTAATACATGGAAAGAATCATGCTTCCGGTTCCCGGAGATTTCATAATCCCCAGATTAGTCAGCTCCTGGCTGGCCAAAATGGTATTGCGGAACGAGTCCAGCGAATCGCCTGACCGGGTGGTAATCCCGATGGCAGACTGAGAAGTGTGTGTTAAAACATAGGTTTCGGGAGTGGCAATGTACAATCCCTCAAAAATGCCTTTGACAGCGGCAAAATCCTCGGTGTACTTCTGCGCCTTTTTCAGCAGTGCAGTATCCTCAGGATTCTCAAGCAGATTGTGTACCTCGCTCCCCAGTGCAAATGCAGCCATATACTCTTCTGCGGAAGCCACATAATCATTGATGATGGCGGCTCTGGATTCCACCGCGTCCGTCATCTGGTTTGTTATGTCGTTTTTGACAATCGATGAGATATTGTCTGACACAACGGCCCAGAGCAAAAACATTCCGACTAGAGTAATAACTGTGGTAATGATACCGATACGCGTTGAAAGTTTGCGATTTACAAGAAATTTCATGTTAAAATCCCCCCCTGCAAGTCTTCAAATATTTATGCGAAAAAAGTATATCACTAAGATAAATGCAAGTCAATAATGTAGCTTTTTTCAAAGCGCTTTTTTTACAGAAATCGCTTTTACAGGACACATTTCCTGACAGCAGAAGCAGGAAATACAGCCTTTTTTCCGGAACTTTGCTTTTCCGTTTTCAACCTTTATGACATGGGCCGGACAACTCTCCGCGCATTTGCCGCACCCCACGCATACATCGCGGTCAAGCTGGGGATAGGATTTCATCAGACGTTCGGCAAAAAACAGAAAAGGTTTTTTAAGAAAGCCGGGTACATTGCCGGTAAAATCCAGCTTCTTTGTGTCGGGCATCTGAAAAGGAGTCAGATTTTCCGGCACAGCATCGCCAACTAACGTAATTTCATCAGGCCTGGCAAGACCTGCCTCCGCCGCCTGCCGTATCATTTCGATTTTCATGGGGTCAATGCCCATAAGAGTGGCGGCAAAATAATCCTGGGTATAAAAATCCCTGGCGGCAAGAAGCATATAAAGAGGGTGGGAAGTGCCTCCGGTGGGACCGTTTCCCTCCATTGCGTCGATGGCGTCAATGATAGTGAGCTGAGGGCTTACGGTCTGGGCAAGCTCAAGAAGCATCCGGGAAAAATCGGAAAGGTTCGGCCAGAGATAATGCATCTGGGGCTTTTCCAGTCCCGGTATCACGCCGAAAAGATTTTTTATCCCGCCCGAGTATCCGGTCATGGCATGGGTCTTTAGCTTGCAGATGTTGATAACATAGTCCGCCGTAAGCACAGGGGTAATAATGTGAAAGGAATGGTTGGCAAATCCTTTTGGACAGTCCACCGTCCGGGCGGAAAAATCCATATTCATCTTAAGCTGGGGAGACAGTTCCTTTACGCCGCAGACATGGTATATGTTTTTCATATATTCCGCATTATAAAGCCCTCCCGAGCTTTCGGCGAGGGTGATATCTTTTACGCCGTGTTCGGTGAGCCAGCGGACCACGGCTTTGATTACCAGCGGATGGGTGGTTACGGGAAATTCCGGTTTTTTTGCCATAATCAGATTGGGTTTAATAACCACTTTTAATTCCGGCCTCATATCGCCGGCAATGTCAAGGGCTTCCATGGCTCTGCAGACGGCGGGGTAAATCATCTCTTCCTTATATTCGGGTACATGGTATAATGTTTGAATCATACAGGTTCCTTTCTCCCGGAAAAGTCCGGGTGCTTATTTCAGGACAGATTTATTTTATCATCAGGGTGCCAGTTTGAAAAGACGGTGTGTTAATCAGTCTTTACACTTATATTACTTATTGATATAATGAAACTATCAGAAGACGGTATTTATGGAAAGTAGGTGATAGAATGGGAATGACCAATAAGCAATTTCAGGGGTTTGTCAGGCTTACCTTAGCTCAGATTGAAAGGGCTTTAAAGGAATCACCTGATAATAAAGAATTGCAGGAATTAAAGGATATCTTTCAAAATATGCTGGAAGATGGCAATTAAACCCGAATAACTTACTGAAGAAAAGTGTAAGGTCTTTGAATTTTCGAAGTCTTTACACTTTTATAATAAGGAATATTTATTAAAAAACGCAAAAGGGGATGAAGAGATGGCGGAATACCAAAATTATATATTTGATTTGTACGGAACCTTAGTGGACATCAATACCAACGAGGCAAAATCTTCGCTGTGGAAAAATATGGCGTGGCTGTTTTCCATGATGGGTGCGTCCTATGAACCCGCCGAGCTTAAAAAGATGTATAAAAAGCTCTATGCGGAGGAGACGGGGAGAAATCTTCTGCAGGTGAGGGAGGCGCAAAAAGACGATAACATTACGGCAGGCGAAGTCGAAATACATCTGGAGGATGTGTTTGAAAAGCTTTTCGCAGAAAAAGGCGCGGAGCTGGATAAAAAGCAGGCATGGCAGATAAGCCTCGCGTTCAGAAGCCTTTCCATGAACGGAATCAGGCTCTATGAGGGCGTTCGGGAACTGTTCTGGCGGCTAAGGCAGGCGGGAAAAAAGATTTACCTTCTGTCCAACGCCCAGAGAATGTTTACGGAGCCGGAAATGAAGCTGCTGGGATTTTACGACTGCTTCGACGGTATTTTGTATTCTTCCGACGCAGGCGTAAAAAAGCCTTCTTTTTATTTTTATGACGCAATATTTCAGAAATACGGATTAAAAAAGGAAGAAAGCGTTATGATAGGTAATGAGTATCACGCGGACATCCTGGGGGCGGATAATTATGGAATAGACAGTATGTATGTGTTTACCGCCCAGTCGGGCAGGGAACCTGACTCCCTTCCGGAAAGCTGCAGGCGAATTGAGACGATAGGGGACGTATTTTGAGGATAGCTGGAGAAAAGAGGGAAATTATGCGGAACATTCCACAGCCTGGACAGGTATACAGGCATTTTAGGGGCAATATGTACAGAATCGTAACGCTGGCTGAACACAGCGAGACGGGGGAGGAACTGGTAATCTATCAGGCTCTTTACGGTGATTATAAGGTGTACGCAAGGCCGCTTTCCATGTTTGCGGAGAAAATTGATAAGGAAAAGTATCCTGACGCCAACGCGGAATTTCGTTTTACGCTCCAGAAAGAGCTGATTGAAGCGCCCGCGCCGGAGAAAAAGACGAAAGCGCCGGAAGATACTCCTAAGGAGGACGAGGGCGAATTTAACTTAGACCCCTTAATCATTGAATTTCTTGACGCGAATACCTGCGAAACGCGCCTGAATATCCTTTCCGCGCTGCGGGACCGCATCACGGACGATATGATAAATATTATGGCCATCTGTGTGGGCGTTGAAATCAAAGAGGGAGACGTGGAAAGGCGGTATGATGAGCTGCGGAGCTGTCTTGTGACTTTCGGAAAATACGAAAATAACCGGCTGAGATAATTCTGGCGGGATAAAAGCCTGCTCAGGTACAAAAGCGAGGATAAAATGAGATATGAAAATATTGAGGAGGCCCGTTTTGAGAGCCGCCCTAACCGGTTTATCGCTTACGTGCGCACCGACGGCGGAAGGGAAAAGGTTCATGTCAAAAACACGGGACGGTGCCGGGAACTTCTGACAGAAAACGCGGCGGTTTATTTAAATAAAAGCGATAATCCGGGAAGGAGTACCCGTTACGATTTGGTGGCCGTTAAAAAGGGCGGCCGTCTGATTAACATGGACTCCCAGGCGCCCAACAAAGCCGTGCAGGAATGGCTGGAAAAAGGGGGCCTTTTTTCGGATACGGCGGTGATAAGGCCGGAGACAACATATGGCGGTTCCCGCTTTGATTTTTATGTGGAAACTTCCGGGGATAAGATTTTTATCGAGGTAAAGGGCGTCACCCTTGAGCAGGATGATGTGGTGCTCTTTCCCGACGCGCCCTCCGAGCGGGCGGTAAAGCATGTGATGGAGCTGGCGGAAGCGGTGAAAGCGGGCTATCAGGCGTATGTGATTTTTGTGGTTCAGATGGAGAATGTGAAATATTTCACACCCAACCGAAAAACCCATCCGGAATTTGCGAAGGCCCTTATTCTGGCAAGAGAGGCCGGGGTAAAAATACTTGCCTGTGACTGTAAAGTGACGCCGGATTCCATGGAAATCGGGCAGAGCGTTCCGGTCAAGTTGTCAGAGACGGAGGCTGCCGCGCAGCCCCTGCTTTCCTGGTACGATAAAAACAGAAGAATCCTTCCCTGGCGGGAGGACCCCTCGCCCTACCATGTGTGGGTGTCGGAGATTATGCTCCAGCAGACCAGAGTGGAGGCGGTGAAAGCCTACTATGACAGGTTTATGAAGGCGCTGCCCGACATTGCCAGCCTTGCCGGCGCAAACGACGAGGAACTCTTAAAGCTGTGGGAGGGACTCGGCTATTATAACCGGGTCAGGAATCTGAAAAAGGCGGCCGTGGTTATTATGGAAGAATACGGCGGCGTTATGCCGTCTGAATATGAAGAGCTTTTGAAGCTTCCCGGAATCGGGAGCTACACGGCGGGGGCAGTCAGCTCCATTGCCTATGGAAAAAGGGCGCCGGCAGTGGACGGGAACGTGCTGAGGGTTCTGGCAAGACTTAAAGGCGATGGCCGGGATATTTCCCTTCCGGCGGTCCGCGCCGAAATCACAAAGGAGCTCTGGCGGGATATGGAGTCGGAGAGGCCCGGGGATTTCAATCAGGCTCTTATGGAACTTGGGGCCTTAGTGTGCATTCCGGTGGGAGCGCCCCGGTGCGCGGAGTGTCCCTGGGAGGGGCTTTGCGCCGCGCACAGGGAAAAGAAGGAGTTGGATTTTCCCGTTAAAACGCCGAAAAAGCCGAGAACGGTGGAGGAAAAGACGGTGCTTGTTATTCTGGATGAAAACAGGGCCGCCTTAAGAAAACGGCCGGAGGGCGGCCTTTTAGGGGGAATGTACGAGTTTCCCTGCCTTGGCGGGCATTTATCGGGAGACCAGGTTCTTGCTTATTTGAAAGGGGAAGGTCTTTCGGTGCTGAAAATAGAAAAGCTTCCCGACAGCAGGCATATTTTTACCCATAAGGAATGGCGCATGATTGGATACGCGGTGCGGGTGGACGAGCTTGAAAAATACAATGCGAAGAAAAATGCGGCGCAAAAAGATAAAAGCGGCATGATTTTTGCCAGAAAACAGGAAGTCAGGGAAAAATATCCGATTCCTTCGGCTTACAGCGCCTATCTTTATAATTTCTTAAGTTGATTCTTTCCGGTAAAGTGAGTATGATTAAGAAAACACATATCGGATTGGAGAATACGAGGAGAAATGAAGCTGTTATCATTTGCGGTGCCCTGTTATAATTCAGCGGCATATATGAGAAAGTGTGTGGATTCCCTTTTAAAGGGAGGCGAGGATGTGGAAATCCTTATAGTAGACGACGGTTCCACCGATGAGACCGCCCGGATTGCGGACGAATATGAAAAGGAGCACCCGTCTGTTGTCAGGGCAATCCATAAGGAAAACGGCGGCCACGGTTCCGCCGTGAACGCTGGAATCGAGAACGCGCAGGGACTGTATTTCAAGGTGGTGGACAGCGACGACTGGGTAAAAGAGGAGGCATACAGGAAAATCCTTGAGACGCTAAAGAGCCTTACCGGCGGGGAAAAGGTGCTGGATATGCTGGTCAGCAACTTTGTATATGAGAAGCTGGGCCAGGAGCGGCACAAGGTAATGCGGTACAGGCATGCCATGCCTGTGGACAGGATATTCGGCTGGGACGAGGTGAAACATTTTCACAAGGGACAGTATATCCTGATGCACTCCGTTATTTTCAGGACAAGACTCCTTAAGGAATGCGGGCTGAAGCTCCCGGAGCATACCTTTTATGTGGACAACCTCTATGTATTTGAGCCGCTTCCTTATGTAAAAAACATGTACTATCTGGATGTGAATTTTTACCGCTATTATATAGGAAGAGAAGGGCAGTCCGTAAACGAGGACATTATGATAGGCAGAATTGACCAGCAAATTAAGGTGAATAAGCTTATGATAGATTATATGGTGGACAATAAAAGCCAGATTACGCCTGTAAAGAAAATGAAGCATTACATGACAAGCTATCTGGATATTATCACCACGGTATCCTCCATTCTTCTGATTCGTTCAGGGACGAAGGAAAATCTGGCCAGGAAAAAAGAACTTTGGAGCTACCTGAAGAAAAAAGACTGGTTATTGTACAGAAAGCTCAGATACGGCTTGCTGGGGCAGTGCACAAACCTGCCCGGCAGGAGCGGGAGAAAGATTTCGGTGGAGGGATATAAAATCTGCCGCAGATTCTTTAATTTCAACTGATGATAAAATAAAAGGGTACGCCTAAACCCGGCGTACCCTTCCGTGTTGTTTGCCATGTATTCTGCGCGCCTGATAAAGGGCGACGATATCTGCCTGATATACCACAAGGTACATGATACCGGCCATTATAAAAGCGGTAAGCACGTCAAACATGGAATGCTGCTTGATAAAAAGTGTCGAAAGAATAATGGAAACGCAAAGGATAAAGGAACAGGCCCGCAGCTTTTTGTTTCCGGCCAGCTTCGGATTGTGGACAACGGCCAAATGCGCGCCGATGGAATTGTACACATGAATGCTGGGCCATAAATTGGTAGGGGTATCCGCCCGGTACAAATGCGCCACCATGGCGGTTAAAATATTTTCTCTCGGCATTACATGAGGGCGGAGATGATGCCCGTTGGGCCAGAGAGTGGAAATAATTAAAAATACGGTCATTCCCGTGAACAGGAACACGCAGGTTTTCCAGTATTCCTGTTTGTTTTTGAAAAAACAGTATAAAACAACGGCGGATACATATAAAAACCATAAAAAATAAGGTATCACAAACAGTTCGTTGAAAGGAATCATATCGTCCACTTTCATATGAATAATGAAAGGCGGGTATTTCACGGTTTTTTCAAGCCAGGCGAACCAGACACAGTAAATTGCGGCATAAACAATAAGCGGTATCGCATGTTTATACCTTTCATAATAAATTTTTTTCATAATATTTTTCAATTCTCCTCTAAGTAAAACAATCCTTTATAATAAAAGCCGAAGCTTTTCGCGCTCACAGGTCAGGGTGATGGAGCTGCTTTTCATGGCGACCTCTCCGTCCGTATGCACCCACAGGGGGGCGGAGGTTTCAAGATGGACCCGGGAAGCGTGATAACGTTCAATGCCGTTAAAACGGTAGTGGTTTCCTGTAAAAGCGGTAGGAAGAGCCAGCAGTATCAGCCATTTCGGGATGTTTCCCACGACGCAGATATCAATTATCCCGTCCGTTGCGTCGGCGCCGGGACAGAATTTAAAGCCGCCGCCTTCGTATTGATGAATCATTCCCGCCACAAACAGAAACTTGGGGACGGAAATCGTCTCTTTATCATCCAGCGTAATGGCGCAGGTGATTTTTTTGGCCATTATCAACTGTTTGAGGGCAATGGAAAGATAAGTAAGCTTCCCAAGACCTATTTTATTTAATATGTTCTTAAATTTAGAAGTAAGCGCTTCCTCGCAGACGGCGGCGTCAAAACCGATTCCGCTGCTCACCGCGAAAGAGCGCCTTTGGGAAATCTCGCCGTCATACTGCCTTGAAAACTGCTGCGAGGCTTGTTCGTAAACAAGGCAGCCGATATCCATACGCAAAGGATTTTCGCAGCGCAGTATATTTTCAAGTATTTCAAGAGGGTTTTTGGGGAGCCTTAAATCTCTCGCCATATCGTTGCTCGAGCCTGTGGGAATATAGCCGAGCCATACCCGTTCAAAATCGGAAATTCCCTGAAGCGCTTCGTTCAGGGTTCCGTCTCCGCCAAGGATAATCAGCTTTAAGGCGCTTTCGGTATTCCGCGTCAGCACAGAGTCGCAAAGGTCCCTCACAAGCTTGGTGACATGACCGATTTTGGCGGAAAAGAAAACCTTATATTCAATATCCTTCTGCTCTAAAACCGGCATTACCACAGACCAGATTTTAGCGCCCCGGCCGGATTTTGAAGCCGGATTCACGATTATGTAATACATCATATGTTCCCCTCTGAAATCTTTCCCTATTTTAGCAGTAAATCAGGTAAGAGTAAAGATTTTTTAACATCTTCTGCAAATATTAATGATTTGTTAGGATTATTATGTTAAACTACTTTATGGAAAAATAATGCGGAACTGAAAACAGCAGATGAGCGAACAGTGCATAAATCGATTTACGGACGCAAGGAGTGCGGCCGGAAATTGATTTAGAAGAAATGCACAGGAAGCGCATCTGCGGAACTAAAATGGAGGAGAATATGTATTCATTTGATGAAGTAAAAAAGGCGGACCCGGAAATTGCGCAGGCGATTGTGGACGAGCAGGAGCGTCAGAACAGCCACATTGAGCTGATTGCGTCGGAAAACTGGGTAAGCAAAGCGGTAATGGCGGCGATGGGAAGCCCGCTTACAAACAAATATGCGGAAGGATATCCGGGAAAACGTTACTATGGCGGATGCCAGTGCGTTGACGTGGTGGAAAATCTTGCGATAGAAAGGGCAAAGGAGCTTTTCGGGTGCGACTACGCCAACGTGCAGCCCCATTCGGGAGCGCAGGCGAATCTGGCGGTGCAGTTTGCGGTCTGCAATCCCGGCGACACCATTATGGGAATGAATCTTGACCATGGCGGTCATTTGACGCATGGCAGCCCGGTAAATATATCCGGTAAATATTTTAAAATTGTACCTTACGGCGTAAATGACGAAGGCTTTATCGACTATGACAGACTCAGGGAAATCGCGCTGGAATGCCGTCCCAAAATGATAATTGCGGGAGCCTCCGCCTATGCGAGAACCATAGATTTTAAGAAATTCAGGGAGGTTGCCGACGAGGTGGGAGCCGTTTTGATGGTGGATATGGCGCACATTGCAGGACTTGTGGCAGCAGGGCTTCATCCAAGCCCGATTCCCTATGCGGACGTGGTGACCACCACCACCCACAAAACCTTAAGGGGACCCAGAGGCGGACTGATTCTTGCAAATCAGGAAGCGGCCGACAAATTTAACTTCAACAAAGCGATATTCCCGGGAACCCAGGGAGGCCCTCTGATGCATGTGATTGCGGCAAAGGCGGTGTGCTTTAAGGAGGCGCTCACGGATGAGTTTAAGACCTACCAGAAGAACATCATAGCCAACGCGCAGGCGCTTTGCGCGGGACTTTTGAAAAGAGACATCAAAATCGTTTCGGGCGGTACGGATAACCACCTGATGCTTGTGGATTTGACATCCTATGATTTGACCGGTAAAGCGCTGGAAAAAATGCTGGACGAGGCTCACATCACAGCCAACAAGAACACGATTCCAAACGACCCCAAGTCGCCGTTTGTGACCAGCGGAATCCGTCTCGGAACGCCGGCGGTTACCTCCAGGGGAATGAACGTGGAGGATATGGATTTGATAGCGGAAGCAATTTCCCTGATTGTAAAGGGCGGGGAGGAAAAGATTCCCGAAGCCAGAGAGATTGTGCGGCAGTTGACGGAGAAGTATCCTTTGGATTAAAACAAAAGACGGCCTGACTGGCCGGCCTAAAAGAGCGGTTGCCCGGCGGGACGCCGCTCTTTTAAAATGAGAAAATTTGGAATAAAATGTCAAAAATACTGATAAATTGACGAGTAAGAGAAAAAAATAAAAAAATAGATAAAAATTTGAAAAAATGTGTTGACAAATTAACGAGGCTTATATATAATAAACTTACAAAAACAAATTCACATAGATAAAAAATCTAAGTAAAGGAGGTACGGACCACCGAAAACATAAGTTAAGTTATTTGACATAAGTCAGATAACAAAAATGTGAAAGAGTTGAGCTTTTAAAGTACAAAAGAACGAAGTACCAAAGAAAGCGAATTTTCAAATTCGTATAAGGCACAGAAGAAAAAGTAACGAAGAACAAAAGAAGAAGAACCAACGTTACAGTACATTCGTACAAAAGAAAAAAGGCAGAAATACGAAAGAGAAAAAGTAAAACTGAATAGTGGGAAGTATCCAAAATAAAACCTAAGGAGGTAAAGGCCATTGGATAGCATAGTTTAGGAGCGGGTGTTAATCGAAAAGATTGATGCCCGCTTTTACTTGACATAGAGGAGAAATCAGTTATTATAAATATGTATGACTTTAAATACATTTGAATTATAAAGGCCGTCTGCGGCGATGTGTACAGAAAGGTGAAGGATAAGGCATGGCAAACAACAGCGAAGATATGGAAAGAAAAATATACAGGCATAAACGCAGAGTAAGAAATCAGGCGATTGCCTATATTGTCCTTGTGCTTATACTCGTGGGCCTGGTTACGGGAGGCGTTATTGGTATCAGAAAGGTCATGCAGATAATAAACGATAAAAGGCAGGCGGAGGAGCTCCAGAAGCAGTTGGAGGAGTTATCCGAGACGGAAGACGACCAGGCGGCTGTAGAGCCGCCCATGGAGGAAACGGAGCCCCTTGGGCCGGAGAACGACGTTGACTGGCTGGAAGAAATTGTCACTCCCTACATTGCGGAGATGACAATTGAGAGCAAGGTGGCGGGGCTTTTTATGATAAGACCGGAAAAACTTACAGATACGGCAACAGTCATCAGAGCAGGCGATACCACTCGTGAAAAGCTGAATGCATTTCCGGTGGGTGGCCTGATTTATTTTTCACAGAATATACAGGACGAGGCCCAGCTTACGGAGATGCTTCAAAATACCCAGGGATTTAAGGGGCCCATGTTCCTTGCCGTGGACGAGGAGGGTGGAATTGTCAGCCGGGTGGCGGAAAGCGGCCTTGCGGAGAATGTGGGAAGTGCGGCGGAGATTGCCGCGTCCGGAGACGCTCAGAGGGCGAGGGACGCCGGAACGGCTATAGGCGGTTATCTTTCAAAATACGGTTTTAACGTGGACTTTGCGCCGGTGGCGGACGTCATAGAGGAAGGGAATGCCTTTATCGGGGAACGTTCTTTCGGAAGCGACACAAACCAGACGGCTTCCATGGCCGCAGCTTTTGTGGAAGGGCTTCAGAGCAATAAGGTAAGCGCGTGCATGAAGCATTTTCCGGGAATCGGAGATACCACGGAGGATATGCACGACGGCAAGGTAATCAGTGAAAAAACGATTGAAAGTTTTATGGAAAAGGATTTTCCCGTCTATCAGGCAGGTATCGCCGCAGGCACTGATTTTATCATGGTAAGCCACCTTTCCGTGCCCAATGTTACAGGGGACGATACGCCTGCCTCGCTTTCCGAAAAAATGATTACCGAAATTCTGAGGGGACAGTTAGGCTATCAGGGGATTGTTATCACGGACGCAATGGATATGAAAGCAATTACGGATTTTTATGAGCCGGGCGAGGCGGCTGTCAGAGCCATTTTGGCCGGCGCTGACATGATTCTGATGCCGGACGATTTTGAGGCGGCGTATAACGGCGTTTTGGAGGCGGTCAATAACGGCACTCTGTCGCAGGCGCGCATTGACGAATCCCTGCAGCGGATTTTCCGGGTAAAGCTTCGGGACAGGGTGCAGTGAAACGAGCCTGATTTGCCATTTCTGCCTTGTTTTTAAGCGCGTGACAGATTTTGTGCGCAGTACAAATCTCCAGAGGCTGCCGCTTCACGAAATTTCATTCGTTAAAGCGACAGCCCCATTTTTATTTCTGTATATCCTTATTTTCTTTTAGATGTTCTTTTAATACCAAGTTAATGTATTGTGAAAACGACCTGTCATCTTTTTCCGCTAATTCTTTAATCAAATCAATGATATCAGTATCAAGTGTAATGCTCACTTTTGTTTTTAATGGTTTCATAACATGACTCCTTTTTGAAAAATATATCATTTCGTGTCATTATGTATTGACTGATAGCATAAAGTAGGATAAAGTAGTATTTGCAAATATAAATGCTCTTATTCATATAAGAGGAAAAAAATATTATTGAAAAGGAGAAAGAGTTATGCGTAAGAAACCATTTAAAAGACTTGTAGTAGTATGCGCCGCTGTCGGAATGTTAGCTACAAGCATGTCAGCCTTTGCGGCAGAAAGCTATACGGTGCAGGATGGAGATAATCTCAAAAAAATAGCCAAACAGCTTTATGGCGATTCTTCTAAATGGGAAGTGATTTATGAAGCGAACAAGGGCTCAATCAAGAATCCTAATCTTATTTATGAAGGACAGGTATTTGCAATTCCTGATTCAGATGCGGCACCTGCACCGGCGTCAGGGGCGGAAACGCCGGCACCTGAAACCGTTGCTGACGCGCCGGCCGATACATCTGCACCTGCTACAGATACATCGGCAGTTTCGCCTGTGATTGCGTCCCTGCCTATACCGAAAGCAACCGTCAAGGTCGAAACGGGTGGCGGCGTTGGTCTTGACGGGAGCAGTATTTGGTCTCAAACTTATGATTCTGGTAGTTATATGACAGGCGGTCATATAGGATGGGACGGAGAACTACAGAATACAGCGGTTGAATCAACGGATGAATACGGAGTTACATATCGGTCATACGCATTCAAGAATTTGAATCCGGCGCAAAATGTTCAAAGCGCTAAAAATGCGTTGGCTGATTATATGGCAACAAACCCCGATTCAGGTTTTACCGCTTTGGTAAAAGAATCCGGCAGTGAAATTGTTATTGTCACTTACCCGGCTCTTTTCCCAAATGGAATTGAAGGATGTAAGAAATACCCAGATATAGATTTACTGGCGTGGGATTGCTTTTTAGTTGATGACAAGATGTATATTTTGTGTGCTGATAACACTTTTGATTGGCTGGAAGGCACACCTCGTCCTGATATATATATTTCGCAATATCTTGCCGGGGCATTTAATTCTGTATCAAGTATACTTAAGTAATGACTAATATACAGTCGGTGGTTTAAAAATGATATATTAAGTGACTTTATCAACAGTCTTGCAGTTATAGCCGTAAGGCTGTTGATTTTTATATTCATTTTGAAGTGGGACACATCTGTTGTATCGAGAGTACCGGTTCAGGAAAGTCTGTAGCAATTTTATATCTACTCTACCAAGTTCTGAAAAATTATAGTGCAGCTTTATATATTGCAGATTTTAAGAAATCGGGAGATTATGCAGGTGTCACAGAAAAATTTGCAGAATTTGAAAAGGTAACAGAATTGATAGAAGATTTTTATGCAGAGTTTGAAAAGATGCCAGAAAACAATAAAACGATAATCATACTACTCATTGACGAATACGCTGGATATATCATATGGCTCACGCAGAACGATAAACACATGGCAGAGACCATAAAGCGCAAAATAAGTAATATTTTAATGCTTGGACGTTCGCGCCGTTGCTTCGTCTGGTGTATCCAACAGCGCATATCAGCAAGCCTGTTCCCCACGGGTATCGGCGCAATAGATAACTTCCAAATCTGTATTGGGCTTGGGAGGCTGTCTGTAGAAAGCAGAAAATCCCTGTTTGCAGGCGAACATTTGGATGATACGGAGTTTGAGGAACAGTATCATCCCAAAATTGGACAGGGACTAATCTTAATAGACGGGCAGGAGTTGAAAGCGATACAAATCCCCTATATAAGCGACAAGTGGAAACTGAAAGCGTTACTCGCCAAACTGGCAAACGAACGTCCTCTCCATTAAAACCAACAGGGCGGCGGCGTGGCGAAGCCGCTTCTTATGGAAGTTGCGCTAGTATTACCGCAACTTCTGTGTCATGTGTCATATGCAAATAATCCAGCAAACAAGCGCATTTCAGGGATATATCATTGTGCCGGAACTGTGTTGTGTCAAAATGCAGAAAGGAAGGAACATGAAGGAAAGTAAAACAAAAAGCAATAACCGGCGAAGCCGGAAATATCAGTTTACATTTAATAATCCTGACAAACATAAAAACTGTTCCCATGAAGCCATTAAAGAAATTTTGGGAAAATGGGATAACATTCAATACTGGTGCATGTGTGATGAAGTCGCAAAGGCACCCCATACCCACTTGTACGTTCAATTTAAGAACCCGGTATATTTTTCCAGTATAAAAAAGTCATTCCCTACAGCCCATATAGAAGAAGCACAAGGAACCGCAGAGGAAAACCGGGCGTATATCCGTAAAGAGGGAAAGTGGGAAAATACAGAAAAAGAGACTACAAATCTGAAAGAGACTTTTGAAGAAGACGGTATAATAAAATCAGGACAGGGCAGGCGTACAGACTTAGAAGTCCTATATAATCTTATAGAAGAAGGATACAGCAATGCGGAAATACTTAGACTAAATCCTGATAATATTTTATACCTACAGCATATCGACAAAGCCCAGCTTGAAATTTTGTATGACCGATATAGGTCAGAACGTCGCATTAATCTGCTGGTAACTTATGTAAGCGGTGCAACCGGATATGGGAAGTCAAGGGATATACTGGATTTTCATAGTGACGAAAATGTGTACAGAGTAACAGATTATAGACATCCCTTTGATACCTATTCCGGTGAAGATGTTCTGGTTCTGGAAGAGTTTCGGAGTGATTTACCTATAGGAAATATGCTGAATTATCTTGACATATATCCGTTGCAGTTACCAGCCCGGTATAATAACCGACAAGCCTGTTACAATTTTGTATACATTGTAAGCAACTGGCAATTGGAAGACCAGTATCATAATGTCCGCACAGAACAGAAAGAAACCTATCTTGCGTTTTTAAGACGGATAAAGAGGGTAAGGGTATACACGGCTCCCGGAGAATATCAGGAGTATAGCACCAGAGACTATTTAAACGGTTTTCATCCGGTGCCGGATTCAGAAAATCCGTTCCCTGAAAACTAAATCAATCAGGTGTAAGGAATTGCACACTAAAAAAATATAAACACAGAAATATATATTACACTGAAAAAAATACTGTAAAGAAAATAAATCTTTAAATAAACAAATAAACAAAAACTGTGACCATCTAGATGGACAGCAGGGAAAGCAGTTGTCATATAAACCTTGTGACCT
>OFFW01001148.1_pt1 | contig 16514 bp, 12 predicted proteins | sample 1521501 | NCBI WGS metagenome assembly OFFW01 (sample SAMEA3504107, study PRJEB24116) | mouse gut metagenome | biome: mouse gut; feature: mouse-associated habitat; material: faeces | place: Denmark | collected 2011
AGTATGATATTGTGTGTAATGGCGTAGAACTCTCCTCCGGGGCGGTGCGTAACCACGATATGAACATCATGGTGAAAGCTTTTGAGATAGCGGGATATGACGAGAAGACTCTGAAGAAGAAATTCGGCGCTCTGTATCAGGCGTTCCAGTTCGGCGCGCCGCCCCATGCGGGCATGGCGCCCGGGGTGGACAGGATGCTGATGCTGCTGCGGGGGGAGGAGAATATCCGCGAGGTGATCGCGTTCCCCATGAGCGGCTCCGGCCAGGACCTGATGTGCAGCGCCCCCGGTGAGGTCACGGAGCAGCAGCTGCGGGAAGTGCATATCAAGGTGCGCGGCTGAATGGGACAGTGGAAGGATGCGGTGATAAGATGCAGAGAACGGACAGGATTCCGGCATAGTATCCTGTATTGCCATGGGATTGCAGGCTATGGGGGCACAGGGCAGACAGAGGGAATCGGAAGAGGGAGAACGAGGATTTCCGCATCAGCAGGGAAGGAAAGGAGAAAAAATGGCAAATATCATCAGCGATGAGATCATAGAATATGTGGGCATCCTGGCCAAGCTGGAGCTCTCCGGCGAGGAGCGGGAGCAGGCCAAGGCGGACATGGGCAGGATGCTGGATTATATCGATAAACTGAACGAGCTGGATACGGACGGAGTGGAGCCCATGTCCCATGTGTTCCCGGTGCAGAACGTGTTCCGGGAGGACGTGGTGACAGGCGGCGATGAAAGCGAGAAGATGCTGCAGAACGCGCCCGCCCGGAAAGACGGCATGTTCGCGGTGCCTAATGTCATGTCGCATTAGCGGCCATCCTCAGAAGAGGCGGAAGGGCTCTGCGAGAAGGGCAGCCGTTTTTGGCCATCGATGGGGCAGAGAATCTGCGGACAGGTTCTCAGAAAGGAAAAGAGACTGATTATGGATATTTTATCGCTCTCGGCCGTGGAGCTGGGCACGGCCATCCGGGAGGGCAGGACTACGGCGGTGGAAGCCATGCAGGCCGTGCTGGGCCGGATAGAGGAATCGGAGGATGCCCTCCGCTGTTACATTACAATCGATAGGGAGAAGGCGCTGGAACAGGCCGGACAGGTGCAGAAAAGGATTGAGGCCGGGGAGCTCACAGGCCCTCTGGCGGGCGTGCCGGTGGCAATCAAGGATAATCTGTGTACAGAAGGGATGCTGACCACCTGTGCCTCCAGGATGCTGGGCAATTTCGTGCCCACCTACACCGCGGAGGCAGTCCGGAACCTGGAGGAGGCAGGCGCGGTGATTGTCGGCAAGACCAACATGGACGAGTTCGCTTTTGGGTCCACCACGGAGACTTCGGCCTACGGGCCCACCCGGAATCCCCGGAACCCGGAGCATGTGCCGGGCGGCTCTTCCGGCGGCTCCGCGGCGGCGGTGGCGGCGGGGGAGTGCTTCTTTGCTCTGGGGTCGGACACCGGCGGCTCCATCCGCCAGCCCGCTTGCCACTGCGGCGTGGTGGGCATGAAGCCTACCTATGGCACGGTGTCCCGCTTCGGGCTGGTGGCTTATGGCTCCTCCCTGGACCAGGTGGGGCCGCTGTGCAGGACAGTGGAAGACTGCGCCGTCATCCTGGAGGCCATTGCCGCCGGTGGGGATAGCCTTTCCGGCAGCAGCCGGGAAGAGACGCAGAAGGTGCAGGCGGCCTGCGGAAGCGCAGCCAGGAATCCGCGGGATTCTACGTATTTAGGGAGAGAAGACATCGATTTTGCGTCTTCCCTGAAGAAGGATGTACAGGGCATGCGGATAGGCATACCCAGAGACTATTTCGGCGAAGGGATTGACAGGGAAGTGGCGGAGGCCGTGCGCGGCGCTGGAGCGCTTCTGCGGGAGAACGGCGCGCTGGTGGAGGAATTCGACCTGAACCTGGTAGAATACGCCATCCCCGCCTACTATACCATCGCGGCGGCGGAAGCCAGCTCCAACCTGGAGCGGTTCGACGGCATCAAATACGGCTACCGGGCGAAAGACCCCCAGGAGCTGCACCAGATGTACAAAAAGACCCGTTCAGAGGGCTTCGGGACGGAGGTGAAGCGCCGCATTATGCTGGGCAGCTTTGTGCTGAGCTCCGGCTATTACGATGCCTATTATCTGAAGGCCCTGCGGGTGAAAGCCATGATAAAGAAGGCTTTCGACCGGGCCTTCGCCCAATACGACTGTATCCTGGGCCCGGTGGCCCCCACCACGGCCCCCAGGCTGGGAGAGAGCCTTTCGAATCCCATGAAGATGTACCTGGGGGACATTTACACCATTTCCGTGAACCTGGCAGGGCTTCCGGCCATCAGCGTCCCATGCGGGACGGACGGCAAAGGGCTGCCCATCGGCCTGCAGCTGATTGGAGACTGCTTTCAGGAGAAGAAGATCCTGCAGGCGGCATACACATACGAGCAGCTGCGCAAAGCCGGCCCGGAACAGAACGCGGGGACAAAGGAGGGGAGATAAATGGCAATGGAGAAGGGTGTTCAAATGAATCAGGGATTTCATAAGGAATACGAGACAGTCATAGGGCTGGAGGTCCACGTAGAACTGGCCACCGCCACGAAGATTTTCTGCGGATGCTCCACGGCTTTCGGCGGAAGGCCCAATTCCCATACCTGCCCGGTCTGCACCGGCATGCCCGGCTCGCTTCCCGTGCTGAACCGGAAAGTGTTGGAGCACGCGGTGGCTGTGGGGCTGGCCACCAACTGCCAGATCACCAGATACTGCAAGTTCGACAGAAAGAACTATTTCTATCCGGACAATCCCCAGAACTACCAGATTTCCCAGCTATATCTGCCGATCTGCCGGGAGGGCTATGTGGAGATTGAAGTGGACGCGGAGGAGCCCGCGGGCAGCAGCGGAACGTCTGCCGAGGAGAGGAGCGAAGCTGTAGAGGACAGGAGAACGTCTGCCGAGGAGAGGAGCGAAGCTGTAGAGGACAGGAGGGCGTCTGCCGAGGAGAGGAGCGAAGCTGTAGAGGACGGGAGAACGTCTGCCGAGGAGAGGAGCGAAGCTGCCGAGGACAGGAGGGCGTCTGCCGAGGAGAGGAGCGAAGCTGTAGAGGACAGGAGAGCGTCTGCCGAGGAGAGAGGCGAGGCGGCAGAGGACAGAGAATCGTCTACAGAGGAGATGCAGGCCGCCGGAGAGGCAGAAGCCTCGAAGCGCTCAGGGCTCTCGAACGCTGACAGGCAGAAAAAGCGCATCGGCATCCATGAAATCCACATGGAGGAGGACGCGGGAAAGCTGATTCACGATGACTGGGAGGACTGCACATTGGTGGACTATAACCGGTCCGGTGTGCCCCTCATCGAAATCGTCTCCGAGCCGGACATGCGGAACGCCCAGGAGGTCATCGCCTACCTGGAAAAGCTGCGGCTGATCATCCAGTACCTGGGGGCCAGCGACTGCAAGCTGCAGGAGGGCTCCATGCGGGCGGACGTGAACCTGTCCGTGCGGGAGGCTGGGTCACAGAAACTCGGCACCCGCACCGAGATGAAGAACCTGAACTCTTTCCACGCCATAGCCAGGGCCATCGAGGGGGAGCGGAACCGCCAGATAGACCTGCTGGAATCCGGCCAGGCCGTGGTGCAGGAGACCAGGCGGTGGGACGATGCCAAAGGGGTCTCCTATGCCATGCGCTCCAAGGAGGATGCCCAGGACTACCGATATTTCCCGGATCCGGATCTGCCGCCGGTATGCATCGACGACGGCTTCTTGGCGGAGATACGCTCCAGGCAGCCGGAATTCCGGACGGAAAAACAGGCCCGCTACAAGGCGGAATACGACATCCCTGACTACGACATAGAAATCATCACCGGCTCCAAACACATGGCTGACCTCTTTGAGGCCACCGTGGCCCTGGGAAGCCAGCCCAAGAAAGTGTCCAACTGGCTGATGGTGGAGACATTGCGCCTTTTGAAGGAGAGAGAGCTTGACCCGGAGGACATCCGCTTCTCGCCCCGGAACCTGGCGAAGCTGATCGCGCTGGCGGAGGGCAGGGAAATCAATTCCACCGTGGCCAAAGAGATATTCGAACTGATGTTCGACAACGATATCGATCCGGAGCGCTATGTGGAGGAACATGGACTGAAGATGGTGAACGACACAGACGCCCTGCGCAGGACGGTGGAGGAAGTGATTGCTGCCAATCCGAAATCCGTGCAGGACTACCGCAACGGCAAGGACAGGGCCATCGGGTTTCTGGTGGGCCAGACCATGAAGGCCATGAAGGGCAAGGCCAATCCCGTCAGCGTGGATAAGCTGCTGAGGGAGCTGCTGTAAGGGAAGGGCGTTTTTGCGGCCGGGCCAGCGAGTGCCCTGTGCGTGCTTTCCGCAGACAAGGCCGCGCGGATAGATTTCTCCTGGACAGGTCAGGAAATGCCCTGCAAGGCCTGTCAAGGGGCTGCGGGATAATCCAGCAGATATTCGATGTATTTGATTGCCGTTTCCGGGTGGGGGCTGTTCGTTACCACCGCGATGACGGCGGGCCCGTCCTCCCCAAAGTAATAGATTTCAGAGAGAGAAGCCGCGCTCTCCAGGCTGATGCCTACGGGGATGGGCTGATCCATGGCTTCTGGATTCCACGGATTCGGGATATCCGGCGTATGGTCGTAGTCGAAATCCGGATTCGCCAGGGCGTTCTGGACGGCATCGGCTACGGTCTGATCCAGGTAAAAGAAATAGGGCTCATAGCGGTCAATCTGCTCCTGGGTCAGGATATCGCGGAGGTCATGAAAGCTCTCATTGTAGGCATATTGCTGGATGACCGCCTCATTGGAGAGGAAGACATCGATTTCGCTGGCGGCCAGATAGGCCATCAGCTTCTGGGAGGAAGCCAGGCTGTCCTGGCCGGGGGATTCGAAGTCCAGATGCAGGGTGTCGTCGATCAGGACGCTATAGGTGTTCAGGTCGATTCCGGCGTACTGAGCGAAACCCTGCACATGCTCCTCGCTGGATTCTATGGGGAACGAATTGATGAAAGCGGCATAGAAAGCGGAATCTTTGCTGGTCAGTAAGTGATGGAGCATGGAGACCACGAAAACGATAATCGCCACCGCGGCCACCACATGCCATTTATAATATTCCATAAAATAGGAAAGCTTCTCCTTCAGGGTGCCGTTCTTCAAGGCTGCCCGCTCTTCCTTAAACTCATCCATTACCGGCATAGCTGCTCCACCTTTCTTCGGCGTGTCGTTCCGCGCCATAAAGTTATTTGAATCAAATCATAATACCTTTGGAGCCCGGTTGTCAATGCTCCTATTCTTACAAGATTCTAAAAAAAAGATAAAAAGATGACGATTTTAGAAAGCTCCTTGCAAGTTTAGGGAAGATAGGGTATTATGATAAATATATCCCCCGCAGAGGGACGGCACCATAAATCTTAGATAAAGGAAAGGTATGTAAAAATGAGTGACATTTATGTGGAATGTTTGGTGAAGTCGAAGACCCCCATGTTGGCCAAGCTGGGCCGCGGCCTGCTGACCTTGCTGACAGTGAGCTGTATTCTGCTGATTTTTTTGTTCCCTCCCCTGATGCTGTTTGCTCTAATAGGTGCGATTCTGTTCGGCGCGGGGGCTTATGTGGTGAAGCTCTTTACGGATCTGGAGTATGAGTATCTCTATCTGGACAAAGAGCTGGCGGTGGACAAGATTATGGCCAAGACAAGGCGCAAGCGCGTGGTGTCCTATCAGCTGGACAGGATAGAGATTCTCGCCCCCATCAAGAGCTACCGCCTGGACAATTACAGGAAACGCCAGGCAAAGGTAAAGGACTACAGCATCGGAGAAGAGCTGCAGCCTGACAGGCGCTACCTGATGTTCTATGAGGGCGGCGAGAAGATTGTGCTGAGTCCCTCCGAGGAACTGATTAAGGTTATGAAAAATGCGGCTCCCAGAAAAGTTTTTTCCGACTGATTTATTGACAGAACGATATAATTTTGATACACTCATTGAAACTTTATAACAGCATGCGGAACTGGAAACGGCATACGCGTGCCCAGCGCCCATAGATTTTATGGCAGCACTATAGCCAGAAAGTCTATGCTGGGAACCGGTACAGGGGGCGCGCATGCGGAACTGGAATAGGAGGACAAAAAATGGGACAGATTATCGGGGAAGGGATAACCTTTGATGACGTGCTGCTGGTACCCGCCTACTCACAGGTGGTGCCGAACCAGGTGGAGCTCAGCACCTGGCTGACGAAGAAGATCAAACTGAACATTCCTATGATGAGCGCAGGAATGGACACTGTGACGGAGCACCGCATGGCCATCGCCATGGCGAGACAGGGCGGCATCGGCATCATACATAAGAACATGTCCATCGAGGCGCAGGCCGAAGAGGTGGACAAGGTCAAACGCTCTGAGAACGGCGTCATCACAGATCCGTTTTCCCTGACTCCCGATCATACCCTGGCAGATGCAGACGCGCTGATGGCCAAGTTCCGCATCTCCGGCGTCCCCGTCACCGAGGGCCGCAGGCTGGTGGGCATCATCACCAACCGCGACCTGAAATTCGAGACAGATTTCACCAAGAAAATCAAGGAATCCATGACCAGCGAGGGGCTGATTACCGCCCACGAGGACATCACGCTGGAAGAGGCGAAGCAGATTCTGGCAAAGGCCAGGAAGGAAAAGCTTCCTATCGTGGACAAGGACTTCAATCTGAAGGGCCTCATCACCATCAAGGACATCGAGAAGGCGATCAAGTACCCCCTGGCTGCCAAGGACGGGCAGGGAAGGCTGCTGTGCGGCGCAGGCGTGGGGATCACGGCCAATGTGCTGGAGCGCGTGGCGGCTCTGGTGGACGCGAAAGTGGACGTGGTGGTGCTGGACAGCGCCCACGGGCATTCCGCCAACGTGCTGAACTGCCTGAAGATGATAAAAGAGAAATATCCCGACCTGCAGGTCATCGCAGGCAATGTGGCCACTGCGGAGGCCACCCGGGACCTGATAGAAAGCGGCGCGGACGCCGTCAAAGTGGGCATAGGGCCCGGCTCCATCTGTACTACCAGAGTAGTGGCCGGCATCGGCGTGCCTCAGATCACGGCCATCATGAACTGCTATGAAGTGGCCAAAGAGTACGGCATCCCCATCATTGCGGACGGCGGCATCAAGTATTCCGGCGACATCACCAAGGCCATTGCCGCAGGCGGAAGCGTGTGCATGATGGGCAGCATGTTCGCGGGCTGCGAGGAGAGCCCCGGGGACTATGAGCTGTTCCAGGGAAGGAAATACAAGGTGTACCGTGGCATGGGCTCCATAGCCGCCATGGAGAACGGCAGCAAGGACCGCTACTTCCAGGAGAATGCCAGGAAGCTGGTGCCGGAAGGGGTGGAAGGCCGGGTGGCCTACAAGGGCGACGTGGAGGATACCGTGTTCCAGCTGCTGGGCGGCCTGCGCTCCGGCATGGGCTACTGCGGAGCCCACAATATCGCGGAGCTTCGGGAAAACGGCAGGTTCGTGAAGATATCCGCCGCCTCCCTGAAGGAGAGCCATCCCCATGACATCCATATCACCAAGGAAGCGCCGAACTACAGCGTAGACGAGTAAAGGGAGAAACGGACATTCCTGCTAAAACCAGCACCGGACGGGCAGCTGGCTTTAGCAGGGATTTTTTTTCAGGGAATTGGAGCCGGGAAAAATTTCACACACATTCCACATTCCTGTGTTATGCTGCACCCAAAGGAGGTGCGCAAGCAGTCTCTATGTGGGAGGTGCTGCTGATATTCTGGCCCAGGCATATATATTCAGACAGAACTCAACGGCATATGCCATCTGTGACAAGGATACGATAGTCGGCCTGGTGATTGTGCGGGACAGGCCGGAAGCGGATAATAGATATTACTCTTTTACGGAGTTGTTCGTTGCAGATGATTTCCTGGGGAAGGGCTATGGGAATCAGGCGGTGGAAGCCAGAAAAAGCTTTATGAAAATCATGGTTTTGTAAAAGTGGGGGCCGCCGAATGGGATGAGGGATTTGATGTCATGAGGGTGGAGCTGTAGGACGGGACGGAAGATGGATTACAGGATAGCGGTCTGTGACGATGAGCAGATATTTATAGACAGGATCAGGCAGATTCTTCTGGACTGTGAAATCCGTGGATTTATGGATTCCCGGCAATTGCTGCAGGCGGTGGAGGCCGGGGAGAGGTACGATGTGATCTTCCTGGACATCGCCATGCCGGGGCTGGACGGCATCGGCCTGGCAAGGGAAATCCGGGAGACGGATGAGGATGTGGTCATCGTCTTCGTCACCAGCCGTACCTTGTGAATCCACGGCATATCCGCGCTCTATCCGCAGGGAATGTGATTACCGTGGAGGGCGAGTCATTGCCGGTGAGCCGCCGATATAAAGAGAAGGCGGAGCGGCTGCTCGGATTTAGATGACGATTATGTCAAGTGACAGTGATGTCATGTGATGATAATGTCAAAAACAAAAGATTTTTTGTTGGAAATATTCCATTTCTGTCCAATTTCCTCCATTGTTTCATAGTTTGTAAGCAATATGACATTTCGGCAGAATGAAACAGGATGAAATCTGACAGAGCTGTTCAAATCCGGCAGGATATTCTGATTCGGCGGGCCGTTATAATTTATGCTGCTTAACAGTTAAAATTTCCGAGTAACCCGACTACATAACGCCGGCCATATATGTTTCACCAGTGCAGTACGGTAAATTCTGGCGTTATGTAGTATAACAGGGAAGCACAGGGCGCTGATGCATGACCTGAACAACCATGCCGTCGCCATGCGTGCCCTGGCGGTCAATGGGGAATACGGGGAACTGGTGCAGTATATTGACGCCTTTTCCAGGAAAGTGAAGGACAATATGTTCCCTGTGCGCAGCGGCAGCATCGTGCTGGACGCATTGCTGGCTGATAAATACCATCGGGCGGCCAGACTTGACATTCCTGTCATATTTGAAGGAGTCCGGTATGCGGCGGACTTTGGCAATGAGGATCTGTGTACGGTGGTGGGGAATCTGCTGGACAATGCCATAGAGGAGAACGGAAGGTGCCGGGATGCGGCAAAGCGCAGGATTTCCATATGGATTTCTTCGGAGGAGGATTTCCTGAGGGTCACAGTGCGGAATCCCCTGTTCCATGAGCTGAAGGTGAAGAACGGCCTGCCTGTCAGCGAGAAGCCGGACGCGGAACATCACGGCATGGGGCTGAAAAACGTCCGCAAAGTCTGTGACAAATACAAAGGGACTCATGCAGCTGTTGACTTTGGCCGGCATCCTGGGGGTATTCTTCGGGGCCTCCTTCTGGATCGGTATGGGCGCGGTACTGATAGGGCTCCCCATGTCGGCGCTGAAAATCCATGCCGTAAGCAGGCGGAACCGAACCTTAGGGGAAGCCACCATGGATCAGAGGATGACGGAATACCTCCAGAATCTGTTCTTTGACAAGGATGCCGCCTATGAAATCAAGGTTTTCCGGGCAAGGGATTACATTCTTGACATGTGGCATGAGATAAGGGGCAAAGTGATAAAGCGCGCCAATAAAATACAGAAAGAATTGATACAGGTAGAGTCCATCGCGGATCTGCTGAAGATTGCATACGCAGCCTTTGCCGTCGCCGGGCTGACAGAGGGTTTCCTGGCGGGGAACATCGGGCTGGGCGTACTGGTATCGGTCCTGCAGTCTGTGGAAAGGCTGTTTTCGGCTATGGACAATGTCTCCTGGTCCGTGTCGAACCTTGGAAGGGTCACCTATGAAATCAGTTATCTCCGGGAATTCCTGGGGCTTGTGGAAGAGCCGGAAAAGAAGGAAGAAAAGGTGGAAAAGGGCGGGGAAATCGTGTTCGACCATGTGTCCTTCCGGTATCCCGGCACGGACAGGGAAATTCTCCACGATGTGAGCTTCCGCATCCGAAGCGGCGAGAAGGTGGCCCTGGTGGGGGTCAATGGGGAGGACGGCGTGGACGTGTCCAGGGGGCAATGGCAGAGAATCGGGAAGTTTTCCGTCATCCAGCAGAATTTCGTGAAGTACCAGTTTACGGTCAGGGAAAACATCGGCATCAGCCAGCCGACCCAGATCCACAATGACGAGCGCCTGATGAAAAGCGCAAAGGCGGCTGACATCGAGAAAATCGTGCAGCGTGCAGGCGGCCTGGATGTGCGGCTGGGCAGGGAGTTCGACGGCGTGGAGCTGTCGGGCGGAGAGTGGCAGAAGCTGGCCATCGCCAGGGGGCTGAACAGGGATGCGGAAGTAATCCTCCTGGACGAGCCCACCTCTGCGCTGGATCCTCTGGTGGAGTACGATATCCTCAGGAAATTCCTGGACATGACAGAGGGGAAGACCTCGGTGATTATCTCCCACCGCATCGGCCTGGGGCGGTTCGCGGACAAGATTATCGTCATGAAGGAGGGGAAGGTGGCCCAGACCGGCACCCACGATGAGCTCCTGGCCGCAGGCGGGGAGTACAGCCGGATGTGGCATGAGCAGGCCAGGTGGTATGAATAAAGCGACTTGGGTCAAACAGGAAACAGGAAAGAACAGGAAAGATTTGAAAACATTTTGTCATTTTTATGGACGTTGTGTCTGAAATGTGGTATAATTTTCTACATTATATGTGCTGGCCGGAGTATAGTGTGCTTATTTCAAGACAATTCCCTACCATGGCAGGTAGATGTAGTACATAAAAGGGAGGAACAGATGCATGACAGAAAATGAAAAACTAGATCTGATTCTCCAAAAGATAAGCGGCCTGGATGAGAAGGTTGAAGGTATTGACAAAAGGGTAAGCGGCCTGGATGAGAAGGTTGACAGTATTGACAAAAGGGTAAGCAGTCTTGAGACAGACATGAAAGAAGTCAGGCAGCAAGTGGCAAAGACAAACTTCGTGCTTGAAAATGAAATTCGTGTCAATATTCAGCGTGTGGCGGAAGGGCATTTTAATCTTTCAAGAAATCTCCATGATGCGATGCGTCACAGCAATGAAGCAGAGATGCTGGCGATAAAAGTTCGCATGTTGGAATCGGATGTCCAGGAGCTGAAGAGAAAAATATCATAAAGGGATTTTGGACGGAAGAGATGCAAAGGCTTGTACCTATCAAAAAGCCTTTGCACTTTTTATCTGTTTTTTTGGAGTGTCATGGTATAATAAATAAGTCCATATTCGTGGCATGGAACGGCCGAGCCATTCATACCATGAGTGTTGCTGTGCGCATGGGCAAATAGGTCTGCCGTTCCTGGAGAGCGGGGCAGGCGTGGAGGTTCCGTTATTTATGAACGGTAGAAAGGAACGTTTTTGATGGGAGGAGCATTCGAAAGTAAACCGGAAGATAAACCGAAAAGCCGTATCTGTATCGGTCTGCTGGCCCATGTGGACGCGGGGAAGACTACGCTGGCGGAGGGGCTTTTGTATACCAGCGGCAGGATACGTAAGCTTGGCCGGGTAGACCATAAGGATGCCTTTCTGGACAACTTCTCTCTGGAGCGGGAGAGGGGAATCACGATTTTCTCCAAACAGGCCCAGCTGGTGTGGGACGGGCTGGACATGGCGCTGCTGGATACGCCGGGGCATGTGGATTTCAGCGCGGAGATGGAGCGCACTTTACAGGTTATTGACTACGCGGTGCTAGTCATAAACGGTTCCGACGGCATACAGGGCCATGTGCAGACTCTCTGGCGGCTGCTGGGGGAGTACGGGATTCCTGTGTTCCTTTTTGTAAATAAAATGGATCAGCCGGACACGGATAAGGAAAGGCTGCTCCGGGAGCTCCAGGCCAGGCGGGACAGCGGCTGCCAGGAGTTCGGGCCGGAGACGGGACGCGCTTCTTCCATGGAAGAGGAGGCTTCTGTGGGAGAGGCTACCTCTGCGGAAGAAACGGCTTCCGCAAGAGGAACACGATACACGGAAGGGACGGCTTCCGTAGGAGGGGCACGGTATACGGACGGGATGTCTGCAGAGTATCTGGAAGGACTTTCCATGTGCGACGAAGCGTTATTGGAGGAATACCTGGAAACGGGCGCTTTGGAAGACGTCTCCCTGGCGAAAGCCATCGCTGGACGGCGGCTGTTCCCTTGCTATTTCGGTTCCGCGCTGCGCTTAGAGGGCGTGGAGGAATTGCTGAAAGGCATCCGCAGGTTCGCCATATGTCCGGAATATCCCCGGGAATTTGGCGCCAGAGTGTACAAAATCTCCCGGGACCCATCCGGCAATCGCCTGACCCACCTGAAAGTCACGGGCGGCGTGCTCCGAGTGAAGATGCCGGTGAGCAATGCCTGCAGCGCGGCCACTGAGGAGGAAGTCTGGGAGGAGAAAGCAGACCAGCTGCGGGTGTATGGCGGAGGTCAGTACGAAGCGGTGGAGCAGGTGGAAGCGGGCGGCATCTGCGCCGTGACGGGACTGGAGAAGACATTTGCGGGACAGGGGCTTGGCAGGGAGAGCGAAAACGAACTTCCCATCCTGGCGCCTGTGCTGACCTATGGCCTGGTGCTGCCGGAGGGCAGCGATGCGGTGAAAGTGCTGGGACAGCTGCGGAAGCTGGAGGAGGAAGAGCCCCAGCTCCATGTGGTCTGGCAGAAAGCGGTGAAATCGGCGCGGAATCATGGCTCCTTTGCAGGAGAGGCTGACGGCATGGGGAAAGAAATCCCTTTCGGAAAGGCAGTTTCCGATGGAAGGACAGGTTCTGCGGGAAAGCCCCTTTCTATGGAAGGAGCCGCTTCTTCCGCGGCCATAAGGAAAGGATATGTACCGGAAATCCATGTACAGGTCATGGGCGAGGTGCAGATAGAGATTCTGAAACGGCTGATTTCGGAGCGGTTCGGCCTGGAAGTAGAGTTCACGGACGGCCAGATCATGTACAAAGAGACCATCGCCAGCGCCGTGGAGGGCATCGGGCATTTCGAGCCTTTGCGCCATTACGCGGAGGTGCATCTGCTGCTGGAGCCGGGAGAGCCGGGCAGCGGCCTGCAGATTGCCAGCGCCTGCAGCGAGGACGTGCTGGACAGGAACTGGCAGCGGCTGATTTTCACCCACCTGGAGGAGCGCTCCCACCCCGGGGTGCTGACAGGCTCGCCGATCCCGGATATGAAGATTACCCTGCTCACGGGCCGGGCCCACCTGAAGCACACGGAGGGAGGCGACTTCAGGCAGGCTACTTACCGTGCGCTGCGTCAGGGGCTGATGCAGTGCGAGAATGTGCTGCTGGAGCCTGTGTTCTCCTACACGCTGGAGGTGCCTGCCGCCCAGGTGGGCCGCGCTATATCCGATATTCAGAGGATGTATGGACGGTTTGACGCACCGCAGATCCAGGGGGAGTTTGCCGTTCTCACCGGCAGCGCCCCGGCGGCCACCATGCAGGGGTACCAGAGCGAGGTGAATGCTTACACAAAGGGGATGGGAAGGCTCTCCTGTACCCTGAAAGGCTATGAACCCTGTCATGACACGGACCAGGTGATAGCGGCTTTCGGCTATTATCCGGACGCGGATGTGGAAAATCCTTCCTCCTCGGTATTCTGCGCCCACGGGGCCGGGTTCCTGGTGACATGGGATCAGGTGGCGGCGTATGCCCATGTGGAGAGCGGATGGAGCCCGGAGACCGAGAACGGGGAAGAGGAAGACTTGTTTTCCGGGGAGGGCGGAGCCGCGGCCGGGGAGGGAACTGGGCGCGGATTCCATGAGGAAGACAGGACAAGAGAGGGCGGAACAAGAGAAGACCGGGCAAGGGAAGACAGGAGTGGGGGAAATCGCTCCGGCCATGCCGCTGGCAGCCAGGCGGCTTCTGCGGGCGGAAGAAGAGCGGTTTCCTACAGAAAGGAGTCCTCCTCCGACTATATCACCCAGGAAGAGATTGAAGAGATATTTACGCGCACTTACGGAAAAAGCGAGAGGGATTATACGCCATACCGATATAACGGGATGCGGCAGCCGGAACGGAATCATGGCGAAACTGCCGCGCCAAAGCAGCCGGAAGAGGAAGCGTCAGGAGCGTCTGCCGGTGCCATTGGGAGCGCGTCGGGAAAGGAGGAATATCTGCTGGTAGACGGCTACAACATCATCTTCGCCTGGGACGATCTGCACAGCCTGGCGGAGGTGAACATCGACAGCGCCCGGGACAAGCTGATGGACATCTGCTGCAATTACCAGGGTTTCACGGGATGTACATTGATTTTGGTCTTCGATGCCTATAAGGTGAAAGGCCACACCGGTTCTGCGCAGAAATACCACAACATCCATGTAGTCTACACCAGAGAAGCAGAGACCGCGGATCAGTACATCGAGAAGACCGTGCATGAAATGGGCAGAAAGCATCGGGTCACCGTAGCCACTTCCGACAGGCTGGAGCAGATGATTATCTGGGGAGCCGGGGCCACGCGACTGTCCGCGGCGGGTTTCCGGGAGGCCATAGAGCAGGCTGCCAGGAATGCGCGTGAGCAGTACGACCGCCAAAGGGAGAAAGCGCCCAATCGTCCCTTTGAGGGGCTGGAGATCCCGGGCGGGAGTCTTGGCGTTGACGGATTATAGCGCTATTCCAAGCTTGTGCCAGCCCTGTTTTTCAGGTGCTGGTTTAAGCCATTGTCGGCCATCTTTTATATCCCTTGAAAAACAATAGCTGCTTACAATTGGATCATACGCCTATTATGCGCATGAAACAATGCTTTTTTTATGATGTTGACTTCTATCATCCAAGACAAAACGCCGCATACAAAGGGACAGCCCATACCGTCCCGTCCGAGCCGAAATTCTTCCGGGACAGCCGAATCATCTTTTCTGGCTGAGCCAGCTTCTGGAAATGCTTCAGGCTCCTGGCATTTACATGTTCCCCGGACTTTACCTCCACGGGAATGATTTTCCCGTTTTTTTGTATCAGGAAATCCACCTCGGCCACAGGGGCATCAGAAGTCCAGTAGTACAGATGAAAACCGCATGCCGTCAGCGTCTGGGCCACGTAGTTTTCCGTCAGGGCACCTCTGTAAACTTCCGACAGGCTGTTCCTGATGATATCCTCCGGCATGATTCCGGTAAAAGCGGACAAAAGCCCCACATCCGACAGATAAAGCTTAAAGGCAGACACATCCCGGAACGCAATCAAAGGATTTTCACCCCTTGTGACCCTTTCGCAGGAAAGCGCGATTCCGGAGAAGATGAGCCATGCGATGGAATCGCCGAACAGCCCTGCCGTCGCGCCTTTTCGGATCAGCTTGTACTGGAACTTTTTGTTTTCCTTTGCCAGCTGGGCGGGGAGGGACTGGAAGGCATTCCGGATTTTCGTGCTTTCGCTGTTGCTGGTGTATTTCGCCATATCCGCCGTGTACGCATTCAAAATCAGGCTTTGCACCTCCGGCACATTGACCAGGGACTCCCGCTCCTGATATTCCTTGATTGCCGCCGGCATCCCGCCGATGAACAGATAACGGTCATACCAGAGCAGAAGCTCCCGGTGGGCCGCTTCCGGCATTTCTGTCATTTCTGTCATATCCCCAAAATGTTCCCGTATCAGGCTTGCTAGATGCCCTTGCCCAAGGGCGGTCAGGAATTCGTCGAACCGAAGGGGATACAGCGTCTTGATGATGACTTTGCCCACCGGAAAAGAGTAAGATTCCCTGTTGATTGCCACGCCCAGCAGGCTTCCGGCAGCCGCCACATGATATTCCGGCGCTTCCTCGCAAAAATACTTCAGGGACGTGAGAGCCCTTTCGCATGCCTGGATCTCATCAAAAATCAGGAGCGTTTCTCCAGGAACGACTTTTTGGCTGAAGTATTCCTCCAGCAGGCGTATGATTCTGTCAGGTGAAAGCTCGCCCTTGAAATAATCCGCAACCATCTGCATGCGTTCAAAGTTGACATATAGGCTGTTTTTGAAATAGCGGTCGCCGAATTCCCTTAAAATGTAAGTTTTCCCTACCTGTCTTACCCCATATAAGAGCAATGGCATTCTGTCCTTTGTCAGATTTTTCCACGCAATCAGCTCCTGCATGATATTTCGTTCCATTTGTTTCGTTCCTTTCTGTCAGGTTTTATCCTACTGCTTAACAGTTAAAATTTCCGAGTAACCCGACTATAACGTCAGCCATATACGTTTCACCAATGCAGTACGGTAAATTCTGCATTATGTAGTAATATAAACGGCATTTCATTCTTGCCAATCGCATAGCACATCCAGTCATGCCGTTTATCCGATTTTTGGGCAAAATTTAATCGATACATATATAAATTGCCTTTTTATAAAATCCACTACAAATAAATTATAACTTATAAGTTATCTTTTTTCAATAAAAAATCACTTTAAAATGACTTATTTGAAAATTTGTTCTATGCGATGGAAGCACAGTTTAGGCTGACATAAGCGTTCCCAATTAAATTATATAACCTCTCGGAACCTTCAGACCGCTTATCACGCGGTTTCCCGGAAACCGTTTTGCCGATTCCCCCGCTTTTTCGGCCGCCTAGTTTCTCGGCCGCCTGTTTTTATCTGTCTGAAATTCCGAGAGCCTATTTATTTCAGTTAGGAATTGTCGGAAAATAACTGATGCAACTTGTTTAGGAGAAAGCCCAGAAA
>OFFW01001156.1_pt1 | contig 16472 bp, 17 predicted proteins | sample 1521501 | NCBI WGS metagenome assembly OFFW01 (sample SAMEA3504107, study PRJEB24116) | mouse gut metagenome | biome: mouse gut; feature: mouse-associated habitat; material: faeces | place: Denmark | collected 2011
ATTAAAATTTTCAATCTGGAGATTTGTGCTACGCGCAAAGTTTCCGGTTTTGGAGAGGAGCATGGTTATAAATATGGAAAAAGTATTGATTGTTGACGACAGTCTTTTACAGGCGACCCAATTAAAAAAGATTTTGGAAAGCGACTATGATATTACGCTTGCCCATACGGCGGACGACGGGCTTTCTCTTGCCGGAAGCGGGGATTACTCCCTGATTTTGCTGGATGTAATCATGCCGGGGATGGACGGGTTTACGCTGCTGAAAAAGCTGCAGGAAGAGGTGATTACGCAGAGCGTTCCGGTAATATTGATTACAAGCCTTTCGGACATTGAAAACGAACAGAGAGGGCTCACCTTAGGCGCGGTGGATTATATTACGAAACCTTTTCATCCATTGATTGTAAAGGCAAGGGTCAATACCCATATTAAATTGTATAAGTACCGCAAGCAGGTTGAATACCAGTCAATGACCGACCAGTTAACGGGCATTGCAAACAGGCGGCGCCATGACCTTTACAGTATTATGAAGTGGAAGGAAGCGTCCCGGTTACAGATTCCGGTTTCCATCTGCATGTTTGACATTGACCATTTTAAGGCGTACAACGATACCTTTGGCCATCCGGCGGGGGACAAGGTGATAGCCGCAGTCGCCCAGACAATTAAGGTTCATCTGCAGCGTTCAACCGACTTAACGCCCCGTTACGGCGGGGAAGAGTTTGTGGCCATAATCCTGGGCGGCGAAGCCCGGATAAATTTCGAATACCTGAAAAAAATCCGTCAGGAAGTGGAAAAGCTTCATATCCCTCATGCCGACGGCGTCTCGGAATGGGTCACAATCAGTATGGGCGGGGTGACGGTGGTTCCCGACAATGGCGAAAAATACGCCGACTATCTGAAAATTGCGGATAACATGCTCTATGATGCAAAACGGTTCGGAAGAAATCAGGTGGTGTGGTGCGGCGACAACAGGGAACAGTGGCGTGAAAAATAATTTCTGTTACGAGAGATGGCGGTATGTATTTAGACAATTTTAAACTTCCGATTGACAGGGAGGATAAATTAATCCGCGAGCGTATGATACATAACGGCGGCCCCCACGGTTACATAGACAATCTTTATCCATGCGGTATCTTTTCGGAGAAAAGGCTCCGGGAGATAAACTTTGACAGGATAACGGTTTTTTACGGTGAAAACGGCTCGGGAAAGAGCACGCTTCTGAACCTGATTGCACATAAGCTGGGACTGCACAGAGCAGCGCCGTACAACTCTTCGGAGCTTTTTGATATCTATGCCCGCGAATGCAGCTATTCTGCGGGATACGATGATAACGGGGACAGATATCAAATCCCGGCCGGCAGCAGCATTATCACCAGCGACGATGTGTTCGACTATATGCTGGCGGTGAGAACCAATAATCAGGACATTGCCGAAAACATAGAGGAAGCAAGGGAGGAGTGGGCCGGTTTAAAATTCGGCCGCACGGTCAAGTTCGGCGGGATGGAGGACTATGAGAAGAACCGGCTTCAGGTGCTGGCCCGAAGAAAGTCCCTGACAAGGCGGCAGTTTATAAAGAAAACCGCCGGTGAGGAGATAAAGCTGGGAAGCAATGGGGAGACGGCTCTTACATATTTTGATTCCAGGCTGAAAAACGACATGCTTTATTGCCTTGACGAGCCTGAAAACAGCCTCGCTCCCAGGCTGGCCCTTGAACTTGTGGAGATTATCGGGAAAATGGCCCGCTACTGCGGCTGTCAGTTTATATTGGCCACCCATTCTCCCTTTTTTCTGTCCCTTCCGGGGGCCAGAATCTATGATTTGGACGAGACGCCGGTGGATATCAAGAACTGGTGGGAGCTGGAAAACGCAAAGATTTACTTTGAGTTTTTTTGGAAACACCGGAATCTATTTTGAAAATCATTTCCCTTTACAGGCGCTTACGAAAGCCTGGAAAAGAGCCTGCTGTTTTGCGTCCTTTGGGCTCATATGCTCCGGGTGCCATTGGACGCCGATACAGAAAGGATGGGACGTAAGCTCCAGCCCCTCCGTAAATCCGTCTTCGCTTACGGCGGAAACGGTAAGGCCGGAGCCTTTTTTATCCACCGCCTGATGATGCAGGCTGTTGACAACGGCGGAAGGTTCTTTGAAGATTTCTTCAAGTCTGGTATGGGGGCGGAAGCTGACCTTATGGCATCCTCTGTTCTTTGACAGAAAATCGGCGTGCTTTGCGGTCTGCAAATCCTTAATATCCTGATGGAGGGTGCCGCCAAAAAACACGTTCAGAAGCTGGACGCCGCGGCAGATGCATAAAACGGGCCTGCCAAAGGGGAGAAAGGCGTTTAGCATTTCCCACTCCGTGGTATCCCGCAGATTGTTCGGCTTTCCGCATTTATCGGAAGGCTCCTGATGGTATAACCGCGGATTGATATCCGCGCCGCCGGGAAGCAACAGTCCGCTGCACTTTAGCATTTCGGCGACCGCGCTGTCCGTATTTTCAAGCTGAATCCAACGCACGTCGGCTCCGGCGTTCTTAAGACTTCTGGTATATTTATTTTTCATATATTTTCGGAACAGGTCGTTTCCCATCTGGGGAATGGCAATCACAGGCTTCACTGAAAGCACCTCTCATATTTCTGAAAATTTTCCCGTAAGAATGTCGGCTATAGCAATAATAATAGCAAAAATTGACGCGTGATACAATGTGTGATATTCTGAAAATCAAAGGAGATATTTTTATGGAAAATAAGATAAATTCTAACGAAAAGAAAAAACTGGGCGTGGCGGAGCTGGCCTGCTACGGAATCGGAAACTGTATCGGCTCCGGCATTTTTGTGTCCATGGGAAGCGGCATCGGCTTTACCGGATATTCCATCACGCTGGCGCTGGCCGCGGCTAATCTGGTGGTGCTGTTCGCCTATGCCTACAAAACGCTGATGGCGGGCATGTTCGTGCTGCCCGGCGGAACCTATTCCCAGGCGGCGCTGCTGCAGCCTCCGCTTCTGGTGGGCGTTACGGCTCTTTCCACAATTTTTACCGGTCTGGCATTTGCCATGTACGCCATTTCCGTTGTGGAATACGCGGCCACGGTATTTCCGGGGATTGCGGATTACGGCCGGCTTATTGCCTTTGCCATTATTACCGTATTTTTCCTGACCACCCTGCTGGGAGGCAGGTTCATGGGAAAATTCAATCTGATTATGGTTGCTGTTTTAATTGTGTCCCTGCTGGTTTATATTCTTACGGGGTTGCCCCGGGTGGATTATGCCGCCGTGGGCTTCCATGAGGGATATTTTTCCGACGGGGCGGTGGGATTTATTATGGCCATTGCCATGATGGCTTTTGCCTGTCAGGGAGCCACCATGCCGGTTGCCATGACGGCGGATACCCGTGACCCGAAGCGGAGCCTTCCGAAAGCGATTTTGATTGCCTCCGGCGTAATCACCATAGTTTATTGCCTGATTGCCATTGTATCCGTGGGCGTTCTGCCCATAGAGGAGGTGGCCGGTAAAAACCTGGGCGTGGTTGCCAGAGAAATCTTTCCCTACCCCGTTTTCGTGATTTTTATTATGGGAGGCGCGTGTTTTGCCATTGCGACGTCACTGTACGGCGCAATTGCCAGCGTGCAGCATCCGCTGCTGGCAACCATTGAGGACGGCTGGCTGCCCGCCGTGCTGGGCACGAAAACAAAAAAAGGTTATCCGTGGGTGATGATGCTGATTCTCTATGTGATTGCGGTGGTTCCCGTCTGGATAGATATGGGGTTAAACGAGCTGATTTCCCTGATGATGATTCCCACCATGATAATCAATCTGTTCAACAATGCCTTGATGTTCAAGCTGATAAAAAAGTATCCGAAGGCATGGGAAAATGGCTTTTTCCGTATGCCTAAATGGTTTTTTAATATTACGATAATTCTTGCCATCCTGTGCGATTTGCTGATAAGCGCCGCGCTTTTAACCACGCTGAAATCCGGCGACCAGTATTTCATTCTGATTATGGTGGCAGGGCTTTTTGCCTACAGCCATTACCGTCTCAAGGCCGGAAAAATCAACCTGCAGGATATTGAGCGCATCCGCAGGGAGGCGGAAGAGGCGGCCGGCGCAAGCGGGGGAAAATAGATGATAAATTATATTGATTTTCACTGTGATACATTGATGAAAGCATGGATGGGCAGAAAGAAGGATATTTTTGCGCCCGGCGGGATGGTATCCCTGAACGGTCTGAGAGAGGGCGGGTGCAGGGCGCAGTTTTTCGCGATTTTTATGCCGCCTGTGAATCTAAAGAAAATCGCCGGGCTGTTTTTGCCCAAAGACGAGGCTTATATAGAAAAGAACCTGCAGATTTTTCAAAATACGCTGGAGCGTTGGCCCGGTATACTGGCCGCGGCCAAAAGCATGGAGGATATCCGCGCCAACTGGGCGCAGGGGAAAATATCCGGCATATTAACGCTGGAGGACGGCCGGGCGGTGAACGGGAAAACTGAAAATCTGGAGCGTTTTTACGACAGGGGAATCCGGCTGATTAGCCTGACATGGAACCATGCAAACTGCTTTGGCTTCCCCAATTCATCCGACAGCGCGGTTATGGAAAAGGGACTGACGGATTTTGGAAAAGAGGCCGTAATCCGAATGAACGAGCTGGGGATGCTGGTAGACGTATCCCATCTATCCGACGGAGGTTTTCGGGACGTGGCGGCTCTTTGCAAAAAGCCCTTTGTGGCTTCGCATTCCAACTGCCGCAGTTTGAATCCCCATCCCCGGAGCATGACCGACGATATGATTCGGACGCTGGCCGATAAGGGAGGCGTGATGGGGGTCAACTTCGGGCCGGAATTTCTTACGGAAAATGTTAAGGCAAAGGAAAGCCGCGCGCAGGCTATTGTGGCCCAGCTCCGCCATATGATAAAAATTGGCGGCGAGGACTGCCCGGCTATCGGCACGGACTTTGACGGCATCGGCGGCAGGCTTGAAATCGGCAGTCCCGGTCAGATGCCCCGGCTGTTTGAGACCCTGGAAAAAAGCGGCTTTACGGCGGGACAGATAGAGAAAATTGCGTACCGCAACGGAGAACGGGTGATGGAGGAGGTTTTGTGAAGGGGGAACAGTTAGTTTATTGATAATTTATAAATAATTTATTTTACAGAATCCGCCCTATATGTTATCATAATTTCAAACATATCTGGGAATCTGGAGTTCTGTTATTACGTCTGTGACACATCGATTATTCTGAAGGAATCCCTTATATGAAAAATAACTAAGGGAACAGGATTGAAAATTAAAATTTTCAATCTGGAGATTTGCGCTACGCACAAACTCTCCGGGCTTTGGAAAGGAGTATAGTTATAACGATGGGAAAACAGGACGAATATTTTTACAATTATCTGGACGATAACAACAGATTTGCAGACCAGATGAACGGAGCACTGTTTAAAGGAAAACAGGTGGTGAAGCCGGAGGACTTAAAGCCGGCGGATGTCCAGGCGGTGTATCTTGGAAAAGAAGCGGGAGCAAGGGAAAATTATAAGACCATGGCGGACAAGGCCCGGATGTGGCATGGCAGGCTCGTCCATATTCTGGTAATCGAGCACCAGACGCGGGTGGACTATCGGATGGTGCTCAGGAATATGCTTTCGGAAAGCTTAAGCTACCATAAGCAGTGGAGGCAGGTGAAAGCGCGCCATGAGGCAAGCGGGGATTTGCGGATAGGGACGGACGGTTATTTTTCCGGCATGGATAGGGACGAGAAATTGACGCCGGTAATCACACTGGTGGTGTACTGCGGCAGAGAGAGAAGGTGGGACGGTGCGAAATGCCTGTACGACATGCTGGACATTGAGGAGGAATTGAAGGGATTTGTCACGAATTACAGGCTGAATTTGTATGACTGCCATGAACATGACACGTTTGAGGAGTACCGTACGGGTCTCCGTCTATTGTATGAAACGGTGCGGTATGGAAAAGACAAAGAGCAGCTCAAAAGGGTGATGGAGGAAAACAAAGAGGCGTATAACAACGTTGACAGGGAGACAAGGGAAGTATTGGAAGTAGTGGCAAAAGTAAGGATACCGGAGGGAGCAGGGAAGATGAAAAACGGAGAAGAGAAGTTTGAGGTTTGCAAGGCGTTTGCGGATTACAGGCTGGAGGGCAAGATGGAGGGAATGGTAGAGGGAAAAACGGAGGGAAAGCTTGAGTGCGTGCTGGAACTGCTGGAGGATTACGGAGAGATACCGGGCGAGCTTCGGGAAAGGATTTATAGCGAAAAGGATATGGCGGTTATAAAGCGCTGGCACAAGGCGGCTGCAAAGGCAAATTCTATCGAAGAATTTCAAAACGCAATGTAGAAGGAAATGGCAGGAATGATACAGGCGTTTAGTAACAGACATAGTATTCGAAAATATGGTGATGACGGCGGAAAACGGATTTTTTGTTTTGTCGTGTGCGTACTGCTTCTGATTTCGGCGGCGGCAGTTTTTCTTATTCTGCGGGTCCGGGGAAGTACGGTAGTACATGCCGGGGAGGATATTATTCCGGCAGGAGAAATTGCTTTTTTCAGACAGGATGACGAAAAATGGGCGGCTGAAAAGCTGGGGGATTCCCGCTATACAATGGAAAGCTCGGGATGCCTTGTGTGCTGTATCACTTCGGCGCTTGTGATGGGCGGTAAGACGGAGGAAACGCCTTTTACGGTGAATGAGCGGTTTTCAAAGCTGGGGGTCTATGACTTGCAGGGAAATATTCTGTGGGATAATCTGCGAAGATACGGTGGCTGTGAGGTGGAAGTCTTTAATAAAGCTGACGAAGAACTGCTGCTTGACTATCTGCGGGAAGGAAAGTATCCCATTGTCAGAGTGAGAGTAAAAGGTGTGGGAAATTTTCATTATGTGCTGATTACGGGTGCGAGAGAGGGAAATTTTTACTGTATGGACCCGCTTAAGGATGGGGAAAGGCCGCTTGCGGAATACGGGAACAGAATCTATGCGGCGAGACTTGTTTCCTGAAAGCGGCGCCAGCCGCCGAGTGTTCCTCCGGAGTAGTCAAAGTGTGAACCGAGACACCGGCGATACGGGCGTACCGCACTCCTTTCGGAACTGACGCCGCTACAGGTGTATTATAGCGCGGTAAAAAAGGCAAAGCAATATATTTCTGCTTATTATTGATAGCGAAAAGCGGAGCGGAGGGGAATTTTGGAAGCAGCTAAAAAGGGCTTAAACGCAAATCAACTGAAAATAATTGCAATGATATCCATGACGGTGGACCATCTGGCATTTGTGATATACCCGAATTACCCGACTAAGTGGCAGATAATCCTGCTGCATATTCTGGGGCGGATGGCAGCGCCGATTTTCTGGTTTTTTCTGGTGGAGGGCTATTGCCACACCCATGACAAAAAGAAATATGCTTTGCGATTGTTTCTCTTTGCGATAATAGGACACTTTGCATATAATTTTGGGTTTGGCATTCCTTTTATCCCTTTTCAGACCTCGGTGTTCAACCAGACCAGCGTCATGTGGCCCCTGTTCTTCGGGCTGATTGCCCTTATGGTAACTGACAGCGGGAAGCTGAAGCCGTGGCAGAAATCAGTGATAATAGGAGTTATCTGTGTGGTGACTTTCTGTGCCGACTGGAGCTGTATCGCGGTGCTTGCCATTGTGTCAATCTATGAAAACCGGGGCAGCTTTAAGCGGCAGATGGTGGGAATGCTGTGCTTTGTGGCAATGTATGCGGCAGTTTATGTAATTTTTATCAATCCGGTATACGGAATGATTCAGATGTTTGTGGCGCTTACGATTCCACTTTTAAAGCGGTATAACGGCCGGCGCGGAAGCTGGAAAGGAATGAAATGGTTCTTTTATCTGTATTATCCGGCTCATTTGGTTGTCTGTGGGCTTATCCGTGTGGCACTTTATGGAAATTATCATTTTTAGCAGGGAACAGTTCCCGAATCACCCTGCAGGGATTGCCCACTGCCACCGAGTTTGCCGGAACATCTTTTGTGACGACGCTTCCGGCTCCGATAACGGAGCCATCGCCGATGGTTACGCCCGGCAGGACTATCACGCCGCCGCCCAGCCAGCATCCGTTCCCGATGGTAATCGGCAGGGCATAGGTACGGCAGAAATATTCCCCTGTTTCGGGATTCCAGTCCGGCGTAAGCCGCTCGGACAGCGCAACAGGATGGGAGGCCGTATATAGCTGGACATTTGATGCAATCAGCACATTGTCTCCGATTGTGATTTTATTACAGTCAACAAAGGTACAGTTCATATTGACCGAAACATTGTTTCCCAGATAAATGTTGCGTCCATAATCGCAGATGAAGGGCAGCCCGACGGATACGTTGGCGCCGATGCTTCCGAATAACTGCTGTAAGATATTTCTTTTTTCGTCTTTCTGTTCATAGGCAAGTTCGTGATATTCTTTTAGCAGCCTTCGGGCATTGCTTTTAAATTCCAGGAAAATTTCATCGTGGCAGTCGTAATACTGGCCGGCCATGCATTTGTCTAATTCGGTCATAATTGTCCTCCCTGTTTTTGGTGGCGATGACATCATATTATAAAAATTTTTGTCACATGACAAGTAACAGGTTGTTTCTTTAGAGTCTTCTTGCCAGAGATTCAATGATAAAGATTACGGGAATCTGCGTAGTTGCAATATATTCTCCGAATACATGTCTGGAATTTAAGAGGTAGGAAAAGTTCCAGTCAGACATTTGAGCCAGAGTTGACGAGGGGGAATTGGTAATACTCAGAATACGGTAGTTTTTTTGCTTGAATTGATGAACTGACTCAATCAGCCTTGGAGTTTCACCGCTTTCCGAAAGAGCGATAACAACGGTATTTTCACAATGGAAAGCGTCGGCAGGATAAAAGGGGTCTTCTAAGCCGACCGCAAAGTGGCCCAGATTGGAGAAGTATCTTGCGCCATATTTAGCCAGTGTACCGGAAGAACCCATACCGATAAAGATTGTCAAATCGGCTTTTCTGACAGCTTTTGTCGCGAACAGCATTTTTTCTTCAAAGGCTCCGGAATTTGCTCTTGCAAAAAAAGCGGAGAGTTCCTGTAAATCTTCCAGAGGCTGGCGGGGATTCTGCGCAAGGACTTCCTCTTTCAAAGCGGACTTAAATTCAGAGTATCCGTCAAAGCAGTTTTTGCTGCAGAATCGCAAAATGGTGGAAGTCGATACCGACAGCTTCCCGGCAAGTTCCCGGATTGTCATGTATTGAACCTTATCGATATTTGAAACAATGTATTTATAGATTGACATTTCAGTTTCATTATATTTCTGGATATCTTCATAAGAAAACACAGGCATCCCTCCCGGCTATTTGCTGATTAGATTATACAGGTATTTGCCGCCTTTTACAATTAGAAAGACAGACTGCGAAAGGCGCGTCTTTTGGCGGCTTTCCTGTTTCGGCAAGCCGGCAGCCTTCGCGCACGGTCAGGATAATTTCTTGCATTATTTACGGGTTCTGCTAAAATATTTTTTAAGAAAACAGAGGAAATGGAGGTAAAAATGGTAAAACACATCATTTTATGGAAACTGAAGGATTCCCTGACAGACGGGGAAAAGGAACAGGTAAAGGATGGAATCAAGGAGGGACTTGAGGGCTTAAAGGGCAAAATACCGGGTCTTGTGGACATCAAAGTGCAGACAAAGGGGCTGGCCTCCTCCAACGCGGACGTGATGCTGGATTCTGCTTTTGAAAGCGAGGAAGCGCTGAGGGGTTATGCCACGCATCCGGCTCATGTTAAGGTGGCGGATACGAAAGTAAGGCCCTATACGGAAATCCGGCTCTGTCTGGATTTTTGCGAGTGACGCTGAGGGGAATGGACGCCGGGCTTTTCGCTTTTTGGCATATAGGCTGCGGCGGCGCTCTGTAAAAGTATGGCGGCATCATTACAAAATTCTTGCCATATGTATCAGTTTGATATATAATATATCAAACTGATACATATGGAGGTGTCGTCATGCAAAGACAAAAACTGAGAAAACTGATTCTGTTAATTTCCCTGCTGCTGTTTCCGGTTACGCTATATTACTTCAGCCCGGCGCTCATCATAAATGCCGGACTGAACGGAATCATCAACGGGAGCTTTATTGTATTTGCGTTTTTGTTTCTGCTTTCCATCCCTTTCGGGAGAATCTTCTGCGGGTATCTGTGCCCGGCGGGCGGTCTGCAGGAGTGCGCCTTTCCGGTGAATGAGAGGGTTCCGGCGCAGGGCTGGCGAAACAGGATAAAGTATGTTATCTGGACGGTATGGATGGGACTGGTGGTTTTCTGCTATTTTCATGGCGGAAAAATCACCGCGGTTGATTTTTTGTTTGAAACCGAAAACGGGATTTCCGTTTCTTCTCTCCAGAGCTGGCTGATTTATTACGGAATCCTGTGCCTGATTGTGCTGCCGGCGGTTTTGTCGGGAAAGCGGGCGTTTTGCCACTATTTCTGCTGGATGGCGCCTTTTATGGTGTTGGGCGTAAAGTTCCGCCGGTTTCTGCGTCTGCCGGGACTTAGCGTGAAGGGAAACGAAAAGGCAAAGTGCGTATCCTGCGGGAAATGCCAAAAGGTATGTCCTATGGGAATTGATGTGGAACGGGAGATAAGGGACGGGGGCGTCAGAAATCCCGAATGTATTTTATGCGGAGCCTGCATTGACAACTGCCCGGGACACGTTCCGGTCTATGGAATGGCAGGCCCGTCTTTTAACAAGGAGCATAATAATGGCAGCGGAAAAAAAACTTGACTGCGTGATTCTGGGCCTGCTCAGCCATGAGGAGCTGACGGGCTACGAAATTAAGAAAAGGATGGACACGGCGCTGAAATACTTCTGGGGAGCAAGTTACGGAAGCATTTATCCCACGTTAAGCGATTTGGTCGCCCGGGGACTGGCCGACAGGAGAGAGGATAAAGAAAATAAAAGGAATAAACTGATATATACCATCACGGACAGCGGCCGGGAATATCTGCGCAGGTGGCTGAAAACCCCTGCCGAGCGGGACGAGCTGCGTTATGAAACGCTGCTGAAGCTGTTTTTCGGAAAAGAGCAGGGGGCGGAGCAGGCGAAAACGCATATTGAAGCCTTCCGGGAAAAAACGGAAAAGGAACTGGCATATCTGCTGAAAGCAAAGCAGGCGCTTACGGACTGTCTGGACGAGGACGATACCCACAGATATTATCTGCTTACCGTGGAGTTTGGAATAAAAGCCTTCCGCGCCTATCTGGAATGGTGTGAGGAGGCGGGGGAAGTTCTGGGCGTAAAGGAGCAGGGGCAATGATACTCAACACCGGCAGCAGGACGGACATTCCGGCGTACTACAGTAACTGGTTTTTGAACCGGATAAAGGAAGGCTTTGTGCTGGTGCGCAATCCTTACAATCCGGTTCAGGTCACGCGGTATCTTCTTGCGCCCGATGTGGTGGACGTTATGGTATTTTGTACCAAAAATCCGGTTCCCATGCTGGAACGGATAGGAGAACTTTCCGCTTTCGACACTTTCTGGTTCGTGACGATTACCCCCTATGGCAGGGATATCGAGCCTTTTGTCCCGGAAAAGGAAGGGATTCTGGAGGCCTTTTGCAAATTGTCAGAGAAGGTGGGGGCGCGGCGGATGAGCTGGCGGTACGACCCTGTTTTCGTGACGGAAAAGTATTCCGTGGATTTTCATATCAGACAGTTTGAGAAGATGGCTGGACGGTTAAAGGGCTTCACCGGCCAGTGTGTGGTGAGTTTTATTGATTTATATGAAAAGACCAGAAGAAATTTCCGACAGGCGCGCAGTGTTTCTTTCAGGGAACAGGAATATTTAATCGACGCTTTCTCCGAAATTGCCGGAAAGTGCGGTCTGCAAATCCATTTGTGCTGTGAAAATACGGGACTTGTAAGAAACAATGTGGACGCTTTGGGGTGCCTGTCAAAGGAAGTTTTGGAGGCGGCAATCGGCTGTAAGCTAACGGTTCCCAAAAAGAAAGCCGCGAGAGCGGAGTGCAGTTGTCTGCTGGGAGCCGATATCGGAGCCTACAACACCTGCGGGCACGGCTGCCTTTACTGCTATGCCAATTATGACAGGAAAGCGGTGCTTGATAATATGAAAATCCACGATTCGGCGTCTCCCCTGCTCACAGGCCGTCTGCGGGCAGAGGATAAGGTAAAGGACGCCGTCCAGACATCATGGAAAGACGGCCAGATGAGTATATTTGACATGACGTGAACAAAATGCGCATTATTTCAGCAGTAGCTCGTACCGGAAATTTCCTATGGCTCTCTTAAACAAAAGGGCTGCGGCAAGGGCGCATACAACGCCGATTCCAAACAAAATCCAGCCGTTTACCAAAAGGATTCCGGTGAACTGTCCCGCTACCAGAAACAGAACCGGAAGCAGGAGAAAAACGGCTCCCTGCTGCGCGTCCTCCATGCTCTGGGCTTTAGCCGAGGTGCGGACAATCATAATGATGGCAACCAGCGAAACGGCCGGAGAGACCAGCAGCATAATCAGCAGCCATTTGGCGTCCGGTAAAAGAAAAAATCCTTCTATAAAATACATTTCCGCCTCCAGTACCGTCAGCATCACCAGAAAAGAGGAAAAGGACACGAACATGCTCAGCAGAAAGGCGGCCAGTACCTTGGCGCGGAATATCTGCTTCAGGGACAGGGGGCAGTAAAGCAGGGTTTCCAGTGTGCGTTTTTCCCGTTCGCCCACAAAGGAGCTTGCCGACATTACCGTGGCGGCCATAATGGGGATGATTAGAAAAAACACCGGCAGCACATAGTTCAGCAAAAGGCCGGGAAAGACCTGGTTTACGGGAAGGGCCTGCTCCGAAAGGGGCAGCATCTTTAGCAGTTTTTCCAAATCCCCGCTCTCTCCAGGGGCAAAGTGTATGGTTAATAGAAAGACGGTGGGCATAAAGACGGTCAGCACTATGGGAACAAAAAGCAGCACGAAAAACATGCGTCTGTTACTCATAATGCTTTTTAAATCCTTTGTGATAATTGCAGTCATTTCCTGTTTCATTTTCTCCTCCATTTCCGCGCAGGCTTTGAGCGCATGGTTTCTCCTTTTACGGTTTCTGTGCGTGCAGGCTTTATTTCTGTCCATGCAGCTTTTATTTGTGCGCTTCCTTCATCTGCACGCTTTTGCCGCCTTCTGCGGTAAGGGCAAAATAAATATCCTCAAGGGAAGGCAGTTCGGCCGAGACATGGTAAATGTTTCCGCCATTTTCCACAATCCGCCGCACAAGGGCCGGGATTTCCTCCTTAGATGAAAGGGTCAGTTCGTACTCCTGATTGCCGGTGCGGCGAAGGGACAGGCGGTCGGGAATATTTGCGGCGTTTAGCTTTACTTTGGTTTCGGGACAAAGCCGGGAGCGGAACTCCTCCAGGGTGCCCTCCGCAAGGAGCTTTCCGCAGGAAAGTAAGCCGTAGCGGGTACAGATTTCCTGCGCATAACGCAACTGGTGGGTGCAGAGAAAAACGGTGATGCCCTTCTCCTTTGCCAGAGTGCGAATCATGGCGTGGACGTTCTGGGCGCTTTCCGGGTCCAGCCCCGAGGTGGGCTCGTCCAGAAACAGAATCTTCGGCTCGTGAATCAGGGCCCTTGCCAGGGAAAGGCGCTGGCGCATACCGGTGGAGTAGGAGGACAGCTTCCGGTCAGCGGCGTCTGACAATTCAAGCTGCTTTAACAGAGTCTGTCCCCGCTTCTGGCTCTCTTTTGTGGCAAGGCCGAAAACCGAGCCGTAAAATATCAGATTTTGAAGTCCCGTCAGGTTGTCGTACATCTGGGCGTGCTCCGTGACCACGCCGGATATGGCGTGGGCTTTTTCCGGCTCTTTGGAAGGGTTGATGTCAAATAACTGACAGCTTCCCCCGGTGGGCGTGAGCATTCCGCCCAGCAGCTTGACGGCGGTGGTTTTCCCCGCGCCGTTAGGGCCCAGGAAGCCGAAGACTTCCCCCGGTTTTAAGGTGATGGACACGGAATCGAGGGCTTTTTTTCCGCCCTCGTATATTTTGGATAACTGGCTTAGGGTCACTGCGTTCATAAGTTCTCCTTTCGTTACTTTGCGTCGTTATCTTGCCGGAATCCTTCCAGACGCCGGATGATATTCTGAAAACGGGGCTCTTTTCCAAGGGATTCAAAGGCCGGGTTGCCGATAACGGCTTGTGCCATGCCCCGGCGGATGAGCGATTCGTCCCGGGGCAGGCCGCTGCCAAGGGGCAGGCAGGAATCCAGCCATTCATCCAGAAGGGTAAAATAGGAATCTCCGTGAAGGGTAAGAGGGCTTTGGCACGACAGTACCAGCTCCGTATAATCTTCCAGAATTTCCAGCGCCCGCTGTTGGTTATTTAAGAGGCTAAAGCCTGAAGCCGCAGAAAGCTGCAGCGACATAAGGAGGCCGGGATGGAGGGTTTTTAAGTCAAAGGTTTCCGATACAAGCTGCAGACGGCGGAAGGTTTCTTTGTATGCTTCAGGGTCGTCCAGACAGCAGTTCATATAGGATGACAGGAGATTTTGCACCTCCAGCATGGAATGGTAAATTCCGGCCTGAAGAATCCGTTTTGCCGCTCTGGCGTTTCCCATCATTTGAAAGGCGGAAGCCAGAAGGGGTTCGGGACTTAAACGGTTCCCTTCCAAAGGCTCTAAAAGGGCAAGCACTTCTTTTGCCCGTCCAAGCTGCAACAGGCAAAGGGCGTCCATGCTCACGGCAAGGGAAGAAAGCTCTGCGTCGTCGCTTATTTCCCTGACCCGGCCAAAGAGCCGTCTTGCCTCCTCCAGAACGGCGTTTGTTTTTTCCGGCGTTCCCGAAAGCGTACAGTGGTTTACGAATAAAGCGCCGATTTGAAACAAAAGAGGAGGGCAGGAAAAATATTTTTTTGCAATTTCCCGGCAGCATTCCATGGTCTCGTCAAAGGGCTTTTCCGCAAAATCCCGGGTCAGCTTCTTATACAGCTTTCGGATATCGTCCTTTTCCATCTGGGGTTCATACCCCATGAGCTCGTCGATACTGATATCAAAAAAAGCGGCCAGCCGGGGCAGCAGGGAGATATCCGGGTAAGTGGAGGCGGTCTCCCATTTTGATACGGCTGCCTTTGACACGCCGATATATTCGGCCAGCTCGTCCTGTGTAATGCCTTTTTTATGCCGGTTTTGCATCAGTACGCGTCCTATGTTGATTTCTCTCATTTTTAACCTCTTTCTCTCATTTCCGCGCTGTTTTTAAGCGCATGACGGAGTTTGTGGATGCGCGCGGTTTTTTGGTGTTCTGTGTTTATTATGGGCGAATAAAATGAAAAAAACAATAGATGGAAATGCAATTTTGGTTAAAAAAGTTTCCTGTCGGGAAACAAAGGGGCATTATTTTTTTCGCCATGCCGGACGGAAGTGTGGTATACTTTAAGAAAACAGGAAAAAGAAACGAGGGTAACAGGATGAAAATAAAATATCTGGGCTCTGGGGCCTATGAAGGTGTGCCGGCTTTATTTTGCGGCTGCAGTGTCTGCCGGGAGGCAAAGGAAAAGAGAGGGCGTTTTATCCGTTCCCGCTCCCAAGCAATCATCAACGACGAACTTCTGATGGATTTTCCGCCGGATACGGTGTGGCATTCCATACAGTATAATCTGGACTGGACAAGGATTGGGCACTGCCTGATTACCCACAGCCATGGGGACCATCTGCATCCGGCGGACGTGGAGATGGCCGGAGCGGGTTTTACCGGAGAACACCGCCCCCTGCACTTTTATGCGGCGCAGGACGGTTATGAGAAGCTGCGGTGCATGACGGACGACCCGGAAATGGGAGAAGCCTCGGATGTAACGCTGGTGGAGCCGGGAGTGGCCTTTACGGCGGGCGATAACGGCGAATATCGGATTCTGCCTCTTTGGGCGAATCACAATCCGGAAACGTCTCCGGTGATATATTCCGTTTTCCATGAGGGAAAAAGAATCCTTTATGCCCATGACACCGGCATTTTTCCCGAGAATACGTGGAAAGCGCTTGCCGGTCAGGGACGGTATGATTTGATTTCCTTAGACTGCACCGGTGGTACAAGCGGCCCAAGAGACGGGGAGGAGGATTTTACGCCGGTCTGCCCGGGGGATTTCGTGGAGTGGCGGGACGGCCATATGAGCCTTCGGACAAACAGGGAGGTCATCCGGCGTATGCGTCTGGAAAACTTAATCGACGACAAAACGGTGATAGTCGCCAACCATTTTTCCCATAATTCCGGTCTGGGCTATGAGAAAACCCGGCTGGAAGCTGAAAAATACGGCATCCTTACCGCCTATGACGGGATGGAAGTGGAAATATAATAATTTATGGAGGGGAATATGAAAAAAACGAAAACCGAAAAAACAGTAAAGAAAACCAGAGAAACGCCGGCAGCGGAGCCGGCCTTTGAGAGCAGGCTGCAAAGGCACCACGACGAACTCCGCTGGCTGTATATGGAACTGTACGATAACGATTCCATGTTTGCGGAGCTGTGCG
>OFFW01001158.1_pt1 | contig 16465 bp, 15 predicted proteins | sample 1521501 | NCBI WGS metagenome assembly OFFW01 (sample SAMEA3504107, study PRJEB24116) | mouse gut metagenome | biome: mouse gut; feature: mouse-associated habitat; material: faeces | place: Denmark | collected 2011
GAACGTAAAAATGTTGATATATTAATGAAAAATTTTAAAGAAATATTCCGAATTTGGCGATATAGCCCAAAGGCATTTTGCAATTTGGTTCATTCTTATTTAGGCAAAGGCGGAATTATGTGTGGCAATAATGGTGATTTTTTGCCAGAGGATATAACCTTAGGTATGTATTTAATCTGGAAAAAACAATATTTTATTATACCTAAAACAACTCAGGTGATTAATACTGGCTATGATGGGTCAGGTGTTCATTGTATCTCAAATGTAAGTGCCAGAGAAAGGAAGATAAGTAAATGTGAAAGTGAAATTTTAATTAATATGAAATCAGACGTTAAATTTGAAAAAATAAATTGTAGAAAAATTAAAAGAATGTATGCTGTAAGTATCAGAGATGCGATAAGTAATTGGAAGCAATATATATTTTTCAGATGTTATCCAAACAAATAATTAAAAAGTTCCATACAATAAGAAAACATTGACAGGGATGAGGGAATTAAATGAACAAAATCTTAGTAACCAGATCTTCTATGCCACCATTAGAAGAGTATATAGCAGAAATACAAGATATTTGGGATTCGCATTGGCTTACTAATATGGGAGAAAAACATGAAAGACTAAAAAAAGAACTGATTAATTATTTGGGAATTGACAATATAGAATTATTTACAAACGGCCATATGGCGTTAGAGCTTTCTTTGCAGGCAATGAATTTGGCCGGTGAAGTTATTACAACACCCTATACTTTTGCATCGACAACTCATGCAATTGTCAGGAATGGATTACAGCCTGTTTTTTGTGATATTAATCCAAAAGATTTTACAATAGATGTTTCGAAAATAGAGAATTTAATTACGAAGAAAACCTGTGCAATTATGCCGGTACATGTTTATGGAAATGTTTGTGATATTGAGGAAATAGAGAGGATTTCTCGTAAATATAATTTAAAGGTTATTTATGATGCAGCACATGCTTTTGGGGTAAGATATAAAGGTAAAGGAATTGGAAACTTTGGAGATGCATCTTGTTTTAGTTTTCATGCAACAAAAGTATTTAATACTATAGAAGGGGGAGCTGCTTGTTATCATAATGAGGGCTTAGGTCTGAGTTTATATAGATTGAAAAATTTTGGTATACGTGATACGGAAACAGTGGATGGCATTGGAGCCAATGCTAAAATGAATGAATTTTGTGCTGCTATGGGGCTGTGCAATTTAAGGTATATTTCAGAAGAGATGCTAAAAAGAAAAAAGTTGGTGGAACGATATACAATGCATCTTTCGAATATGGAAGGAATTCAAATTAATGTAAAACAGGAAAATGTAACGCCTAATTATGCGTATTTCCCTGTTGTTATAGATAAGAAAACATTTGGGATTGGACGTGACGATGTATATGAAAAATTGGGAAAATATGGGATAAATGTCAGAAAATATTTTTATCCTATTACAAGTGCTTTTGAATGCTATAGAGGTAGATTTGATGTATTTCAGACACCGGTTGCTTTACATATTAGTGAAAGTATATTAACATTGCCGCTATATGCAGATTTAAGTATAGCGGATGTAGATATGATTTGTGAGGTTATAATAAATATGCGAAAGGTATTCTAAGGAGATGCAAAATAAAAATCTAATAAAAATAGCAATAGTGTTTGTGCTTTGCTCCAGCGTTGCTTTAGCATGCAACCACATGCCACAAATACTGCAGGTAATTTATGATGGTGTGTTTAAAGAATTTGATTTCCCGCGTTTTTTATTCATTGTTGGAGTATTGGTTTTTGAAGTGATTATATTAAAGCGGTGGGAAAATGAAAAACGCTATTATATCTGTTTGGGAGGAGTATTTATTGTCTCAGCGTTAACGTTGACAAATGGACATTCGGATTTGTATGAGAAGTTAAGGCCAGCCGTAGATGTAACAGCAATTGACCAGGATTTGTGTATTTGGAGCAAGAATCTTTTCAGGCAATATTATTTTGACGATAAGAATTTGATAGTCTCAAGTGAAGAAAAAGCAAATGAGAGTGATTATTCATATATATACAGGATGGATATACCGCCCGAGAAAGTGATAATTGGCAATGATATAGTTATATCTGATGAATTGAAAAGCAGGATATTATCATATCCCCGTTGGCGTGATGAGTTATGTCGGTACGTAATCGATGAATATTGGGAAAGTACTAATAATATCAGGTTGGTCAAGCTGGATGAGAAATATATATTTTGTTCTGAAGAAGTTATTGAGAATGCGCAAAATTATGTTATGATAAGTGATGGGAATACACAGGAGGAGAGTAGCGATGCGCGTGCAATACTGGGTGAGAAGATAGGAAATCAGCCATTTAAGAGTTTGAAACAGGTTGTAGCTTTATTCGCATTAGTTATTGTCGGCCTATTGATTGTATTGCCATTATGGGGGAAAGACTACCCTATTTTAGCATTTTCACTATGCTTTCCTATAGGTGTAGCAAGTTGGTGTATATGTGGGCTGCTATTCATGGTGTTTAGTATACCGTACAATTTATATACAATGTGGGGATGTCTGGCAATATTGACAGGAGGATGGATATTTAAAAACTGGAGAGTATGTTTGAAGTTGAACTGGCAGTTGCTACTGAACTTTATGCTCATTGCAGTTGGCATTATAGTGTTATTGGTGTATTCTAAGATATGCTTTATGACAAGTGATTCCATTGGAAAATGTGTGATGGGATATAGGTTAGCCCAATTTGGGAGCATACGTGATATACTGGGAGATGTGGCTCCTTACGGAATATTAGAAGCAATGGTAATTTCTATAGGCTACATGGTGAATTGTGATTTGCTATATTCTTTTTACCCCTTGATGGCTTTGAGCGGCATTAGTGTAATGTGTGTTGGAACGCACTATATAAACATAAGAAAGAATAGTAAAGACCGTTATATGACAAAAGTTATATTGGGAGGGGGAGTGATATTTTTATTAACAAATTATGATTTTTTATTAAGCATTTTTTATGTGATGTCACACGGTTCAATTGCTGTATATATGTTAATATCCATTGTATTTATTATCATGAAAAGGCAGCTTAGTATACCCGGCTTTGAATATATATTGATGTTGGCAGGCACTATGATTTTAATAACTCGAGTTGAAGGGGCTATATATGTTTTGTTTGCTCTAGTGGCGGCATTGGGAATAGAAAATCAGAATTTAAAAATGAAGAAAGTAAATATAGTAATGTCATTAATTATAATTATGTGGAATTGTTTCCAGATTTTTGTTACTGGCACAAATGGAGACCCGGCTTTTTGGACACCTGAAAAAGGAGTTTTATTGATAGTGGGTGCAATAGCAACCTTGACAGGAACATTAATTATTGATAAAGAATGGGGGATAATGCAATACCTCAAAAGCCATTATTTTTCATTATTAATATTGGCAATTGGTATAGGAGTTATTGTAGCAGCCTTTTTTAATAGGGATATGGCTTCGATTAATTTATCTATGTATGCATCGCATTTTTCCAATAGTGCACAGAATAATACTAATGCGGCTGCATTATGGACTTTTGTATTGTTGCTTTGCCCGATAGTGGTGATTAAAGGAAGAGAAGTCGGAAAATATGCCATTACTTACGTTGGAGGATATCTTATCTTTGTTTATTTTATTTCCTTATTCAGGACAGGTTTACCTATACATCTTGGTTACACAGATTCATCAAGAAGAATGCTGGTACACATTATGCCAACAGCAATATGGCTGTTGGCGAATTGCATAGAAAATGATAATGACATTAAAGTGAAAGAAGGGTAAATAAATATGAAATATGCATTAATAGGCTGTGGAAGAATTTCACCAAATCATATTGTCGCCGCAAAAAAAAATAATTTGGAAATAGTGGCGTTGTGTGATATCGTTAAAAAAAATGTGAATGATAAAATTAAAAAATTTGATTTACCTCAAACAGTAAACCAGTATCTCGACTATAAGGAGATGCTTGCTGAGGAAAAACCAGATTTAGTTGCCATAGCTACTGAAAGTGGAAAACATGCCCAAATTGCATTGGATTGTATAGATGCGGGGTGCAATCTGATAGTAGAAAAACCTATTACGTTATCTCTGGAAGACGCTGATAGTATTATTGAGAAAGCAAAAGAAAAAGGCGTAAAGGTTTGCGCCTGTCATCAAAACCGTTTTAACAAGTCCATTCAAAAGATACGCGAGGCCATTGAAAGGGACAGGTTCGGAAAACTTTTATATGGAACCGCTCATATTCGCTGGGCACGAGATTACGAATATTATGCGAGAGCAAAATGGAGAGGGACCTGGGAGCAGGATGGCGGAGCGTTGATGAACCAATGTATTCATAATATTGATTTGCTTCGCTGGATGATGGGGGACGAAATTGATGAGGTGGTCGGAATGACGGACCGACTCCGACATGATTACATTGAAGCGGAGGATTTGGGAATTGCTTTAATAAAGTTTAAGAACGGGGCTTATGGAATCATAGAAGGGACAACGAATGTGTACCCTGAAAATCTGGAAGAAACACTTTACCTATTTGGGGAAAAGGGAACGGTTAAAGCAGGTGGCCAGTCTGTAAATGTTATTGAGGAATGGCGTTTCTCAGATATATTAGATGACCCGGAAGAGGTAAAGAAAAGATTTCATGAAAATCCCCCGAATGTATATGGATATGGACATACGCCATTATATGCAGATGTAATTGATGCAATTATAAAAGACCATAAGCCATATGTAGATGCGGAGGCAGGGAAAAGGGCATTGGAATTGGTTTTGGCAATTTATCAATCAGCTTATGAAGGAGGGCCGGTAAAATTGCCTTTAGCCAGAGGGGCAACAGTTGATTTCAGGGGGAGGTTTTCATAATGAATTATTTTGTTCATGAAAGTAGTTATATAGATGAAAATGTTATTATAGGAGATGGAGTAAAGATATGGCATTTTTGTCACATACAGGCGAATTCTGAGATTGGGGGGGGTACTACATTAGGGCAGAATGTAAATATATCTAATAATGTAAAAATTGGAAGAAATGTGAAAATTCAGAATAATGTATCTGTTTATGAAGGGGTGGTTATAAAGGACGGAGTGTTTTTGGGCCCTTCCTGTGTTTTTACTAATGTGCTAACGCCGCGCGCACAATATCCCAAAGGAAAAGACAGTTATTTACATACTGTTGTTGAAGAGGGAGCCAGTATAGGTGCCAATGCGACAATTGTATGCGGTCATAGAATAGGAAAATATGCTATGGTAGCGGCGGGAGCAGTGGTAACAAAGGATGTGCCGGATTATGCACTGGTTATGGGCGCACCCGCTCGAGTGTGTGGAGAAGTTGATGAACAGGGTAATACTGTTAAAGTTTTTTAATGAGTAAACTTACAGGAATGAGGAGGAAAAATGATGTTGAAGAACAAGTACCAAAAAGCACTGGTAACGGGGGGCGCAGGATTTATTGGGAGCCATATAGTGGAGGAATGTTTAAGTCAGGGATTAGAGGTTGTAAGTATTGATAATTACTTTGGGGGCAAGGAATATAATCTCAGGGAATTACATGAAAGGTTTGGAGATAAGCTGAAGGAAGTTAAATGCGATGTTACTGATTATGAAGGATTGAAGAAAAATATGGATGGAGTAGATTTGATTTTTCATGAAGCTGCGTCCAAAAAAACAATTTGTCTGCGGGACCCAAGAAAAGATTTATTAATCAACGGAGGCGGCACTTTTAATATATTAGAATTGGCAAGGGATATGCATGTAAAAAAGGTAGTACATGCTTCAACTGGTTCGGTTTATGGAGAAGCGAGATATTTTCCTCAGGATGAAAATCATCCGGTTAATCCTACCTCTTATTATGGTGTGAGTAAATTAGCCGGTGAGAAATATGTGAGAGCTTTTTGTGATTTATACGATATGGACTGTACTATCTTAAGGTATTTTCATGTGTATGGCCCCAAGCAGGAATCCAGCGATGTGGGCGGCGTTGTTTCGATTTTCGGGCGCAAGGTGTTAAGCGGCGAAAGCCCGGTGATTTTTGGGGATGGAACACAGGAGCGCTCGTTCACTTATGTAAAAGATGTGGTTGGAATCAATATGCTTGTTGCAGATGCAGAAGGTACTCGTGGGGAAGCATATAATTGTGCTTCAGGAATTACAGTTACAATAAACCAATTAGCTGAAATGGTGAAAAAATCATTAGGACGTGAAGACTTAGAAACTAGGTATGCAGATTGGACGATTGGAGATATCAAACATTTTGAAGTATCAAATGAAAAAATAAAAAAACTGGGATTCGAATTTAAAACTCCGTTTGAGAAGGGATTGAAAGAAACATTAGATTGGCTGAAGGTTTATCTAGAGGAATGTGATGTTAAATAGTAAAAGTATAGGTGTGGTTATTCCGGCGTATAATGAAGGAAAACTGATTAACAAGGTAATGGATACGATGCCGGATTTTGTTGATTACATGATAATTGTAAATGATGGCAGTAAGGATGAAACAAAAAGCCAGATAGAGGAAAAAGCACTTTGCGATTCCAGAATAGTATTGCTGAACCACGAAAAAAATAAGGGATTGGGGCAAACATTAATAGACGGATATTTAAGGTCTGTAGAAATGGAAATTGATGTAGTTGCAGTTATGGCTGGTGATGCCCAGATGGACCCGGATGATTTGGAAAATGTTGTCATGCCGATAGTTAATGGAGAGGCTGATTATGTAAAAGGTTCCAGATTATTGGTAAATGGTGTTAAAGAAAAAATGCCAAAGTACCGTTTTATTGGTAATAATATTTTAACTCTGCTTACTAAATTTGCCACCGGTTATTGGCATGTTATAGACCCGCAGTGCGGGTATACAGCTATATCACATGAAGCCCTCAGTGAAATTCCAATTGATGAAATGATTAAAGGATATGGATATAACGCGCATATTCTTTATATGCTTAATATGTCTAATTTTACAGTTAAAGACGTAAAGGTTAAGCCGGTTTATGGCGAGGAAAAGAGTAAAATTAAATTAGGAAGGTATATCAGAAGAGTAAGCATTTTATTGTGCCGGCTGTTTTTTAGCAGAATTTTAAAAAAATATATGTTAATAGATTTTAATCCGGCGGCAATGTTTTATTTGCTGGCTTTTTTGTGCCTTCCATTAGCTGTAATATTTGGAATTAGAATGTTAGTTATTTTTATCGCAACTTTGCTAATGCCGAATACAACACTCATTCTTTTTGTGTTTACTTCACTAATGGGCATACAATCGCTTTTTTTTGCTATGTGGATGGATATGGAAGACAACAGGAGGTTGCGGGCATGAACAAGTCATTTAGTATATGGGACTATGGGATTCATGGAATGTATTTTTTTATATATGGATTCTTTAAATATTTCCCGTCACCGGTTGGAGATATATTCAGAAAGTTGATAAGTAAACCTTTTATTAAGAAAATGGGAAAAGTGAGAATATATGAAGGCGTAACATTATGGTATCCCTACAGAATTGAAATTGGGAGCCATGTAACAATAAATGAGTGGTGCTATATAAATGAGTACGGAACTGTAAAAATAGGTGATAATGTTAGGATTGGAAACAGGACTACTATATTATCTTCTGACCATTCGTGGGAGGAAAAAGGAAAAGCAATATATAAACAACCAATAAAAGCACTTCCAACTGTAATAGAGGAAGATGTTTTTATTGGTTGCTCCGTAATCATTCGTGGAGGTGTACATATAGGAAGGCACAGTGTAATAGGTGCGGGCACAGTAGTTACAAAGGATGTCCCGGAAAATTCTATTATAGTTGGTTGCCCAGGAAGGGTTATAGGTTCAATATAATAATTGACAATGAGAATACTGAAATCTGAGTTTATGCAGGGGCTTATTTGGAATTATATTAGTATATTTTTTCTTGCTATAGGCGGAATTACATTTAGCTTTTTAATTGGATTATATTATGATGCAGAAACATTAGGGAATTTTAATCTTATTTATGCATATTATATCGTTCTTTCTCAAATAGGGGTGTGGGGATGCCATATGGCAGTAACCAGATATGTATCAGAATATGCAGATGATATAGAAAAGGTAAATACAATTTTGTCTTGTGCGATTTTGTTTGTAAGTTTTTCTGCGATAATTTTAGGATTATCAATATGGTTAATATGCGTTTTTTTTATTCGTGATTTTTTATCAGGGGCATTACTTAATGCCCTATATTCGTTAATATTGGCGGTATGCTTTTTCTCAATTAATAAAGTAATATTAGGGTATTTAAATGGCTTATCAAAAATGAAGGAGTATGCAATATTTCAATCATTAAGAAATATTCTTATTGCTGCTTGGATAGTTTTTTTTGCTATAATGAGAATTCCAGGAGATAGGGTATCTTTTTGCTTTGCATTTACAGAAATAATTATTTTTCTTTTAGAGATTCCAATGCTAATAATTAGAGAGGGATTTAGGATACATTTATCAATAGAATGGCTAAGAAAGATTGTTTTCTTTGGAACACGCATCATGCCGGCCAATATAGTTTTAGAATTAAGCACAAAAGTTGATATATTATGCTTATCATGGATATTAAAGGATGAAAGGAGCGTGGGGGTGTATTCATTTGCCATATTATTTGCAGAGGGATTTTATCAGATGTTTGTTGTGATTCGTAGAAGCATCAATCCTTTTGTTACACAAAATTATAAAAAGAATGAATTAGGTTCTTATTATAAAACAGTTAATAATAAGATAAAAAGACTAGGATATTTTGTAGCAATTACAGGATTGTTTATTATTATTATTGGATATGGAATTTTGTGCCTTTTTTTGAACGACCAAGGTTACTATGCTGGTGTTATTCCCTTATTAATTGTTATGATATCAATTGTCGCCAATATGAAAAGTATAATATTTGGAAATATTTTGTCCCAGACGGGCTATCCATTAGAGGAATCTATAAATAATGCTATTACAGTTATAGCAAATTTTATTTTAAATATACTTTTTATATATAAATGGGGTATGATAGGAGCGGCTATTGCAACAGGGGGTTCTTATTTTATATTTCCATGGGAGAGCACATTGTTTTGATCAGTGATGCACCCTCAGTGCTTAGAGGCACTGAATAAATATTCGTAAGGATTGAAAAATATTTGTTAAAAAGAGGATGAAGCTATATTAATTTGGAGGACGTACTATGTGCGGAATATGGGGAATTGTAAATAAAAGGAAGGAAATGTCATCAGAAAGGATAAAGTCAATTATAAAAGATTTGATGATACTATCTGAAAACAGGGGAAAAGAAGCATCAGGAATTGCTATTTTAAATTCGGATAGAATGGCAGTTTTAAAAAGGTCTATAGCCGCTAACAAGCTTTTAGGCACAGCAGAATATAGCGACTTGATTAATAGAAATATTAAAAACGGCGAGGAGCATTTAATTCTTGGACATTCGCGTTTGGTTACGAATGGAATTAGCTCTCAAAATAATCAGCCTGTGATAAAATATAAAATAGGTATGGTTCATAATGGTATCATAGTAAATGATGAAGAGTTATGGAAAAAAAACAGGGAATTGAGTAAGGAACTTGAAGTAGATACTGAAATACTTGTAGAATTATTTAATTTCTATTTAAAGGAAAAAGACATAACAGATGCATTGAGATTAGTATATAATCAAATTCGCGGTATGGCATCTACTATTAGTATTTTATTGGAGCAAAGAGCTTTAATAGCCGCATCTAATAATGGTTCTCTTTATTATTGGGAGAGTGAAAAAAGAGATATTGCGATTTTGGCTTCAGAAAAGCTGACAATAGAAAAAATAATTTTTAAATATGGAAAGTACTTAGGCATTCATAAAAGTTACTCTATCAAACAGCTTAATAATGGAAATAGTAAAGTTTGGAATTTATGTGAAATAAAATGTCAGAAAAGACAGGAAGTGGAAATAAAGGAAGACAAAAAGATTTCAAAAGTTAATAAAAAATGTAACATATTTGGAGAACTGCAGGTATCAAAATATGACATAGATTTCGAAAGAATCAAAAAGATAAAAAGGTGTACTCGTTGCATATTGCCTGAAACGATGCCATTTATACAGTTTGATAAAGATGGAGTTTGCAATTATTGCCGTTCTTATCAAAAGCAGACTTATAAAGGAGTAAAAGGTTTAAGAGAATGGGCTGAAAGGACAAATAAACAAAGCAGGAAAAATAATTGCATGGTATCGTTTAGCGGAGGGCGAGACAGCAGTTATGGACTACATTATTTTGTTAAAGAATTGAATCTTAAACCTATAGCCTATTGCTATGATTGGGGGATGGTGACAGATTTAGCGAGAAGAAATCAATCAAGAATGTGTAGCCAATTGGGCGTGGAGTTTATTATAATCTCTGCTGATATCAGAAAAAAACGAGAAAATATTAGAAAAAATATTCTAGCCTGGTTAAGAAAGCCAGATTTAGGGATGATTCCGATTTTTATGGCAGGAGATAAACATTATTTCTATTATGCAAATAAAGTATGTAAAGATTATGGTATAAAGAATATTCTGCTTGCATCGAACCCATTTGAAAAAACATTTTTTAAGGCAGGATTTTGCGGTGTGCAGCCAGATTTTTTATGTAAAGGAAGAGATAAGGCAAAGATAGAGAGACTGCCTGGAAAAGATGTTTTGAAGATGATGTTGTATTATGCGGAACAATATGGAAGAAATATGAAGTATATCAATAGTTCCCTATTTGATACATTGACTGCAGCAGTAAGCTACTATGTTATACCACATGATTATTTTCGCTTGTTTGACTATATAGAATGGAGAGAAGATAAGGTAAATAAGATATTGTTGGAAGAATACGATTGGGAAACAGCTAATGACACTAACAGCACATGGCGCATTGGCGATGGAACAGCACCATTTTATAATTATATATATTGTTTGATAGCTGGTTTTTCAGAAAATGATACTTTACGTAGTAATCAAGTCAGGGAAGGGATGATGAAAAGAGAGGAGGCATTGCAACTGGTATATCAGGATAATATTCCAAGGTTTGAATCATTGAAGTGGTATTTTGATGTTTTAAATTTAGATATGCAGGTAGTTTTAAAGAGGATTAACGATATTCCACGATTGTACAATTAATTTATTGGGTTGGTTTTCATATGGAAAGGTTAAATCAGGGAGAAGTATGCAAGGTAAGGACAATATTGATTATTGGACGGAAAAGGACAATATTGAATGGTATACAAGACAATTTAAAGTACCATATAGAATAACGGTGGCTTTTGAAGAATTTGTATGTTCAAACGTCAACATAGACAATAAAAATATTTTGGATATAGGCTGTGGACCAGGAGGAGGCACGGCGTATATTGCGGAAAGGCATTTGACCACTTCATTTACGGGAATAGACATTAACACAAATTTATTCAGTTTTTATGAAGGGACAAGCGCTAATATCCATTTTCAATATGGAGATGTTTTTAATCTGGATAATGAGTTTAAAGGTAAATTTGATGGGATAATTAGTCTGCAGACACTTTCTTGGTTACCAGAAGCTAAGCGTCCATTAGAGCAGATGTGTAAGTTGGATTCTAAGTGGTTGGCATTTTCCTCTTTATTTTATGAAGGAAAGATTAATTATACTATTAGCCTTGAAAATTACGAAAGGCCAACCAGTAATTCTGAATATTCTCAAGTATTTTATAACATATATTCTGTGCCTATAATAGCGGAGTTGCTGAAAAATTATGGCTATAAAACGATTAAGTATGTTCCTTTTGAAATTGATATAGATATTAGCAAGCCTAAACATAAAAATTTAGGGTATTACACAGTTAATACTGACCATGGCAGAAGACTTTCTTTCAATACATGTTTGTATCAGCCAGAAGGGTTTATTTTTGCATCTAAATAAATTGAAAAAATTTGAAAATAAATTTCATAAAACTGATTCTGTATGAAAAGAGTAATAAAATGAAATGTATTATTGTCATCCCAGCATATAACGAAGCTGAAAATATCGAAAAAGTTGTGGATAATATCATAAAAAATTATCCAATGTATGATTATGTCGTGGTAAACGATGGCTCCACGGACGCAACGCGTAAAATCTGCAAGGAGAGAGATTATAATTTGTTGGATTTACCGGCAAATGTCGGACTTGCCGGAGCTATAAAAAGTGGAATAAAGTATGCAAATTACTATCAGTATGAGTATGTGGTGCAGATTGACGGTGACGGACAGCATGACCCGATGTATATTAAAGATATGTTGAGAGTGATGAAAGAAAAGAATGCAGATATTGTAATCGGCTCAAGATTTGCGGAGAAAAAGAAACCGTTTAATATGCGTATGTTGGGAAGTAATCTGATTAGTGCGGCTATCTGGCTGACCACAGGAAAAAAAATTCAGGATGTCACCAGTGGAATGCGTTTGTTCAATAAACGTATGATTAAGAAATTTGGCTATCAGATTAATTATGGACCGGAACCTGATACCTTGGCGTTTTTGTTAAATTGTGGGGTCAGGATAGAGGAAGTTCAGGTGACGATGCAGGAACGAATAGCTGGGACAAGCTACCTGACAGCGGGACGCTCTGTGAAATATATGATGCATATGTTGTATGGAATTTTAATATTTCAATGGCTAAGGAAGAGAGAGAGGTCATAATGTCTGTTGTACTTAGAATTGCGTTGCTTATAGCGGCAATATTTAGTGTTGGTTGGATAACGTACAGGATAAGGAAATCAAAAGTAAGGCTTGAGGACACTTTGTTTTGGATAGTTACGGGTGTTATTCTTGGAGTGCTTGGTTTATTTCCGAGCATTTCTTTTTGGATGTCCAGTTTATTTGGATTTCAATCACCATCTAATTTTATATTTTTGATTATGATTTGCCTTTTATTTGAGAAAGTATTAACAATATCTATTTTGCATTCTCAGACAGAGGATAAATATGTGATTTTAGTAGCGGAAATGGCCTTACGATGTACGGATTTAGAGAAGCAGATAAAGGAGTTGGAGAAGAAAATAGAAGATTTGGAAGATAAAAAATTATGAAAAATAAGATTATGATAGTTTTTTGTCTGAACTTTCTAATACTGTGCTTAACTGGTTTTAAAGTTTCGAGGGACATTCAGGAGGATATTCTGATAAGTAATGTGTCTGTTGTGGATGGTGAAAGATATCGGGAAGTATTTGGGCCGATTACAGAAGGCATTTATTCAGCAACCCTGGAATATCAGGCAACGGATAATTATAAGGTCAGTTGCGGAAGTACAGGGGGTCAGTATCCGGGAATATATGGAGAGGAACATTGGCTGAAGGCGGCAGAGACAATAAAAGAATTTCGTTTCTGGGCGAATGGAAAGACAGATTTACCTTATATTTATATTGTCCATGATGACACAAACGGTTGTACAGAAGGTTTTTCTCTAGATATTAAGTATATACGAATTGCAAGGCAGCGTTGGGCTTCAATAATATATGGCTTGCTTAAGGCAAGTGTAGTTTTAGGCGTTGTAGATGTGTTGGTTTTCATGTATTTAAAAAGAGGAATTTTAAAGCGACATGCATATGTTATTTTGGGATTGACGATTATTTTTTTGGCTGCATCATTGGGGATGTTTACTTCGGTTCAGACTTTAGGCCATGATTTGTATTTTCACCTGGCGCGCATAAGGGGAATTGCAGGAGCGGTTGTGTCAGGAGAATTTCCGGTTAAGATGCAGCCGGAATGGTTTAATGGATATGGGTATCCGGTTTCAGTATTTTATGGAGATATTTTGCTGTATATTCCGGCGGTTTTATATATTTTTAATGTTCCTTTAGTGTTTTGCTATAAAATATATGTTTTACTGATTAATATGGGAACCACTCTAATCGGTTATTTCTGCTTTAAAAGGATATGTAAGGACCGATATATAAGTGTGGCTGGAACTGCTGTATATGTGCTTTCTATTCCACGAATAATTAATATTTATTTAAGAGCAGCGGTTGGAGAGTATTCAGCGGCTATGTTTTTGCCGCTAGTTGCGCTTGCTATGTGGGAGATTCTGGCAACCGATGTAAAAAGTAGAAAATATTGTCAGAAGTGGATTTTTCTCTGCCTTGGGGTGACGGGAGTTATTCAAACCCATATTATCAGCCTGGAGATAACAGGAATTTTATTAATCATTATTTGTTTGGTAAATATAAAAAAGGTTTTGCAAAAAGAGACTTTGCTATTATTACTTAAAAGCGTTATAGCAACGATTTTTATGAATGCAGGATTTATTATTCCCTTTTTAGATTATAGTAGAGAGAATCTGCAGATTTTTTCAGAAAAGGATTTTTATGGAATACAAGCTTATGGGCTTAGTTTGTATGAATTATTTTCCATAAATACCTCGGGGGTTGGGAAAGCGTTGGCGGCGTCAGCCGGGCTAAACGGAAGAATACCAGTTTGTTTGGGATATACTGTGATGTTAGGATTGATATTGTGCGGTTTTGCGATTGTTGGAAGAAACATCCCAGACAGAGAGAAAGAGTTAGTTCAGCTATTGGGATTAGCGGCTGTTGCGGCGTATTTTTCTTCCAGCTATTTTCCTTGGAATCAATTAGCTGCCGTTAAAATTCTTCAGAATATTGTCTCCAGCATACAATTTCCATGGAGATTTATTACAGTTTGTGTATTATTTATGATTATGGCTATGATATTGGTATTATCAAAATTGCAAAGCGGTCTGGGGAAAAAATATGTATATACGCTGTCAGCAGGTTTGTGTATAGTATCTGCCTGTCAGGGATTGCATGTTATGGATATGATAGAAAGAAATATGGAGAATATTATTGTCTATGATGGTGAAGAAGTAATGGATGCTGGAGCGGCATTAGAATATGTGTACACCGGGACGGATATTGAGGCATTAATGGCAGATAACAGAGTACAGGGCGAAAATGTTGATATAACCGAATTTGACAGAAGCGGTAATGAAATAAATGTTTCATATAAATCAGGTGAAAATGCTTTTTTAGAATTTCCTGTTTTTGCATACCCATATTATCAGTGCCAGGATAATGAGACGGGAGAGACGTTTACTATTACGAAAGGGACAGTAAACAACAGGATACGGATACAGGTATCTGATAATTATGAGGGAAGTGTGCAGGTGTCATTTTCACATCCTTGGCATTGGAGAGCGGCGGAAGTTGTTTCTATAATTTCTTTTGTTGCGATGACGGTGTATGGTTTTATAAAGAGAGAGGATATCTTTGATTTTAGAGGAATACGATGAAGAAAAGGTTACATAGAGCAGTTAGTGGGATAATGGCAATCATTATTTTTTTAGTCATATTGTATTATGTGGACGGAATTGTTGCTAGAAAAGACAGCTATTTTAAATATGAACCATTTTTTAAACAGGAGGAAAATTTTGATGTGCTTTTTATGGGAACAAGTCATGTACTAAATGCAGTTTATCCCATGGAGCTGTGGAATGATTATGGAATTGTGTCTTATAATTTTGGTGGACATGGGAATTATTTGCCTACAACCTATTGGATAATGAAAAATGCATTAGAATATACAACGCCAAAGCTCATGGTGATTGACTGTTTTTTTCTGGGACAGAATGAAAAAATGCGGGATGTGGACCAGCAACATGTTTCGCTGGACAGGATTCCCTTTAATAAAGTAAAAGCCGACGGGATAAAAGATGTTATTGAGGAAAAGGATAAAAGGTTGGACTTTTACTGGAAATTTTCTATTTACCATAATCGGTGGAATGAATTGGACAAGGAGGACTTTATAAAAGAGATATCCAGAGAAAAAGGAGCAGAATCAAGAATTGAACTTACGAAGGAATTGGATATTTCTGAGGGAGTAGATAACTGCAGGTTAGGCGAGGAAACGACAGGCGTTCTGTACCTTAGAAAAATGATTGAAGAGTGCCAGAAAAGGAATATAAATGTACTGCTTACATACCTTCCTTCGCCTACGATAAAAGAATACCAGGCAGAAGTAAATACGGCTGCTGATATAGCGGAAGAATATGGAGTTAATTATCTAAATTTTTGTGATTTGGATATGCTAAATTATCAGGCTGATTGTACGGACAGAGTGTTTCACTTGAATCCTTCAGGAGCAAGAAAAGTCACTGACTATCTGGGTAAATATATGAAAGAGCATTATGAGATTCCTGACCAGAGGAATAATCCTTCATATAACTTCTGGTATGAAGATTATAAAGAATATGAAAATTTAAAGCTTGAAAATATGCAAAAGCAAACAAGTCTGGAAGCATATCTGATGCTCCAGGCTGATAAGAATTATGATGTTATGATTGAATTGAATGATAAATCAATTTTAGATGTAGAGCTGTATTGTGAACTTTTTCAGAATCTGGGAGTTGACTTACTCCAATTATCTAGGGAAACACTGATTAATTCAGGCATTTCCACGTGAAATGTAGTAAAATATA
>OFFW01001162.1_pt1 | contig 16448 bp, 15 predicted proteins | sample 1521501 | NCBI WGS metagenome assembly OFFW01 (sample SAMEA3504107, study PRJEB24116) | mouse gut metagenome | biome: mouse gut; feature: mouse-associated habitat; material: faeces | place: Denmark | collected 2011
ACTTCAACGATGTAGCAGTAGTAGTAAGCACCGCCGCTCATAGCGTTGAAATATGATTCGTAGTTGTTGTTAACATCCAGTTCGATAACCTGAGGTTCCTCGTTCAGACCGTTCACATAGTAAACAAGAACATATTTGTGATCCAGTTCAAATTTAGGAGACCATACTTCTACAGGTGTGCCATTTGCATTTTTAGCATAGAAATTGAAAGCAGCCAGAATATTGTCGGTTACTCTGAACTTGTCGCCCATTGCTTCCTTCACTGCAGCATCAGTTTCGGAAGAGAAAATAAATCCCTGGGAAACTTCAACCTGCTCTACAGAGAAGTCATCAGCGCCGCCCTGTGTTGCCTTAAACCAAACGCCATCTACCTCCGTGTAAGTCCAGTCAGGCTTGTCGGTGGGAACCGGTGTGGGCACGGGTGTAGGGGCAGGAGTTTCATCTACTACTTCCGCACCTACTTCCACAAGTGCAAAAGGTGAACCGGAAACAATCGTAAAGGAAATGAGATTTCCTTTACGAGCGGCTAATTCAATAACTTGGGGAGCTTCACTGGTTCCGTTGGGATAATGAAGTATGACATACTCGACACCGGCTTTCAGCTCAGGAACTGAAAGAGTAACGGTGACGATCTCTCCTTTCGGAACAGAGAGGTCAAATGCAGTCACAGTTCCTTTTACCACAAAATTTTCTCCCAGAGCTTCCTTGATAGCCTGGTTGACATTTTCATTGTCTTTTGCACCATTGACAGCTGTTACCTCCTCCGGTGTAAGAGCATCTGCCTTAACCTCGTTTCCCTTGGAATCAACGATGTGTGAATCAGACCATGTTACCTTGTCGATATAGGTCTTTCCTACATCATTGGTGTTGGTTGTGTCCGGGCTGGTTGCAGCCTGCGCTGTCATGCCAAAAGTTAGTACGGCGGCAAGACCAAGCGCCATCAATTTTGTAAATCTTTTCATTGTTTTTCTTCTCCTTTCCTTATTTTTCATGTGGTTATATCAAGCCTTACGGCCTAATACCAAGTTAAAAATCATGCAACTTTCTCATAAAATACATTGAGAATCAGTTCATACAATGCAGTTTCATTTACATGGAACTCTTCGAACTTTTCGCCTTCCACAGTTTCACCCTGCAGAATATGCATGTCTTCCCCGCTGAAAGTGTATCCGGCCATTTGGGGAACCATATATCCCAGTTCATCAATGGAGATATCCGTAACCATGTATTTGCTTAAAGTGTTGTACAGGGTGACCGGGAAGGTAAGGTCTGTCTTTATGGTTTCCAGGACAGCAGAAGCGTAAGCCGTCAGATATTGTTTCTGCCGCTGGAGACGTCTTCCGGCGCTGTTAAAGCTGTCTGTATCCCTATTGTGCAGATAGTAGTAGGCATCCATGCCTTTCAGGTGCAGTTGTTCTCCTTCTTTCGCATGAAAGTCGGAAAAATCCAGGGTTTCCAGGCATTGCAGGTCAATTCCGCCCACCGCATCATTCAGCAGTGGGATAGCGCCCATGTTAATGGCGCAGTAGCCGTGTACGGGCAATCCGTAAAAGAGTCTTGATACGGCCTGCACACTGCGTTCGCAACTCAGCTGTGCGCCATCACCGTAGCCGTGCTGCAATGTTATCTGGGCTGTAGTAGTGCCTACATATACTCCGGCTCCATCATAGACCTCTATTTCTGTCATGGTATCCCTTGGAATTCCTATGACAGTGGCATTTTTCTGGTGGGGATCCAGCACCAGAAGAAAGATCGCATCTGACTGCCCTCCGTCATATCCGTCTTTTACGGCTCCTATTTCGGACATTTTGTCTATGCCTAAAAAGAGAAAAGTCAATATATCCTGGTTGTAGCGGTAGTGGACTCCCTTGTAGCGGATATCTCCTTCCTGCCAGTCGGACTCACCATCATTTTGAGTACTGCCGCCCATACTCACTGCCATGCCTGCCAGCGTGGAAACTATTTTTTTATCGTCGGCCTTGCTGTAGAGACTGTTTTTTCCCGATATCTGCAAAAGCAGGAATCCCACCGCCGCCAGAAAAATCAATACTATGATTGCAAGCAGTATGGTTATCAGTAAACGCCTGACTCTGCCCGGGACAGTCAGAACGTCTGTACCGGGACTTCCTCCGATGCGCTTTTTTTCCTCACCCTTCATACCGCAGCACCCCCTGTACCAGAAACCGGTTTTCTGCCTTGCCCGAAATGCAGGTAGAAAGCGTCAGAATGCTGTCATCATCCGTGATTTCCAGATCATCCCGGATTACTTTTCCCATATCCCGGACATTTCTTATGTTTTCTATATATTCGCTGAACTGAGCGGCACTGGTATAGTCATGATCGTAGAGAAGATGTTCGCTGGTATACTCATATGCCGCAAAAATTTCGTACACATACAGCTTGTCTTCCATATATATATAAATATAGGGATGCTCCTTCATATAGTCCGTGTCTTTATACCGGTGCAGTCCGGCAAACATAGAACCGTCCTTCATATTGTGGCCATAAAGTACTGTCACCGGGTCGGTAAAGTCTTTCCGGTTGTAATTTTCGGTATAAATACATCCCGGATACCCGGTGCTGCCGTCCAGATTATGATTTAAATAGTAATTATTATCTGTTGCATGCTGTACCACGGGATAATCCATGGGAGTTTCGGGAATATAAATCCAGGCATAAATATCAGCATTTGTATTTTCGCGCAGCTCCTGAAAGGATATTGTTTTATCAGGAATGGGAATTCCGGTCTGGTCCGGTATGCTCACCTCCCCGGAGTCCGTGGCCTGGCCGGCGGTATTATCCGAATCCGGTAAAACAGTGGCATTGATATTGTTTGTCTGTTCTGCCAGGCTTTCAAATGTGTCTTCGGCATTTTTCTTTTTTAAGGATCCGGTACAGACAAGGGCGACACAAACCAGAAAACCCGCAAAAAAGAAGATGCCTGCTATTTTCCAGGGCAGATTGTTTTTTTGACCCGAGTGGCTGCCGTTTGATTTATTCATTTTCAGTAAATCCTCTCTTTTGCGTATTTCGCGGTTTTTGTCTCGTTTTCAGATTTTTAGGTGTTTTGCATAAGGGGAATTATTCGTGAATTCACACCCCAAAACGTTCGCCTTACTGGCGGTAAGACGAACGTTTCTGGAAAAAGTGTGTATAAATATTCTTTTGCTGACCCATGCAGAAAAAAATAAAAAGAAAAAAGCTGTTAAAACACTTATATATGTTCTAAATAGTGGCAAAAATAGCGCGCAGGAGAATAAGTGACGAATATTAAAATTGCGGGAAAAAAACAATATCCGTTTTTTGGCAAAAAATAGGGAAAAATTGGGTATTTTTTTGACAATTTGCTTAAGCTTGTGGATGAATAAAGTATAAAACCGGCAAAAGCACCTAAAATAACAAATTTTGAAATAATGCTTGCAAAGTGATGACAAAAGGTATAAAATAAAGAAAAACGTTCGTCTTACCGCCAGTAAGGCGAACGTTTCCAGAGTAAAATGATTCAGGATGCCGTGTATTTATACAAAGGCGTCTGAGGAAACAAAAGACGGGGAATAGGGAACTCCAACTGCAGAAAGGAGGAATCCTGGAGATGAAGGAGTCAAAGGATAATGGGCCAGGGCAAAGAAGCAGCCTGCCATGGAAAATATTATGTGGCATATTTCTCGTAGGCGCTTTGGTATGTATCATTATGGTATGTGCAGGTGCGCTGAAGAAGAAAGAGGCCCAGGACGCATATGAGAGCCTGGCAGAGCAGACAAATCTGACGGGAGGGGATGAGTCCACCCGGCCGGAAGGGGAGACTGGCAGCAGTCCGTCAGAAGTGGTGTCGGATAGTCTGCAGCAAGCGGGTGTGCCGGTACCCGAGAAGACGGTGGATTTTTCGGATTTACAGAAAAACACCAATGCGGACATATACTCCTGGATATATATTCCTGATACGCTTGTGGATTATCCTGTGGTACAGCATGCAACAGATAATAACTACTATTTAAATCATAATCTGGATGGCAGCAGCGGGTATCCGGGCTGTATTTACTCAGAGGATTACAATAAAAAAGATTTTTCGGATCCGGTGACGGTGCTTTACGGGCACAACATGAAGAATGGTTCCATGTTTGCAGGACTGCACAAGTATGGGGATGCAGAGTATATGAAGGAACATCCTTATGTGTATGTATACACGGAGGACAAGTTGTACGTATACGAAATTTTTGCGGCATACGAGTATGGCAACGACCACCTTCTTTATGAACATGATTATAGTGAAGGATCACAATTTTCTACTTATATAGAAGATATTAAAAACATCCGGGATATGAATAAGGTAATACGGGAGGATGTGGAAGTCACAACGGAGGACCGTATCCTGACTTTATCTACTTGTATCTCTAATAAGGCTGAGAGCCGTTTTCTGGTACAGGGGGTGCTGTTAAATGAAGAATAAGGAAAAAAGCGGCACACCTGAAAGCATACATGACGAAGAAAGAAAGCCGGTAACTGCGGCAGGCAGACTGAAACGCGGACTGGTGACGACATTACTGACAATTGTCGTACTGATATTTGTTGCGGCAGTGGGATTTCTTCTTTTGCAGATATCAGGTAAGAACAGTCTTTACAGCAGGGCTGATGAGGGGGAAATGATTTCCACTCTGTCAGGCATGGCTGTTACCATGGGGGGCAGTACCCAGGATGAAGGTGAGTCGAACTGGCAGGAGGGAGACATCCGCTACGATGGAGTTCATTATCGTTATAACCAGGATATCCTGACATTTCTTTTCCTTGGTATAGACAAGATGTCGGAAGTGAAAGCCGTGGAGGATGGAATTGAAGGGGGACAGTCGGATGCCATTTTTTTGCTGGTGCTGGATCCCCATGCGAAAGATGCCACGGTGATAGGTATTCCGCGGGATACCATGACAGAAGTGGAAGTTTATGACGGAAAAGGACGATATATAGGCCCGGCGACGGCGCAGGTGACTTTACAGCATGGTTATGGTGACGGTGCGGAGTTGAGTTGTGAGAGGAGCATGCAGGCCATATCAAAATTGTTTTACGGGCTGCCCATACACGGTTACTGTGCTATCAATATGGGAGCTATCCCTCTGCTGAATGATGCGGTAGGCGGAGTTGATCTGCAGTGCCTGGAGGACATGGATTTTTCCGATTTTCATGCAAAAGAAGGAGAACAGTTGCATCTGAAAGGCATGGATGCCTACTATTATCTGCACAATAGGGACACAGACAGTTTTAACAGCGCCGGAAGACGTCTCCAGAGACAGAAGCAGTATTTGACGACATATGCGTCCGCAGTGCTGGAAGCCATAAAACAGGACATTACGTTTCCCGTAACCCTTTATAATACCCTGAGCAAATATATGGTGACAGATATTTCCATTGATGAGCTGGGATATATGGTTCCGCAAATGGCGGGATATACCTTCAGCGGTGAGGATATGCACATTCTGCAGGGTGAAACTGTGGAAGGGGAGGACTTTGAAGAGTTTTACGTGGACGAGACTGCATTGTATGAATTGATTCTTGATGTGTTTTACGAGGAAGTAGTGTAATTTTACAAACACGGTATTAGGCCGAAAGGCTTGATATAGCCACATGAAAAATAAGGAGAGGAGAAGAAAGACAATGAAAAGATTTACAAAATTGTTGGCACTTGGCCTTGCTGCCGTTATGACATTTGGCATGACTGCACAGGCAAAGGTAAGTGTTAACACAGGAAGTTCAAATGCTGCAGGAAACGGCTTTACAAGCAATGTAGACTGGAGCAACGCAACTGTACAGACCGAGAGCGGACAGCCGGTTGATGTTAAGGTTCTTGACGAGGCTCAGGTTGAGCAGGCTAAGGATGCTGTTACCAGCCCTGTAGTTGACGCAGTTGTAAAGGCTGAACTTGGCGATAAGTTCCAGGTTCAGGAGGTTGTGACGGGATTTGACGTTGATGTTCCCAAGGGTGAGACCGTTAACGTTTCCATCCCTGTAGCAGGCCTGGAAGCTGGTGCTACTTATGTAGTGCTTCATTATGCTTATGGAACAGACAAGGCTCCTGAAGTAATTACGGTAAGCGTAGTAAATGGCGTAGTTAATTTTACGGTAAAGGCTGGTTCCCCGTTCGTACTTGTTAAAGTAGGCGAGGAAGTAGAAGAGGAAACTCCTACCCCTTCCCCTACACCCGTTCCTACCCCCAACCCTAACGTTGTTTACACCGAGGTAGACGGCGTTTGGTTCATGGCATGGCAGGGTGGCGCTGATGACTTCACTGTAGAGCAGGTTGAAGTTTCCCAGGGATTCATTTTCTCTTCCGAAACTGACGCTGCCGTGAAGGAAGCAATGGGCGACAAGTTCAGAGTAACCGACAATGTTCTGGCTGCTTTCAACTTCTATGCTAAAGATGCAAATGGTACACCTGTAGAAGTATGGTCTCCTAAGTTCGAACTGGATCACAAGTATGTTCTTATCTACTATGTGAACGGTCTGAACGAGGAACCTCAGGTTATCGAACTGGATGTTGACAACTACGAGACATATTTCAACGCTATGAGCGGCGGTGCTTACTACTACTGCTACATCGTTGAAGTTGTAGCTGAAGATCGTCCGGCAGGCGTTCCTGGAAACAGCGACAATGTAAATGACGCTTCTGTTCCTACAGCTGGAGCACCTGGCACATCTCCCAAGACCGGTGAGACTCTGCCTATGGCTGGCGTTATGTCCCTGATTCTTATGGCTGGCGCTGCACTTTGCGCAGTAAAGGTTCGTTACAACAAATAATGTATTTTCCCGGGGGGGCGCTCCCCCGGGTGTTGTAAACAAAAATACACATAATTAATCATGCATGATTAATTAGCGGATTTAGATTCGTTTAATTAAAGTTCGAAAAGAAATAAAATATTTCCTTCAATCATGTGGTTAAACCCGCTGCCCGTTTTATCGGGAGCGGGTTTTTTTCATGAAAAGAACCCCCGCAAGAATACAAATTCCATTGTTTGATATTTTTTACCATCTCCCTATCTTATTCGTTTTCCCGCAGCCGTACTGTCATTACTATCTTCCGCTGCTAAACAGCTGATTTCCTTATTCTATCTCCTGACAGATTCTCTCATCATCCCATTCCGGATGTGCCTGGATCAGGTCATGGATCTGTCTTATCAGGGTCGTATCTTCTTCCAGCAGGGCGGCTGTCTCCTCCGGGGATACATTCTTGGACACCTTTTTCCTGACCTGGCTGATCAGCTTCCTCCTCTCTCCCCTTGTTTCTCCAATCTCGATTCCCCTTGCCTCTCCAATCTCAATTCCCCTTGCCTCTCCGATCTCAATTCCTCTTGCCTCTCCAATGGCAATGCCCTCATCCCTCACATAGTCATCTTCGGCCTTCCTGTCCCTTATTTCCTTCATCCTCATCTCATACAGCATCCGCAGGCTTCTGCCCAGTCCCATGATCCTTACCTCTCTCATTGCCTCCAGTATCCCGGGGTTGTCCGTCTTTATCATGGCAATATCTTCCTCCTTCTCCGCATTCAGCAGCCGGATCCAGTCATCCAGTCTCCTATTCCCGTCCAGTTTCTTTCCCAGTTCTATGATGTGCACTTCCAGTATGTCCGTAAAGTCTTTTCCCGCCTTATCACGCAGACGGTATACCCGGTGGTATTCCGGACTGTCATTCAAGTCAAAGTCCAGAATGCTGATTCCCACACATTTCTTCAACTTTGAAAAATCTTCCCCAAACACCAGCTCCTCCGTGAACATCTTTGCAAGATAAAACATTGCCCTTTTATCCCAGTATTTTTTTGCCCTGATCTGCAGTTCAATATTCACCTTACTCTCATCATTCAGCAAGAGATGGATGTCCAGAATCCCCTGTTTCTGCCACATAAAACGCTTCCACAAAAACGGACTGACCAGACGCACGGATCTGATTTCCCCCACCGGGATCCCCAGCACGTCGCTAATGAAATATTTCCGGACTTCCTCATTGGACATCAGGTGCTTAAATGCAAAGTCGTACTTTAATGAAACGAAACCCATTTGATTTCCCCCTTCCCCGCAGGAGTAAATCAATGAATACACTTGTCCGAAATCCCCTGCCTTTAAATTTTATTCGTGTGGATTTAAAAGCATAGATTTTCCGGCAATAAAGATAATCCGGCTCATGGCCGGCAAATTGACTTATGACAGTACAGCCATTCAAACAGACTGTAAGCTGAGAAATTGTTATGCTTTTCTATTATTTTAGCACAATAAAAACAAGCATGCAACCGCTTTTCCAAAAACTTTCAGGCCTGGAGACCCGGAACATTCAGGTTCCCAGGCCTGATGCCTGCCACTTTAAATTTTCAGCAGTATCCTGGTGGTAAATTCGCCCTTTTCCACACTGAATTCCACATCTCCCTCACAGCTTCTCACCGAATGCATAATACTGAGTATGCCGGTGCCCCTGCCGTTTTTGCGCACGGGAATCCCCTTGTTAAAAACCACCTCTCCCAAACAAGTATTACTTATCCGGATGGCAAGCTTTCCTGCCTTCGGCCTGATAAATACAGCGATCTTCTTCACGCCGCTTCCTGTCTGTTCACAGCCGTGTATGGCATTTTCCATGGCATTCCCTATCACGGTGACAAAAACCCTGTCCTGAATCCTTGTCATCCCCGGTACGATCACGTCACAGCTCACTTCAATGCCTTTATGTTCGGCCTGGCGAATATAAATTCCCAGAATATTGTCCACTGTCTTATTTTCACAGATTCTTTCCGGCAGTTCATCCCTATATTCCTTTTCACGCTGATCCAGATATGCCAGGAGCGTGGCCACTTCCCCTCTTCTCACATATTCTGCCACCATCAGGTCATGGTGCCGGCTGTCATGATGATAACGTCTTGCACTTTCCACCTGCTCCTGCAGAAGTTCCAGCTCTTTTCTCATCATTTCATTGTTGATGGCAGTCAGTTCCATCTCCTGTCTGTCAATGATCTCCAGCTGCATCAGATGCAGGGTATAGAGCAGAATCACATGAGTCAGCATAAGCAGAATACAAATACACAGAAACAATACCTGCTCCCTGCCGGCCCGCAGCGAAATCTGTAACGGCTGTGTGGCATAGTACACCATCAGAATATTTCCGCCCAGTGACACAATACAGATTCCTTTCCACTGGGTTTTCAGATTGTCTGCAATTTCCCGGTAGGCCCTGCGGAGCCACCGAATGTATATACAGACCAGCACAATCATATAGCAAAACCGGATTCCCACATCTACCCAGGGATTGCCGGCAAAGAAAATCTTTGTGCAGGACAGTCCCGTAAACAGCATAAAAAACAAAATAAAAATCTGAAGGCAGAGATTATACAGACACTGGAAGATATTGTCACTGCTCATCAGAATAAAGAAAATCGCAGACTTCACAAACAGCACCGTTGTGCAGGCTGCGGAGTAACTTTCTGCATCCAGAAGCACCCATGCAGTTCCTATGGCTGGTTCAACCAAAATATAGATCCCATAATATATCCATGTCCGTTTCCAGGTATATCTGGGTCTGTCCAGACACAAGAACAAAACACAGAAACTGGCCACCTCCAGAAAATTCCGAATCACGGACAATATCGGTGTCACACCAAAAATCATTCCCCCATCTCCCTCTTATGTACTACCTATCCGTCATTTACATCTCCTCACAGTAGTAACGGAAGTATCTCTCCCGCAACATCTGATAAGTTCCCCTGGGCAAATAAATGCTTCTGCCGATATCCAGAATAGCTTCCCTGGCATTCATGCTGTCCACATGCTCCAGATTGACAATATAAGTGACTCCGACTTTTACAAATTCCGGACAGACCGACAGTTTTTCATAAACCTCCGCCATGGTAGAATTGATTACCGCATGAAGGCCATCCGTGAAATACAGACGCTGGCGCTTCCCCTGAGCCTCACAGCAGACAATCCGGTCCGCGGACACTTTGCTGATCTTTCCCTCAGACCGGAACAGAAAATATTTCTTTTTTCTTCGTCCCCACTCTTCCAGAAGGCTGTCCAGCACCGGAAACAGCGTCTGTTCCGACACCGGCTTCAGCAGATACTGGGATGCCCCTACCCCGAAAGCCTCCAGTGCATGGTCCTCCGAAGCAGTGATCAGCACAATCCTACAGTCACTTCCCAGTTCTCGAAGCTCCTGGGCCGCCTCAATTCCCGTTTTTTCCGGCATATAGATATCCAGCAGCATCAAATCCGGTAAATATGCCTTCTCTTCCACCATATTTACCAGCTTCCGGCTATCTGAAAATAAATCTGTCTTAAACTCCACCTGAGGATGCTGCTGCGCATAAACAGCCAGCATTTCTTCCATTTTGTCCAGCTGCTCCCTGTCATCATCACAGACTGCAATCCGGTATATTTCGTCCATTTGTTTTCGACCCCGCCCTTATGCTTTTATCTTTCCCTGTATTCTCACTTGAAAAATTCATGGCCCCCGTGTTTAAACAAATATGTTAAATTTCTGTCGAACCACTTCACTTTGCTGCTGTCCGCATACTTTCTGGCAACAAAATACAGCGCCCCCTGGGAGATATCCTCCCCCAGCAAGGCCCGCTCCACTGCGTTTACCGTCTCCTCGCTGACCTCCACCCGGTAATAACTCCCATTGGAAACCGGTGAAAACTGGGAAATACCTTTTTCCCTCTGAAATACCACTTCCGATACGGAATCCGGAAAACTCTAATGGTTCAGACGGTTTAAAACCACATTTGCAACCAGCAGTTTACCATCTTCGTCTTCATTGCCTGCCTCTGCCTCCACAATCCGCAGCAATGCCTCCAAGTCCTCGTCCGGCAAGTCATATATGTACTGCTGTTCCACCACCAGGAACGGCACAATTCTCTGGCCGGACACTGCCACGTCCGCAATTCCCAGCCCTTTTTCCCCATCTTCCAGAGCGGGTTCCGCCTTTCCCACCCATTCTTCTTCCAGTTCCCAAAGGCCTAATTTCAGCCTCTCCGCAGGCTCCGCGCACAGTCTCACCGCATCCACGCCCCTCAGACAAAGGACACATGCCATAAGCGCAAAGCCCGACAAAATCAGCATACCAACAGCTTTTTTATACATATTCCCCAGTCCTTTCCCGGACAAGAGCCTGATTTACAAGCCTGTCCGATATATCAATATATGAGGAAAGTCCTGAAAATATGTCTGCCTCTGCAACAGTTCAGATGCAGTTACATTATTTTTCTGCAAAATTGATAAAGCTGATATTCAGGTTCACATATCCCACTATTCCATCCACGGAACCTTCAAAATCGTACTGCCACATGGTAAATTTATAAGGATAATCAGGGATATCCGCTGCCTGGGAAAGCCAGACATCATATGCCGTCAGCTTGGACATGTCAATTTCCTTGATCAGCCACTCCTTATTGCCGTAAATCATGGTCTTGTAACCGGCCTCAGCCACCGTATCCAGAAAAGCCCGGGCAATCTCCGTCTTCTCGGTCCTGGTCAGACTTTCCGTCCTGGCAGTATCGTTTTCGACCAGTTCCATGTCATACGCTACAGGATAGGCAAGCTGGTAATCTCCCAGATTTTCAATGACCATGTTTGCTTCCTCCACAGCCTCTTCCTTGTTGATGGCCTGGGAGTAAAAATAAACGCCTACATCCAGCCCCGCGTCCGTGGCACGTTTGATATTATCCGTAAAATATTCATCCAGAATCAGCTGCCCGGTGCCGTAGCCTCTCGCCCCCAGACGGATCATGACAAAATCAATTCCCGCCTTTTTCACCTTCACAAAATCCACATAATCCTGATATTTTGAAATGTCCACCCCCACATAGGAAGTCTGTTTTCCATCTTCATAATATTTCATCAAATCAGACTGACATACCAGTTTCGTAAAATCATATTCATGTTTGGGCAGATACGGGCTGATCAGCACCCACTCTTCTTTTCCGTCCGCGTACTCTACCAGCGTGTGTTTTCCATCGGTGGAAGGGTCTTCCTTCTCCGGTTCCGGTTCCTTTGTGGGCTCCGGCGTGGGTGTCGGTGTCGGTTCCGGATACATATCCCAAAAGTCAAAATCATCCGGATGCAGCGAATTATCGGTAATAAGTTCATCCGTATCCGGATATATGATTACCGGTGACGTTGGATCCGCAGCCGCCTGCACCGGACCGTTTTTCTGTTCCTGACTCTGGGAATTGTTTCCCTGATTCTGATTGTTTAATAGGAGCACCAACAGTAATATGACCGCCACAAAAGCAGACACTGCAACAATTGACATTACAACCGTTGGTGCCATGCTTGAATGGTCGTCAAAGTCATCCGGCATTTTCATAATATTCCTCCTAATATAAATCGATGCGCGATAACACGAAAGGGTAAAGTCGCTTGACTTTTCTTAGCCGGGCTATTCCAGTTCCGCTTCTTCGCCTCAGCATCCTGCCCTATACTTTTACAATACACTTCCTGGGACATTTTTCCACACAGGTGCCGCAGCCGGTACATTTCTCCTGGTCAATGGCAGCATGAAAGTTATTCACTGTGACAGCCTGGGAAGGACAGTTTCTCACACACAGACCGCAGCCGATGCAGCCCGTCTGACACGCCTTCATGGTCACCGGCCCCTTGTCCGCAGAGCTGCAGGCCACCGCATATTTTGCATCATAGGGAATCAGCGAGATCAGGTGCTTCGGACATACTTCCACACATTTTCCGCAGGCCTTACATTTTTCCCGGTCCACTACTGCCACGCCGTTTACCACATATATGGCATCAAAAGGACAGGCTTCCACGCATGTGCCGAATCCCAGACACCCGCTGTTGCAGGATTTGGCCCCGCCGCCGGGTACAAATCCCATCATACGGCAGTCCTTATGTCCCGCATATTCATAATCCTGTTTCGCCTTTTCGCAGTCTCCCATGCAGGCCACAAAAGCTACCTTTCTCCGGGAAGAACCCGCTTCCACTCCCATGATGGCAGCAATTTTTTCCCCTGCCGCCGCCCCGCCCACAGGGCAGGCATCCACAGGGGCTTCTCCTTTGACTATGGCGGCCGCAAGCCCGGAACAGCCTGCATATCCGCAGCCCCCGCAGTTATTTCCCGGGAGGGCGGCCAGAACCGCCTCTTCCCTTTCATCGGTTTCCACTTTGAATCTGATGCCGGCAACCCCCAGGAAAAGTCCTACAAAAATACCCACCACTCCCACAACGGCAGCGGCAGACAAAATACCTGTTATACTCATTCCTTTACCTCCTTTTGTTCCCGGCTTACAGCAGCCCGGAAAACCCGCAGAACGCAATGGCCATAAGACCCGCTGTCAGCAGCACCACCGGCATTCCCCGGAAGGATTCCGGAATATCATTGTATTCCAGCTTCTCACGAATACCCGCCAGAATCACAATGGCCACGGTAAATCCCACTGCCGTGGCAAATCCGTTTACAATGCCGGTCAGAATGCCGTATTCTTTCTGCACATTTGTGATGGCCACCCCCAGGACGGCACAGTTGGTGGTGATCAGGGGAAGATACACCCCCAGGGCCTCATACAGGGCAGGCATTCCCTTGCGCAGGAACATCTCCACAAACTGCACCAGAGCCGCTATGACCAGAATGAAAACTATGGTTTTTAAGTATTCCACATGAAACCTGACCAGTACAAACTCATAGATGACCCCTGCCACCGCACTGGCCAGGGTGATCACAAAAATCACTGCCACGCCCATTCCTGCCGCCGTGTTTGTCTTTCTGGACACTCCCAGAAAAGGACACAGCCCCAGGAACTGGCTCAGCACTACATTGCTTACAAGTGAGGAACCGATCAATATGACCAGCAATTCCTTCACATAACCCATATCCATCTATTTTTCCTCCATCCTATATCGCCTATTTTGCTTCCGTTCCTTTGGTCCGCCCCGCAAGATCTGATTTCACTCCCGGGCGCCTCTCTCACTTTCGCTTTTCACTAAATCGCTTCCGCTCTTTCGGTACTTCTACCGTTATTTAGCGTTTTCGTCGTAGAAGCGTTTTGTGCAGCCATCCGCATTCTTGCAGTTCATGCAGTCTTCCGTGCATCCGGAACCGATTTTTTCATAATCCTTTCCCTTTTGCTTCCTTACATTCTTTACACGGTTCTGCAAAGCCACCAGGGCTGCCAGCACAAAAAACGCCCCCGGCGCCTGGCCGAAAATCCGTATGGGTTCCACGGATGCCGGCAGAACCCCGAAACCGAACAGCTGTCCTGCTCCCAGCAGTTCCCGCAATGCACCGATACAGGTCAGGGCAAAGGTGAATCCCAGGCCCATTCCGATACCGTCAAACAGGGAAGGAATCGCCGGATTGGAATAAGCATAGCTTTCTGCCCGCCCCAGAATAATACAGTTCACCACGATCAGGGGAATATAAACCCCCAGCGACTTATTCAGAAACGGAATATATGCCTCCAGAAGAAGCTGTACTGCCGTCACAAAAGAAGCGATGATCACAATGAACGCCGGAATCCGGACTCTGCCCGGAATCACCTTCCTCAGCAGGGAAATAATCAGATTGCTGAGCGCCAGGACTACCATGGTGGTAAGTCCCATTCCCAGTCCGTTTATGGCCGAAGTTGTCACCGCAAGGGTGGGGCACATGCCAAGCATCAGCACCAGTGTAGGATTTTCCTTGATCAGACCGTTATAAATTCTCTCTCCTGCCTTATTCATTGCCCGCACCTCCTTCCAGCAGAGCCTGCGCTGCCATCAGACCTCCGTTCACCGCGTTGGTGACAGCTTTCGTAGTAACCGTGGCACCGGAAATGGCATCTATTTCCTCCTCTGACGCCGCACCGGTTTTTGTATAGGTGAAGGAATCCACATTCTTGTTATGGAACTGGGGCACCAGCTCATCGGGCGCCAGCATGCCAAGCCCTGCAGTCTCCGATATTTCCAGAATGGAAATGTCATTGAGCGTCCCTTCATTGGTCACACCCAGGTACAGGACAATATTGCCCCCGTACCCTTCCGTGGAAGTGGACTGCAGCACATATCCCTGCATTGCCCCGTCACTGCCCAGCGCCCGGTAGATACTGCCCAGTTTTACGCCCATGCCGGACAGCTCCTGTGCCAGATCCGCCTCCGGTGTGTATGTGATCTCCTCAAAAGAATCCGCCGTTCCGAACACATGCCTGCAGGCCTCCTGCACTGCTTTCTCCTCCTGAATCCGTATGGGTTCTTTTGTCATCTCATTTACCACACCCAGAACCAGTCCCGCAATCAGGGTAATGGCAAAGAGAATTCCCGCTTCTTTCAGCATTGTGACGATATCATTTTTATTTTTCACCTTTTTGAGCCTCCTCTCTGATATCCGAAGGCTGTGGGCTTCGTATACTTTTCAATCAGGGGCACCAGCAGATTTCCCAGAATAATGGCATAGGACACGCCTTCCGCACCGGGGCCGAAAATTCGGAAAATCCCTGTCATCACCCCCAGGAAAATGCCAAAGACATATTGTCCCTTTATGGTGATGGGCCTGGTCACATAGTCGGTGGCCATAAAGAATGCCCCCAGCATCAGGCCGCCGCCGGAAAGCTGCGCTGCCAGATAGCGGGGTTCAAACCCGTATCCGCCAAAAATTCCCGCAAACAGAACAAAAGACACTATGTAGCTGCCCGGAATCCGCAGGTCGATGACCCCCAGCAGAATCAGGACACAGGCGCCGATCAGGATGGCGATCAGGGAAGTCTCACCGATGGTCCCGGCAGTGCGCCCAATCACCATGTCCAGCACGTTCACCTGCTCCCCGGCCTTCAGGGCCGCCAGAGGCGTGGCCCCGGTATAAGCATCGCAGTCGAAGGCGGTCATGGCCGTGGGGAAGGAGATCAACAGAAAGCACCTGGCCGCCAGCGCCGGGTTCATGAAATTCTGCCCCAGACCGCCGAAGAGCATCTTCACCACCAGAATCGCGAAGACGCCGCCCAGCGCCGCCATCCACAGCGGCATGGTCACGGGAAGGTTCAGCGCCAGCAGCAGCCCCGTCACCACTGCGGACAGATCCGCGATGGTCATGCTCTGCAGAAGGCTGCTCTTATCCCTTCTCACCTTCCACTTATATACCCCAAACAAGAATTCCGTCAGCACCGTGCTGGCAATGGTCACCAGAATCACCGCCAGCGCCCTTGGGCCGAAATTGTAGATGCCGAATCCGGCAGCAGGCATCAAGGCAACGATGACTGCCAGCATCAGCCCGTTGGTGGACACTCTGGAACGAACATGGGGATTGGATGATACTTTATACAATTCGCTCATGATACATATCTCCTTATTCCAGTTCCGTATTTTATGATTTCTTTCTCTTGGCCAGCAGGATCTTGCGCATGGACTTGATCTCCTGCGTCAGCTGACGCTTTGCCGGACAGACAAAGCTGCAGCATCCGCACTCGCAGCACTCCATGCCGTAGCCTGCCAGAAAGGCTTCCTCG
>OFFW01001163.1_pt1 | contig 16447 bp, 11 predicted proteins | sample 1521501 | NCBI WGS metagenome assembly OFFW01 (sample SAMEA3504107, study PRJEB24116) | mouse gut metagenome | biome: mouse gut; feature: mouse-associated habitat; material: faeces | place: Denmark | collected 2011
TAGGTAGACGCTTAAGGCAGCTTTGCACCCTTTCAAATTAACAAGACTCTCAAACCCCAAATAAAGAGATTCTCCCCAAGTCCGCCGCTCTGCGAAAGCGGTGTTAATTTGTCATAAATCAATTATACACAAGTCTCTATCCAAAATCCAGCCTTTTTCACCACTTATTGGTGCTGAATGAATATACTCAATAATTATGAGATTAATCTTCTCACAAAAAACAAATTCATATAATTGCTTTAATTCCTCAACTGTTAAACATTGTTTCAGTCCAACAAATACATAATTTTTCATCCCACAAACATGGCTCATTACACGCAAGTACTCCACTATCTTTTCCAACAGGCATTCCCCAAAACACTCCATTTTGACATTATATAATTTCATCAACCCAACAATATCAAAATCCAAAGCATATTCCAAAGCATATGGCACTTGTCTCGACAATTCATCAAGATATGCCACAATGCTCCCATTTAATGATATGCTCTCATTCATAAGAGATGTATTTGCCTGTTCCTGTAATTCCTGATACAGCCTGTTGATAACGCGCTTTCCATTGAAGTCTAGCGCAAACGGATTAAAGATACAATCCACTTCTTTTGCTATATTCCTGAGTTCCCCTTCTTTAGACAGTATGAACCCGCCTTCCCCTCCCTGTGTCTGATTCCAAATATCACACAGGATTGAAGAATATGCTTTCGGGTTTTCTACCGAAAGAACCGTAATCTGGTTTTCCGAAAGTGCCATACCCAAATTATAAGCTTTATATATCAGCTTCATATGATTACCAACTTCTCATCAGAGTCCAAAATATCAGAAACTTTATTTCCAACTATATATTCTATACTGGAATACTGCTTCTCAGTTATTTTAAGCAACTGTACTATACCAGCATTTGGCCTGTGCTTCTTTATATTATCAATAACAGCATCAGCCGCTGTACTGTTTTGGACCAATTTACAATATACAGATTCCTGCATCATCATGAATCCCAATTTTATCAGAACCTTCCTGAACTCACGATAATCCTTTCTGTTTCTCTCCGTCAGAACAGGTAAATCAAAAAACACAATCACTCTCATATACCTATAACTCATTTCGATAAAATTTAATCAATGATACATCACTCTCATTAAGCGCATCAAAAACACTGCGGCAATAAAGTTTGATTGCATTATCGACACATTCCTTTCTCCCTGATATTAGTACTTCCTGTTGTAATATTTTCAGGATTCTCATCTTCTCTTCGTGCCCAAAACTTTGTGGATTCATATCTTTCACAGCGCAATCCACCATAGGCCGAAGCGGTTCCATGATATCAGACCCCAGATTGAATGGATTGAACACATTATCATGAAACAATCCAATCTGGGTCATGTAACCATTTGCCGCAATCTCACGGTTGCAAGCCGACAAAATAATAGCATATCCATAATTAAGCGCTGCGTTAATACTATCCTCATTCGTCCTTGCAAAGTCCTTTCCAAAAAGGGCATTAAAATACACCTTTGCCGCATGGCCTTCCCGGTTTGACTCATCTGCGAATTTAATTTCATCGACATATTGCCACAGCATATCCGCTTCACGCAAATGACATCTCTCCAGATATTCTGCCTGTTTCCGTATTTTCTCTTTTACGATTTCCGTCCAGACAGCATCTTTCATCTCCTTAGTCCAGCCCATCTGTTTTCTGATTTTCATGCTGGTATCATGACATCCGTAATACGGTATCAATTCTGAAGACGGATTCCTCTTTTCATCACAAAAGATGACCTTGACCTTCTTCTTAACTAACTCGCTCAATAATGCCGCTGTAAGGGAAGCAGATGTCGTCTCAATAATCAGTGTCGATATTTCACTAATATGTATTTTTACGACATCCGACTTCCTGATTACCAAAAAGCCTAATTGATAATCCAGCTTCGCACTACTCGCAATAACCACTGTGCGCCAGCTCATACTGTCAACAAGTCAATACGACTTTCAAAAATCCCTGTGACAGACTGGTTCACTAATAAAAGTTCCCCTCCCTCATTCAATTTCTTGGGCATCAACATTACTCCACATTTTGGCGCTTCATTCAGCAATGACAAATCTGCACACGGAATGCCAATTGCCGTCAGCTGCAGTAATTGCACCAAAACACCACATTGCTCCCCTACATCTAATTGCCTAAATCTATCGCTTCGCTTCAATAGTTTCTCACCCATAGGATTAGGGCGTTTTGCATAAATCCCGGTTTGATGCTTTTGCAATAAAAGCATATACAACTCTATATTCTGCTCTTTCGACAATCCCTCTCCAACTATCTTTGTCTCACTGTATTTTTCTAACTTTTTCACATACTGAAACCACTCCGGCTTCAAACAAAGATTAACTGCATTTCTTAACGCAATTCGATTTCCAGTCTTACCTGAAATATACATAAAATATCCATCCCTTTTTATCAACGACTGTATCTTTATTTTAGGAAGCCTGATGCTGGGATTGACTAATCCTAATACATTCTCACAATACTCCAAGAGCGCTTTTTCATTTCCATCCAGCTTTTCTTTCAAATAAATCGGCATCGCTTCCAATGTCCGAATCCGCTTATTCATGCCCCCATGTTCTACCAGGAAAAAGTATGCGACAGCCATACTTGTATATCCCCCATATTTAGTCACATCTGCAAGCTTCTTGTCTGAGGCTTTTAAAGCCATATAATTATCAACTTTCGCCTTTTTTGCACTGTATAATGTTTCATTAGCTATTCCGCCATGGCCTTCAAAGTTCCTCCTGGTCATAATCGGGGTATTTTTCTTTAGCATCTCTTTTACTGTTGCTATTGTGCCAGGTGCCCCATTTTCCACAGGCCCAACCCATGCCGTTTCCTTTCCCCTGACCACATCCCAGTCAAACATTCTGCTCAGGTGATACTTATATTTCTGAGAATCCCTTTTATACTCTTTTTGTATGAAGTTAAGCGGATTCTGCGTAAACTTAACATAATAGACATTGCCTACCACAATATTCAAATACGCATCCTGAGCATGATGGAACTCATTTACACTCCTACATTTGACAAGCTTGCTCCTCTGTCTGAATTCCGCCACATTCGCCGCTTTAGAATACACAATCGTAGTCTTTTCTGGCGGCAATACCTGCTTTAAGACATCAATGACCCCTTTCGTCCCCTGACTTGTTTCCACAAGCTGTCTGGCAATGAATCCAGCCTGCTGCTCTTCCGTAAATGCTGTTCTTCCTGTAAGTCTCTTGTATTTTTCCTCCGTAATCAGCCCCATGAGCAGAAGTTCTTTCCACATCCTCCACTGGTTTTCATAAATTGATTCTTCCAATGGATAAGCATCGCTTTTATGAGCGTTCACCTGCTTTTTGACCAGTACCAGATTATTATCGATATTATCATCCTTTACAAAATGTCTTGGATAAATATGATCGATATCATAAAGATTATCATTGAAAAGCTTTTCAATCTCTATCTTTTCTCCTGTATACATACAACGGCCTTTTTGCGTGAAATAGAGATACATCTTTTTACTTTTTAACGTACCATCTGCGTCTGCCCTTTCAATCTCACCAACCCAGTCTTTTGCTTCTTTTTGAAGATTCTTATACAAATCTAAGAACTTCTGTTTTCTTGTGACTGTTCTTTTCTTCTTTTCATCAGGTTTCCGTGTCATTTCCACAAATAGCCTTTTGGGCGGATTTCCTAGTACCTCTTCCAATTCTTTCATAATCAACAGAGTCTGCCATACCATTCTCTTTACCGGAGCCGAAAAATAGTAATCATCCAAATCCTCCGGTTGTATTTCTACCAAAGTCTTCAACATAGCCCCCTGTCTGCTTTCCAGTTCCTCTTTGTAGGTATACTGTGGACTGTTCAATAATTCCATCAGATTCAGGTTCGTTTCCCACATCATTCTAATCAGAGAAACGCTCTCGCCTGTAGCCTTATCACATCCCTGCATTTCCAAAAACTCTTTTGACAGATTACCCCAGTCTTTAAATTTTAATCCTGTAATCCTTTTTATCTGTTCGGAAGACAGATGTTCCGCATATCGTTCTTCAAGTCTCTCTTTCAAAAATTTCTTTGAATCCCCATATATCGTGCACCAAAGCACAATCTCCTCCACCATTTTCCTGATATTATCTTCTTCCATGCGCTCTCCGAATATAGCAGTAAATCTCCCATAAGTAGAAAGCGAATTATAGATTGACTCATCTATACCGGTAAGCTGTGTTTCATCCTCTAAAACTCCCTGCGCCCGCAAGTAATTCACCAACTGTTTTCTGGTAACTTTTTTCCCCTTTTTATACAGCACATTATAAATCTCCTGCTTCAAAGAAACAGGAATCCGTTCTCCATCAATCGCAATATTATTTATCTCATTTAACACACAGAAACTTTCATATTCCAAAGAAGTCTTTGGCAGCACTTTCTCCCCATTTAAGTAAGAGCACCTTCTGACCATTCGGGAAATAAATTCCTCCGAAGTTGCTTTTACATCGATTTTATCTTCGATGTTCCATGGTAAAACAGTTCCCTTCTCTTTCCTGATTACCCATCCTGTCTTACTTTTTTCTGAAAGCGGCCCAACATAATAGGGAATCTGAAATGAAAACAATTGCAGAATCCTCTCGCTTACGGTCAAACCATATTCGTCACATTTTGACAAAAATGGTAAATAGCTTTCCGCATTTGCAAGTATTCTCCTCATTTCTTTGACATGGACCTGATTGGGAATGACACCATTGGAAGCAGTCAACTGCTTGGGAAGAAAATTCTCTTTCTCAAGTTCTTCCTGAATATACTTAACATCCGCATCATCTTCCGGCATGGTTTTCAGCAACTTCCTGACCGCCTTATACAAGTCCTCCTGACCGCGCTCTTTCATCTCTCTTCTGCGCTTTATTCCTGAATTCAGCGATTTTACATATGCAGAATATGTTCCTGCAGAATCGCTCCTGAAAAAATAATTGTATTCTTTTGCCATTCCATAGCGTTTCAGCACTCTTTTTAATATTTTTAAATCATTTCCGTGCTTATCATATTCAGCAACCCTTGCTTCAGATAAATAGGAATAGCCTTTCATGATATTTGCCAGCACGCCAATATCATAAATTTCTTTCATCATTTCGATTATAGCATAGTATTTTTCACCTAATGTTTCCGAAATCTCCGGAATCTTCTCTTCATATCCAAATTCCGAAAAACAAATTTCTATCTTCTTGTCTTTATCCGCAGCAATATCTCCAAACAAAAGTTTCGCATCCACTTTCAATCCACAGACAGCTTTTACAAATCCTGTCCTCTTTTTATCTTTCACATCTATCTGAAACGCTTTCGCCAATTCCTCTGCCTTTTTCGTTCGAGAATATTCTCTGCAAGATAATATTTCCTCTATGGTTTCTCCGCTGATGTCCATCGGGAATGATATCTCCGCTTCTTCCATAAGCGCACAGCAGAACTGCTGATATACACTATATATCCCTTTCTCATTCCCCTCTCCTGAAATACCGGCATTCAAGAAATGTCCTCTGTGCTTGAACATATTGAGCAATGCTAAATAAACTAATCTTACATCATGCTCCGCCGGATTCAGAATCAACTCTTTCCGAAGATGAAATATAGTCGGATACTGTCTAAAATAGTCCTTATCTTGATAATCTGAGTCATTAAAAATACCATTTTTATATTGAACCTTCTCGTCTTTATCTTCTAAATGGTATTTGCTATTTTCCAATCTCTGATAAAATGCTGAATCCTTTGCCATTATGGCATCGTGAAAATATTCCTTTAAGAGACCTATTCGCGCCACCTCTCTCTGACGTCTTCTTCTGCTAATACGCTTGCTCCGTCTCTCTGCCGCTGTCTGAGCTTCTTCAAATTCTCTTATTCCCCACAAATCTTTTCCTTTTACCCTTAGAAGTTTATAGTTTTCATCCGTGACAGCCCAACCAACCGAGGAAGTACCCATATCCAACCCTAAATAATATTCTTTCTGCATCATTCGTGTTCCCCTTTCCATATCCTTCTTTATTTTCTATGCTTTTTATCATTCGACCTATTGACATTTCCTTCAAACAAGTGCTATTATAATTTTGAATTGACAAGACGAGTGCAAATAAGGTTAAACCGGAATCGTCGCAAGACTCTGCATGGTGCAGAATAAAAAAGCCTGCAAAAGGGCTTTTTTAATTTGATATCCTGTCATAGCTGACCCCGATATGCCCAATCGGCATGCTATAACCTTGATGCTATACTCCGTAACAGGCACATCAAATTTAAGCACAGAGCAGTCTATGAAATCTCCACACCGGAACAAATCTCTCTGCTCCCTTCTGAACATTTTTGTATCATTGGCACCAAATCCAAGGCTCATATTCAGATTCGCTTCTATGGCTTGCTTTTTGTATGCGAATGCTGTTCTCTTATCTATGCCGATTGATGGCGACTGGAGCGCGATGCTGGTATTTTCACAGCCGGTATCTATCTTCGCATTTCCCGACAAGACAAGATTATGTGTCAGCAAGCCTAGCTCAAACTCGATGATAAACGCATTTCTGCGGACTTCGCCCAGTTTCGACAGGATAAAATCATTATTCATCATAGGTCACATCCTCGTCCATGTCCAAACTATCGTTATAGATGCAGCGGCAGCCGGACAGTACCCTCTCCTCAGTGACATACGCTGTATCTCCCGCCAGTTTGTTCAGGCTGCCTGATGCATAGGATAAAATGATATATATGAAAACCTGCCTTTCACTGCTGCTATCCCAGATGTCAGCAGCCATCAAAATTTCCATCTGCTATGTCCTTATTCTATCATAGTCTTACTTTGCTTACAATCTAAACATTTCCCAACAGCTCTGTCAGGAACTTCCTCTCCTTCTTCTTTTAAAAGATAAAAAATTAAAAAGGAATCACAACGAAATCCGTAGGATAGCAGAACATGAGAAGCATGGAAATACAGCCGTGTCTCAACAAAAAAGAAATAGCGGGAACGCCTCTTATAAAGACTTTCTCGCCACTCACACAACAATGTGCATGACGCGCGCTCTAACGTACACCAATGCACACAATAACGTGCGTTAGAGGATTCGAACCCCCGACCTTTTGGTCCGTAGCCAAACGCTCTATCCAGCTGAGCTAAACGCACATATCGTTGTGGTCTCATCACCTACAACGCTATTTATCATACCCTTTTCCTGCCAAAATGTCAAGCCCTATTTTCAAGTTTTTCAACTTTTTAACTTTTCATTGCTTTTTCCGCCCACATCCGATATACTGTTGGCATGTTGTTTTTTTAAACTAACTCAAAGGAGACATAATTTGAAACTTTATACAGAGAAATATATCCCGGAACTGCACGCATCGCTGCAGCCCGTGGCGGAGATAGAAGGATTCCCTGTCCGTCCCGGACTTTTTGACGTACATGGAGCCATGATGCTTCCCGTGGGAGTGAACTTTACGGTCCACACCCACTACGGAACCTCCTGCACCCTCCTCCTCTTCCATCGGAACGCTTCCACCCCCTACGCCAGGCTCCCCTTCCCGGAAGCCTATAAAATCGGCGACGTCTACTCCATGATCGTGTTCGGGCTGGACATCGAGGAATTCGAGTACGCCTATCAGATCGACGGCCCTTACGACCCGAAGAACGGGCTTACCTTCAACCGCGATGCCGTCCTTTTAGACCCTTACGCCAAATCCGTGACCAGCACCCGGGTTTGGGGCGGCCGCAAATCCGGCCGCTATCATGCCCGTGTCATAAAGGACGTCTTCGACTGGGGCGCCATGCCCCAATCCACCCGCACCATGAGCGACCTGGTCATCTATGAGCTGCATGTCCGGGGCTTCACCTTCCATCCCTCCTCCGGTGTGGCCCATCGCGGCACCTTCGCCGGGCTGATGGAAAAAATCCCCTATCTGAAAGAGCTGGGAATCAACGCGGTGGAGCTGATGCCCATCTTTGAGTTCGATGAGGCCATAGCCGCCAGAGAGGTGAACGGCAAAAAGCTTCTGGACTACTGGGGCTACAATACCGTGGGCTTTTTCGCCCCCAACACCACCTATATCGCAAATGATGAATACAATCATGAGGGCACAGAGCTGAAAGTGCTGATCAAGGCCCTCCACGACAACGGCATAGAAGTGATTCTGGACGTGGTGTTCAACCACACCGCCGAAGGGAACGAAAAGGGCCCCACCTTCTGTTTCAAAGGCTTCGACAACAAGGTCTACTACATGCTGACGCCCAACGGGAACTACTACAACTTCAGCGGCTGCGGCAATACCCTGAACTGCAACAACCCTATCGTCCGGCAGCTGATTCTGGAATGCCTGCGGTATTGGGCGGTGAATTACCGCATCGACGGCTTCCGTTTCGACCTGGCCAGCATCCTGGGCCGGCACGAGGACGGCTCGCCCCTGAACAATCCGCCTCTTCTGGAGCTCCTCGCCACCGACCCGGTGCTGCGCAACGTGAAGCTGATTGCCGAGGCCTGGGACGCTGGCGGCCTGTACCAGGTGGGGAAATTCCCCGCCAGCAAGCGCTGGGCGGAATGGAACGGCCGTTACCGGGATTCCTTAAGAAGCTTCCTGAAGGGGGATTACTGGCATTCCTGGGAGGCCTCCTGGAGCATCTCCGGCTCCGGCGACCTCTACGGCGGCTTCTATTCCGACAACAACAACAATTACGCGGGCTACAATTCCTGCGTGAACTTCCTCACCTGCCATGACGGATTCACGCTGTACGACCTGTATTCCTACAACGAGAAGCACAATGAGGGCAACGGCTGGAGCAATACCGACGGCTCCAATGACAACCGGAGCTGGAACTGCGGCATAGAGGGCGATACCGACGATCCGGACGTCCTGCGCCTGCGCTTCCGCATGATCCGCAATGCCTGCGCCGTGCTGATGTGCAGCCGGGGCACGCCCATGTTCCTGGCCGGGGACGAATTCGGCAATACCCAGTACGGCAACAACAACGCCTACTGCCAGGACAATGAGATTTCCTGGCTGGACTGGAGCCTGCTGGACAGGAACCGGGAGCTGTTCGAATTCTTCAAGTTCATGATCGCCTACAGGCACAAGCACCCTGTAATCCGGAAGATGCTTCCCGATGCGGTCTGCGGCATGGAGCCTCTCCTGACCCACAATGTCAACGCGGAGGAGGTGTTCATTCCGGGCGACGCCAGGACGCTGGCCGTGAGCTTCGCAGGCTACGATAAAGCGACGGGGGCGGACGACCTGGTATATGTGGCAGTGAACCCTCACTGGGAGGACGTGCGGATCACATTGCCCGCCCTGACCCCCAGCCAGGCCTGGTATCTGAGCGTGAACACCTATGGGGACGAACGGAACCGCTACTGCTACCCGGAAGGGCAGGAGGTACGGATTGAGCATGAGTTCATCATGCGGCCCCGCTCGGTGGCAGTGTTCACTGGAAGAGACATATAAGAGCTTTCCCCCGGAGCCCGATTCCTCCGGGGGTTTTCCATGGAAAAATAAAATTTCCATAACCAGTATTGATTTTCGGATTTCTGTGCTATACTGTAAGGCAGAGCCTTTGTATACACAGGCTGTCTGCGGGCGGCAGGACATCCTCAGGTAAGGCCACGAAAGCCCACGAGAGGAACTTTCATGAGTGCACTTTCGAATGAAAGTTTCTCTCATATGGTGTGCGCTAAAGGGACTTTACCCCTTTAGTGCTGTCGCGCAGCGACGTATACTGCAGACCGCCAGGATTTACAGTGGTGTCCCTGGGAAAGTGCCTGGCTGGCGGTCTGCAGTCGGGTTGCACTGTAGAGTTAACCGGTGCGCAGTATAAAATGGGCTGTGGGGAAATACCCCCGACAGCCCATCATACGGCTCAGTTCCAGAGATCATTTTACCAGGCGCACGGTCTCCCTGGCGATGGCGAGCTCCTCATTGGTGGGAATCACCATGACCGTAGTGCGGCTCTCGGGCGTGGTGATCGCGATGTCCTGGCCCCGCTTCCCGTTGGCCTCCTGATCCAGCTCCACGCCCAGGTAGCCTAGGTATTCGCAGACAGAGGTGCGCACCAGCGGCGCGTTCTCCCCTATCCCCGCGGTGAAGCAGATGACGTCCACGCCGTTCATGGCCGCCACGTAGGAGCCGATGTACTTCGCCACCCGGTAGCAGTAGGCCTTCATGGCGCGGACCGCATTGGGATCCCCCGCGTTGTAGCCGTCCTCCAGGTCGCGGAAATCCGAGGAGAGATTGTCCGAAAGGCCCAGCACGCCGGATTTCTTGTTCAGCACGGCCATGACCTCGCCGATGTTCCTCTCCTCCTTGTTGGCCAGGAACTCGATGATGGCCGGGTCGATGTCCCCGGAGCGGGTGCCCATCATCAGGCCCTCCAGAGGGGTCAGTCCCATGGAGGTGTCCACGCACCTGCCGTTCTTCACGGCGGAGATGCTGGCGCCGTTGCCCAGGTGGCACACGATGATCTTCAGATCCTCATAGGGCCGTCCCAGCACCTCTGCCGCCCTCTTGGACACATAGGAATGGCTGGTGCGGTGGAAGCCGTACCTCCTGACCTTGTATTTCTGATAATATTCATACGGCAGGCCGTACATATAGGCCTCCTCCGGCATGGTCTGGTGGAAAGCGGTGTCGAACACGCCCACCATGGGGGTATCCGGCATCAGCTTCCTGCAGGCCTCGATCCCAATCAGGTTCGCCGGGTTGTGCAGGGGGGCAAGGTCGTTGCACTCCTCCACCGCGGCCAGCACTTCCCGGTCCAGCACCACGGACTGGGCGAACTTCTCCCCGCCGTGCACCACCCTGTGGCCCACCGCGCCGATCTCCTCCAGGCTGGCCACCACGCCGGTCTTCGGGTTGGTCAGAGCCTCCAGCACCAGACGGATCGCCTCGGTGTGGTCCGGCATGGGGGTGACTTTTCTTTCCTTCTCGCCGCCCTCACGCGCATAGGTTATCATGCTTCCGTCGATGCCGATCCGCTCGCAGATGCCCTTGGCAAGGCACTGCTCGGACTCTGCGTCGATGAGCTGGAATTTCAGGGATGAGCTCCCGCAATTGATCACTAACACTTTCATGGCTGTATGCTTCCTTTCTGATCTGCTTTTTATCCTGCTTAATGATTTCACCTGCCGTGAAACCAGACTGCATGATGCTGACTGGTTCAATCCCATGATTACATTAGGCAGTATTCAGCGTTATGCAGTATATCTTTCAGTTTCCGGCTTCCGTTTTCCGGTTTCCATCGATGCCGATGCCGATTGGTCGTGCTCTTCCGGGACGGAATCTCCCGACTCTGCGGTCCCGTCTGCGTGCCGCGCACCCATCAGACAGTCCTGCCGCGCTTCCGTCCTATGCAAGCTGGGCCTGTACGGCAGTGAGGGCCACCACGCCCACGATGTCCTGCCAGGAGCAGCCCCTGGACAGGTCGTTGACAGGCTTCGCGATGCCCTGGAGCATGGGGCCGTAGGCCTCCGCGCCCCCCAGGCGCTGCACCAGCTTGTAGCCGATGTTGCCCGCGTCCAGGTTGGGGAATATCAGGATGTTCGCCCTGCCTCCCACCGGGCTTCCGGGGGACTTGGACTTGGCCACGCCGGGCACCAGGGCCGCGTCCAGCTGCAGCTCGCCGTCTATCAGCAGATGGGGGTACTCCTCCCTGGCGATCCGGGTAGCCTCCACCACCTTGTCCACCATCTCATGCCTGGCGCTTCCCTTGGTGGAATGGCTCAGCATGGCGATGACGGGCTTGGGGCCAATCAGGGACTTGAAGCTCCTGTAGGAGGTCTCCGCGATGGCGGCCAGCTCCTCCGCCGTGGGATCCTGGTTCAGGCCGCAGTCCGCGAAGAGGAAGGTACCGTCGTCCCCCTGGTCCTTGAACTGGGTGTCCATGACGAAGAAAGCGGACACCAGCTTCACGCCCGGGGCAGTCTTTAAAATCTGCAGGGCGGGCCGCAGGGTCTCCGCGGTGGAATGGCAGGCGCCGGCCACCATGCCGTCCGCGTCGCCGGCCTTCACCATGACGATGCCGAAGGTGAGATAGTCGTTCAGCAATGTCTCCCTGGCCTTCTCCGGCGTCATGCCCTTGGCCTTCCTGGTCTCATAGAGCAGCTCCACATACTCATCCAGCTTAGAGGTCTTGGCGGGGTCGATGACCACCACGCCGGTAAGGTCTACCTCCAGCCAGCCTGCGCCGTCCGTAATCTTCTCCTCATTGCCCACCATGATGATATCGGCAATGCCCTCTTCCACAATCTTCGCCGCGGCTATCAGGGTCCTCTTGTCCTTGGACTCCGGCAGCACGATTGTCTTCTTGTCCATTTTCGCCCTGTCCTTGATTTTGTCAATATATGACATATCCCTTCTCCTTTCCAGCGCTTTTTCCGCTATCCCCATATCCATTCTGCCTTGCAGACCGTCTGCTTCGCGGTAAATATTTATAATATTTTCACTTAACAAACCGTATTATCCATATTATACTAAAAAAGGGAACAATACACAAGGATCAACTATGCGCTTAATTGTATATTTTCTGATACACGCGCATTTTCCCCTGACCTGATAATATCCACAGTTAAGCTGTTGTAAACGCTTTCAAGTGTGTTATTTTTTTCACATTGCCGCTTGACATTTATAATCGGAAAACCGACAACACGGACAGGAGGCCAGCCCATGCGGGTAAACGGAATCATAGCGGAATACAATCCCTTTCATAACGGGCACAGATATCAGATGGAGGAGTCCCGCCGCCTCACCGGGGCGGACTATACCGTCGTCGTCATGAGCGGGGACTTCGTCCAGCGGGGGGCGCCCGCCCTGGCGGACAAGCATGCCCGGGCCGAGATGGCCCTGCGCTGCGGCGCGGACCTGGTGCTGGAGCTCCCCGCGCTCTACGCCGCCTCCAGCGCCGAGGCCTTCGCCTCCGGGGCCGTGGCGCTGCTCCACGGGCTGGGGGCCGTGACCCATCTCTGCTTCGGCAGCGAGTGCGGCGATGCGGATGCGCTGGGGCAGATTGCGGCACTCCTCCTGGATGAGCCGGAGCAGTACCGCACGGCGCTGAAGGCTTTCCTGAAGCAGGGGCTGTCCTATCCAAGCGCCAGGGCCGGGGCCATATCAGCCTGCCGGGAAGCCGGGGAAGCGCTTCCGGAGGGATGCGGCGAAATCCTGGCTTCACCGAACAATATACTGGGAATTGATTATATCAAGGCGCTTTTACGTCTTGAGAGCGGCATGGTTCCCGTGACGATACAGAGGGTGGGAGCCGGATATCATGAGGGCTTCTATGGCGGATTCCCTGCGCCTGCGCAGCCTGCTTCCAGGCCGGGGCAGGAGCCGGGGCCGTCCCTTTCCTCCGCCCTGGCCATCCGCCAGGCGTTACAACAGGGATGCACGCTGGCCCGGCTGGCTGGCTTCATGCCCGGGGAGTCGCTGCAGATTCTGAATACTTACACGGAAAAGGCCAGGCTCCTCCACGCAGACGACTTCTCTCCTCTCCTGTTCTACAAGCTACTAATGGAGCAGAGGCAGGGATATGAAAAATATATGGACGTGTCCCAGAGCCTTTCAGACCGCATCGCGGGACAGTTGAACGGCTTCGCAGGCTATGAGAGCTTTTGTGAGTTATTGAAGACAAAGAATATGACCTATACCAGAATCAGCAGATGCCTGCTGCACATCCTGCTGGGCATCGAGAAGGCCCACATGGAGCTGGGGCAGGGCTTAGGCCATGCCCCCTACACCAGGGTGCTGGGCTTCCGCCGCCAGGCCGCGCCGCTGCTGGGAGCCATAGGGAAGCTTTCCTCCGTCCCGCTCGTCACCAAGCTGGCGGACGCAAAAAAGAGCCTGGAGGCAGACGCCTACAGGCTCCTGGAGCTTGATGTCCGAAGCAGCGCGCTCTATCGGGCAATGGCCTGCGCACATACCGGGCGGCCGCCAAAGAGCGAATTCTCCACGCCGCTGGTAATTTTATGATGCGGAAGCCGCCTGGCTTTCTGTCCCACTCTATACCCCGTTGTATCTCTCAATTACGCATTCATGGCTTTTGCTGTCTTTGTCATAGCATATCCCTACCAGCAGGAGGTTCTCTTCATACTCCTTCAAAGCTCCCGCATATTTTCTTTCCCGAATCTGGCTGATGGCCCCCTGGGCCGATCTGTCCCATTTCAACTCCACTATCAGCGCAGGCTTGTCTGTGTGTCTCCTCGGCAGGAAAGCAATATCCGCGAACCCTTTCCCTGATGGCAGCTCCCTGATCAGCGTATAGTCCTTTCTGGCCACATAATATGCCAGCGTGATGACACAGCTTAAGGAAAGCTCATTATTGTAGGCAAGCACGGATGTATTCGCCAGATGCACCTCGTCAATCCGCTTCGCCACGCTTTCGCTGTCTCCGCGTATAGTCGCCTCCAGCAGCTCCTCCGATTCCCGCAGCGCGTCCGAAATCCCCTCCCATCCGCTGTACTCCACCGCGTTCCGGAACTCATCCGCCACTTCCTGATTGGGGATATGGACCTCCTTCCGCTCAGCGTCATAAGTCAGATACCCCAGATGCACCAGCAGCGTCAGCACATCATCTTTGCTCTTCATGCTCCACATATCGTTCTGGAATGTCCTGGTATTTATCCTGTAGCGCAGACCGGACAGCATGGAAATGATGGCGTCCCGCAGACCGTCCTCATTCATCCCTATATAATATTTCAGCGATTCATAGGTCTCTGTCTCCGTCCAGTAGTCTCCGAATTCTCCGTTCTTAACAGCCCTTACGATGGAATTGGGGCTGTATATGGATTTCGCCTGTCGAAAGGAATAACCATCATACCATTTCCTGGCTTCTCCAAAGTCCAGGCCATACCTCCCGCAGAGTCCTTCCACCTCTTCCTCCGTAAACCCTATATACTCTGCCAGCATCTGGGGCTGCAGCATGGTATATTCCCGAAAATCCGTCAGGGCCGACTGGGTGCCGTATTTCTTGATGGGCAGGATACCTGTCATATAGGCTCCTTCAATCATCCTGTCCGTCTGGCTGCTCTTGAACAGTCCCCGGAGCAGTTGGACGTACTCCCGCTGCGACTCTGTCTCGTTTTTCTCCTCCCGAAACAGCGCGTCCCACTCGTCAATCAGGATGATGAATCTATGGCCTGTGGCTTCCGCCGTCCTGGACAGCATCATGGGCAGGGAGGCGGACTCTTCCACCATGGGAAAGGCCTCCGCCAACTCCCGCACCACCTGCTCCTGCAGATACCCTACCACATCTTCCAGTCGGGGTGCCGTGGAGATGAACCATGTGACGTCCAGATAAATCACGTCATAGCGGTTGCGGTGTTTCTGATAGGAGGGATCCTGCGCAATCTTCAAATCCCGGAACAGACTGTCGGAATCACAGTTTTTATCGTAGTATGCGCACAGCATCTGGGCGGCATAGGACTTGCCGAATCTTCTGGGACGGCTGACGCAGATCAGCTTTTCTTTCGTGCCTAAGGCGGCATTGACAAAGGAAATCAGTCCTGTCTTGTCCACATACAGGCCTTTCCGCACGGACCTGAATCCATCATTGCCCACATTCAGATACATTCCCATCCCGCTTCCCCCTTTAGTTCTTGAAGCTGTGTATGGGCGCGGGAATCCGGCCGCCCCGGTCGATGAATCTTTCGCAGCCGAAGCGGTTCACGGGCATGATCGGCGCGTAGCCCAGGAGCCCGCCGAACTCCACGGTCTCCCCCACGCCCTTGCCGATGACGGGGATGATGCGGACGGCCGTGGTCTTCTGGTTCACCATGCCGATGGCCATCTCGTCCGCGATGATGCCGGATATGGTGGAGGCTTTGGTGTCCCCGGGGATGGCGATCATGTCCAGCCCCACCGAGCAGACGCAGGTCATGGCCTCCAGCTTCTCCAGGGTCAGGGCCCCTGCCTGCACCGCATTGATCATGCCCTGATCCTCGCTGACCGGAATGAACGCGCCGCTTAGGCCCCCCACGTAGGACGAGGCCATCACGCCGCCCTTCTTCACCTGGTCGTTGAGCAGGGCCAGGGCCGCCGTGGTGCCGGGCGCGCCTGCGTATTCCAGGCCCATCTCGCACAGGATGTCCGCCACGCTGTCCCCGATGGCCGGGGTGGGCGCCAGGGACAGGTCCACGATGCCGAAGGGCACCTGCAGCATGGCCGATGCCTCCTGGGCTACCAGCTGGCCCACCCGGGTGACCTTGAAGGCGGTCTTCTTGATGGTCTCGCAGAGCACCTCGAAGTTCTCTCCGCGCACCTTCTCCAGGGCGGTCTTCACCACGCCGGGGCCGCTGACCCCTACATTGATGACCTTATCCGCCTCCGTGACGCCGTGGAAGGCTCCCGCCATGAAGGGATTGTCGTCCGGCGCGTTGCAGAATACCACCAGCTTGGCGCAGCCCAGGGAATCCGCCTCTCTGGTAAGCTCCGCGG
>OFFW01001165.1_pt1 | contig 16431 bp, 14 predicted proteins | sample 1521501 | NCBI WGS metagenome assembly OFFW01 (sample SAMEA3504107, study PRJEB24116) | mouse gut metagenome | biome: mouse gut; feature: mouse-associated habitat; material: faeces | place: Denmark | collected 2011
TTGGCGAATGCCGCGAGGGTCACATACCCCGCAGCTTGCTGCGGGGGTGTTGACTTTCTCAACGATTTTATTCTACCTCAAGAACTCTCGCAATTCCATTAAATTCTGCACAAGTAGGAAGTCCCTCTCTTAAAAACTGAATAACTGCAGTTAATGTCGAAAGTTGACTTTGAGTTTTTGAAATTTCATTTCCCCGTTCCCCGGTTGTTGACTTTGTTCTTTCGGTACATTATAATAGAAACACATTAACAGGACTATTTTACAGTATGAAAGGAGCAGTCACAATCATGCAGATAGGAGCGGTGAGTTTCAGACCGTATATTTACAATGCAAGTGTGGTAAATGCGGGCAGCCTTTCCCGGATTTCATCAATTGGCGATGATTTGACGTCGGGCAGGACAGATTTTTCCGCATTATCGGATGAAAGTTTAAATGAGAACCCGCTGAAAAAGGGCCAGACCGTTAATTTCGCAGATGTTTTACAAAGACAGATGTGGGAAGGACGGCAGAACGCTTCCAGAATTATGAAACCTGACGAGGAAATCGGGAATCTTGAGGAGGCGGAAGAGGCGCTTAACGATTTTGATGCAGCAGAAGAAGCCGGAAAAGCTGAAAATCCGGAAGAAGCCTCTGTAAAAGCAGCGGCGGCAGGCGTTAAAAATTCCGCAAAGGAGCTGAATGCCTCGGAGGTACAGGAGGATTTCAGACCCGCCGGCGGAATAGAGGAAATGTTCAGGCAGCAGCCTGAGAGAAACCTGTATCAGATACAGCGGGCAATTGATGCCTATCAGATGAATATGACGGCGTAGCAAGAAATCATAACGGAAAAGCTGCTTAAAGTTTTAGGCAGCTTTTTTTGAAAGTTATGGCGGCAAATTACAGGAGCGGAGGGTTATTTTATGGCGGTATACAGTTTGAAAAACAGTGAAGTATCGATTGAAATTCACTCAAAGGGAGCGGAACTGAAATCCCTTAAAAAGTTAAGTACGGGCGCGGAGTACATGTGGAAGGCAGACCCGGCTTTCTGGGGCAGGACGGCCCCGGTGCTGTTTCCCTTTGTGGGTTCGGTTAACCGGAAGCAGTACCGGACGGGGGGCAGAACCTATACGATGAATCAGCATGGCTTTGCAAGGGATATGGAGTTTGAACTGCTTTCGCAATCAGGGGACGAGATTTGGTTCGCGGTAAGGGACAATGAAGAGACGAGGGAAAATTACCCCTTTCAGTTTGTGTTAAAGACAGGATATCGTCTGCTGCCCGACGGTGTGGAGGTGCTCTGGGAGGTGGAAAATCCCGGTGAAGAAGAGCTTCCCTTTTCTATCGGCGCCCACCCGGCCTTTAACTGTCCGCTGGCTGAAGGAACTGAAAAGTCGGACTGCTTTATTTATTTCGGCGCAGACGGCGGAGCCTTGGCGGATATTGCAAGTACGAGAATCCACGACGGTCTGGTAATAGCGGAAAAGGGAACTTACGATTTGGAGGACGGTTGTCTGGCGGTGACGGAGCACTTATTTGACTGCGATACGCTGCTGCTTGAGGATTATCAGGTAAATCAGGTGTCCCTGTGCGGCAAGGACAAAAAGCCGTACGTTACCGTTACCATGGACGCGCCGGTTTACGGGATATGGACGCCGAGCCATCCGGCTCCTTTTATCTGTATCGAGCCTTGGTTTGGCAGGTGCGACGCGGAAGGCTTTACGGGAGATTTGAAAGAGCGTGAATGGGGAAATACGGCGCCGCCGAAGGAAAGCTGGAAAGCTTCCTACAAAATCACCATTTAGATATCATATATACGAGGAGAAACCATGAGCAGAGAACTTGCAAAGACCTATGACCCGAAAGGGATTGAAGACAGACTATATCAGAAATGGCTGGATAAAAAATATTTCCATGCGGAAGTGGATTACGACAAAAAGCCCTTTACCATTGTCATTCCGCCCCCGAATATCACGGGGCAGCTTCATATGGGGCATGCCCTTGACAACACCATGCAGGATATTTTAATCCGGTTTAAGAGAATGCAGGGCTATAACGCTCTCTGGCAGCCGGGAACGGACCATGCAAGTATTGCCACCGAGGTCAAGATTATCGAGAAGATGAAGGAAGAGGGAATCGACAAGGAGGACCTTGGCCGCGAGGGCTTCCTCGCGCGTGCATGGGACTGGAAAAAGGAGTACGGCGGGCGCATCATCAGCCAGTTAAAAAAGCTGGGCTCTTCCTGCGACTGGGACAGGGAACGTTTTACCATGGACGAGGGCTGCAATAAGGCTGTGACGGAAGTTTTCTGCAGAATGCATGAAAAAGGCTGGATTTACAAGGGAAGCCGGATTATCAACTGGTGTCCTGTCTGCAATACCTCTATTTCCGACGCGGAGGTGGAGTATGCGGAGCAGGCGGGCCATCTCTGGCACATTAAGTATCCGCTTATTGAGGAGGACGGCAGCGTAAGCAGTGAAAAATTCCTGGAATTTGCCACTACCAGACCGGAAACCATGCTGGGAGATACCGCTGTGGCCGTCAATCCCGAGGACGGGAGATATCAGGATATTATTGGCAAAAAGGTGATGCTGCCCATTGTAAACAGGGAAATTCCCGTGGTGGCGGATTCCTATGTGGATATGGAGTTCGGCACTGGCGTGGTGAAAATCACACCGGCCCACGACCCCAACGATTTTGAGGTGGGAAAGCGTCATGGTCTGCCTGAAGTGAATATATTAAACGACGACGCTTCGATTAACGAAAACGGCGGCAGATTCTGCGGCATGGACAGGTACGAAGCGAGGGCAGCCATTGTGAAAGAGCTGGACGAGATGGGGCTTTTGGTGCGGATTGAGGATTATTCCCATAACGTGGGAACCCATGACCGCTGTAAGACGACCATTGAGCCCATGATTAAGCAGCAGTGGTTCGTTAAAATGGATGAGCTGATAAAACCGGCGGTGGAGGCCGTAAAGAACGGCGATATTCAGCTAATCCCGAAGAGAATGGAAAAGACATACTATAACTGGACGGATAACATCAGAGACTGGTGTATTTCCAGACAGCTCTGGTGGGGACACAGAATCCCGGCTTATTACTGCGATAAGTGCGGGGAAGTGACTGTGGAAAAGTGTGCGCCGGAAAAGTGCCCTAAGTGCGGGCACGGGCATTTTACCCAGGACCCCGATACGCTTGACACCTGGTTTTCTTCCGCGCTTTGGCCTTTTTCCACGCTGGGATGGCCGGATGAGACAGAGGATTTAAAATATTTTTATCCGACTGACGTTCTGGTGACGGGATACGATATTATTTTCTTCTGGGTTATCCGCATGATTTTTTCCGGCTATGAGCAGATGAAGGAAAAGCCTTTTCACACGGTTCTTTTCCATGGTCTGGTGCGGGATTCACAGGGACGGAAGATGAGCAAGTCCCTTGGCAACGGCATTGACCCTCTGGAAATCATAGAAAAGTACGGGGCGGACGCGCTGCGCCTTACCCTGATTACCGGAAACGCGCCGGGCAACGATATGCGTTTTTACTATGAGAGAGTGGAGGCAAGCAGGAATTTTGCCAACAAAATCTGGAATGCGTCCCGGTTTATTATGATGAATATGCCAAAGGACGAGGATTTGGCGGATGTCTCCTTTGCGGATGTCAATCTGGAGCCGGTGGATAAATGGATGGTTTCAAAGCTGAACACGCTGATTAAAGATGTGACGGACAACATGGAGAGCTTTGAGCTGGGAATTGCGGTATCCAAGATTTACGATTTTATATGGGACGAATTTTGCGACTGGTATATTGAGATGGTAAAGCCCAGGCTTTATGGCTCTGACGATGCAAATAGCAAGAGGGCGGCGCTCTGGACGTTAAAGAACGTGCTGATTGACGCGTTAAAGCTTCTGCATCCGTATATGCCTTTCATTACGGAGGAGATTTTCTGTACCCTGCAGTCCGGGGAGGAATCCGTTATGGTTTCCTCATGGCCCGTTTATCAGGAGGAAAAGATCTTTCTCAAGGAAGAAAAGCAAATTGAGATTATCAAGGAGGCGGTAAGGGGAATCCGTAATGTGCGCACGGAAATGAACGTTCCGCCGGGCAAAAAGGCAAAGGTATTTGTGGTAAGTGAAAATGAGGACATTTTAGCTGCTTTTACGGAAGGAAAGCTCTTTTTCCAGTCTCTTGCCTATGCGTCGGAGACGGCGATTTTGAAAGACAAGGAAGGGATTTCAAGAGACGCGGTATCCGTCGTTATTGCAAACGCCACCTTATATATTCCTTTTGAGGAGCTGGTGGATATCGCGCAGGAGATTGCCCGTCTTAAGAAAGAGGAGAAGCGTCTTACAGGCGAGCTTGGCAGGGTAAACGGAATGCTTGGCAATGAAAGATTCCTTTCCAAAGCGCCGAAGGAAAAGATTGCCGAAGAGAAGGAAAAGCTGGAAAAATATACGCAGATGATGGAACAGGTGAAAGTGCGCCTGCAGCAGTTGCAGGGATAATATCTCAAAAATTGGGAGGGATAGAATGGCTTATAACGACTTTTTATCGGAAGAGGAGCGGGATGAGCTTCGTAAGGAATTGGAAGGGCTGGGCAGAAGGAGAAATGTTCAGGAAGAAACGAAGGAAGAAGAGGAATTTTCGGACAGTCAGATTTTAAGCGATATCATTGAGGAGACAAATTCCAGACTTCTGAATATCGAGGAGAACGGGTCCTATGTCAAAATCTCAAAGGACAGCATGACGGCCTGGCTTTATCTTACCGTACCCGGCGAGGGCAGGGACAATTACACCATGGATGAGCTTATGGGGTTTTTGAAGCAGAACGGCGTGGTTACCGGTTTCCACCGGTCCAATCTTGCCGCCATGATAAAGAAGCGGGTCTATGAAAGAGAAATTGTGGCCGCCCAGGGACAGCCGGCCATAGAAGGAAACAACGGCTATTATGAATATATGTTTGATATGAATCCCCGTAAAGCGCCGAAGGTTCTGGCAAACGGGCGGGTGGACTATACCAACATGAGTTCCCTCCAGAATGTTTATGAGGGAGACGTGGTGGCGGTATACCACCATGCCAAAGACGGTCAGGACGGCTACGACGTAAGGGGAAAGACCATGCTGACCAAGTCGGTGAAGGAGATAGAGCCCCTTTCCGGCCAGGTTTACTGCAAGGAGGATAATCCAGACGTCTATCTGGCGGAGCAGGACGGCAAGATAGAGTTTAAAAACGGCAAGGTGGACATCCGGGCGCTGCATGAGATTAACGGCGACGTGACGCTGATAACCGGTAAGGTTGAGTTCTACGGCGATGTGGTGATTACCGGAAGCGTGGAAGCGGGCGTTGTTATCCGGGCGGGCAGAAATATTGAAATCAGAGGAAATGTGGAGGCTGTGAGCCTTTTTGCCGGCGGCGATATTATTCTGGCCAGAGGCATACAGGGGGCCCAGCGGGCGAAGCTTTCCGCCAGAGGCAGCATTTACGCCGACTTTATCGAGCACACGGTGGCTATGGCGGGCGGGAACGTTCAGGCCAACACCATCTTAAATTCAAGAATCTCGGCGGACGGAACCATCACTCTTACAGGGAAAAAGGGCGCTGTAATTGGCGGCTATACCCATGCCATGATGGGCGTGACGGCTACGGAAATCGGAAATGTGGCGGAGACAAGAACCGTGGTTCACGTGGGTTGCGAGAAAGAAATTTACCAGAAGATACAGAACGCCAAAACCCTTGAGGCGACTCAGGTGGAGGAAATGGCCGAGGTTTCGGATAAAATCAATTCCATCCGCCAGAGGACGAAAAAAATGGATAAAATTCCGGACGGTCTTGAGCTTACGCTGAAGACGCTGGAATCCAAGGCTGTCACTCTGAAAAAGGAGATGGAGCAGAACCGGAAAGAACTCAAGAAAATGAACGAACTTCTGGAGGCCGGGCGAAACTCCGAGATTGTGGTAAACGGGAACGTTTACCGCGGAACGGTTGTATGTCTGGCTCAGGCGCAGATGCCTATCGAGCGGGATACCTGCTTTATGAAGTATTATCAGCAGAACGGGCTGATTGAAAGCAGCGTTATCGCGTATTCATCATAGATTGTAAGTGTAAAGGCGGGCATATGAGAACCTGTAAGGAAGCGGAAGATTACATTCTTTCTATCCCCAAGTTTGCGGGAAAGCATTCCCTTGCGGATACAAAGGGGCTGCTTTTGCGGCTTATGGGAGACGACGCCACAGGCGTAAAAAGCAAAATTATCCATATAGCAGGCACAAACGGAAAAGGCTCCGTTTGTGCTTATTTGCGTTCCATGCTCTTAGCGGGCGGATGCAGCGTGGGGACGTTTATCTCTCCCCACCTTGAAACCATGCGGGAGAGAATAAGCTATGGAAATGACATGATTTTGGAGGAGGATTTTCTCCGGGTTTTTGAAAAGGTGCTGGAAGCGGTCTCCAAAGAGAAATTCCACCCTTCCTTTTTTGAATTTCTGTTCCTGATGGCAATGGTTTATTTCAGGGAAAAAGAGCCGGAATACCTGATATTGGAAACGGGAATGGGCGGGCGGCTTGATGCTACGAACTGTGTGGAAAACCCGGCGGTCTGCGTGATTACCGAGATTGGATACGACCATATGCAGTATCTGGGAGATACCATCCCCGAAATAGCCGGGGAGAAAGCCGGGATTATAAAAAGGGGCGTTCCCGTGGTCTTTGTCGATAAGCGAAAAGAGAGTACGGAGGTTTTGGCCGAATATGCCAAAAAAGCGGAAAGCCCGACGATTATCATCGGAAAAGAAAGTATTTTGAATGTGAATATAAATCATAAAAGCATTGATTTTTCGCTGCATACTGGTTATTATAGTTATGTTAGTCTTTCCCTGAACACAACGGCGCTGTACCAGATGGAAAACGCGTCTTTGGCGGTCGCGGCGCTGCATACCCTTGACGAAAAGAGGATGACAGAGGACGCTGTAAGGACCGGCCTGTGGAAAGCCGCCTGGCCGGGGCGGATGGAGGAAATTATCCCCGGGGTATATCTGGACGGCGCGCATAACGAGGACGGGATAGAGGCGTTTTTAAATACGGTAAAATACAGTAGCTGCGAGGGCAGGCGGCTTTTTATGTTCGGCGTCCTTGCGGACAAGCAGTTTGACGCGATGGTACAGAAGATTGCGGATTCGGAACTTTTTGACGAGGTGGTGGGAACCGTGGTCGAAACCGACCGCAGCGTTTCCGCAAAGGAGCTTGCGGCGGCCTTTAAGAAACATGAGAAAATCCGGTGCAGTTTTTACGAAGACGCGAAGGAGGCTTACCGGTATCTCCTGACGGAAAAGAAGGATAAAGACATTATTTACGTAGCCGGTTCATTATATTTGATAGGACAGATAAGGTCCTTTACAAGGAGAATGCAGAATGCTTGATTTTGAAGAGGAATTAAAAAAATTCAGGCCCAGCCTGGAGGTTGAGGATGCGGAAGAGGCCATCAACGGGCAGGATTTGGTTGATATGGTAGATATTATGATGAAAACGATGAAGAAAAGCAGGACGGAAGAAGAATAAGGAGTGAATGCATGAATTGTTATAAGTGCGGATGCCGTTTGTCGGAATATGATTTTTGCACGGGATGCGGTGCGGACGTGGCTTTTTATAAACGAATTATGCACATGTCCAATCACTTTTATAACGACGGACTGGAAAAAGCAATGGTGCGGGATTTATCCGGGGCTATTATCAGTCTGCGGCAGTGTCTGAAATATAATAAAAATCATATTGAAGCAAGGAATCTTCTGGGCCTTGTTTATTATGAAATGGGAGAAGTGGTGGCCGCTTTAAAGGAGTGGGTGACCAGCCAGAATATACGCCCCAAAAAGAATATTGCAAATGACTATATCAGCATGATACAGAGCAATCCTACCAGACTGGACGCCACGAACCAGACCATAAAAAAATACAATCAGGCGCTGGCTTACTGCTATCAGGACAGTACGGATTTGGCTGTAATCCAGTTAAAGAAGGTGCTTTCCTATAATCCCAAATTTGTGCAGGCACATCAGCTTCTTGCGCTTTTGTACATCAATTTAGGGGAATGGGAGAAAGCCCAGAGAGAACTTTTCAAATGCAGCCAGATTGACACCAACAATACAACGACGCTCCGCTATCAGAGAGAGGTGGAGCGCATGCTGATGCCGGAGGAATCCGGAAAAAGTACGCCGAGAAGGGAATCCTCCCTGGGGAAATCCGTGCGTTACCAGAGCGGAAACGAAATGATTATCCAGCCGCTTAACACGAAACAGCCCAAAGGCGTTTCATCTCTCGTAAATCTGGGAATCGGAGTAATTATCGGCGTTGCAATCGCCTTTTTTCTGATTCTGCCGGCTCAGATTCAAAACGCGCAGGCGGATGTCAACGATGAAATGCGGGCGGTCAGCGAGCAGTCCGACGCAAAATCGGCGACGATTGACGAACTGGAACAAAAGGTACAGAAGCTGGAGGAAGAAAATAAAACCCTTACAGAAGAGATTTCCACCTATCAGGTAACTGACGGTGCGTTAAAGGCCACTGATGATTTGATGATGGCCGTGGCGGCCTATGTGGAAAATCCGGAGGACTTAAAGACCGTAACTGATTATCTGGAGCAGATGGAAGCGGCGGGAGAAGGAGAGGAGGAACAGTATAAATCAGAAGCCTATACGGTATTATATGAAAGCCTTTCCGCCGCTGTGAGCGGTGAACTGGCGGACTATTATTATGACGCAGGATATGAGAGCTTTACCGCCCGTGATTATGAGGCGGCAATTCCGAACCTCCAGAGAGCCTATCAGAATAACGACAGGAACGTAAACGCATTGTTTTATATGGGCCTTAGCTGCTACAGAAGCGGTCATTACACCGAGGCGAAAGAAGCTTTCGCCGAAGTTATCGACAAGTTCCCGACCACAAACAGCGCAAGCCAGTCCAGAACCTACCTGGCGGAAATTAACAATATGGAACAATAGGTATAGTGCCGCACACCAAAGAGAACAGACAGTAAGTTTGTTCTCTTTTTTGCGCGAGCAATGAGCCACGCGGGAATGCTTGCATACCCATGGGGCGAATGCCGCGACAGCGAGGCGAAGCCGAGCGGTGCGAGCAATGAGCCACGTGGACGCTTGCATACCCATGGGGCGAATGCCGCGACAGCGAGGCAAAGCCGAGCGGTGCGAGCAATGAGCCACGCCACGCGGGAATGCAAGCCATATATTATAGAAAAGGGGAATTGGTATGGAAGAGAATTTTAAAGTGATTGACAATTATCTCATGGTAAAAATGCCAGAGGAGGTAGACCACCACAAATCGGTTTTTATCAGCAGGGCGGCCGATGAATATATTATGAAAGAAGGCGTTGGAAACGTGGTTTTCGATTTTGAGGACACGCGCTTTATGGACAGCTCCGGGATTGGAATTATCATCGGGCGGTATAAAAAAATATCCTATTTCGGGGGAAAGGTATTTGCAATCAATACGGATGCAAGAATTAAGAGAACGCTGATGATTTGCGGTTTACATAAGGTTATAGAAATCATGGAATGAGAAAAGCGGGCTTAAAAAACAATGAAAGGAAAAGAAAATGAAAACAGGACAGAAAATGGAAAAAACAAAGATTAAGAGGACAAGCCAGAGAAATGAAATGGAACTGACCTTTGACGCGCTGTCGGAGAACGAGTCCTTTGCGAGGGTGGCCGCCGCCGCCTTTGTGGCGCCCTTAGACCCGACGATGGAAGAAATTTCAGATATCAAAACGGCGGTTTCGGAGGCCGTTACCAATTCTGTTATCCACGGATATGACGATGAATTTATGAAAAAAAACCAGTTAGAGGGACCGGGAAAAATATATATGCGCTGTCTGGTAGAGGAGGACGTGCTTCATATAGAAGTCAGGGATACAGGCAAGGGGATTGAAAATATCGAGCAGGCCATGGAACCCCTTTATACCTCTAGGCCGGATATGGAAAGGTCGGGCATGGGCTTTTCTTTTATGGAAGCTTTCATGGACGATTTGGAGGTGATTTCAAAGCCGGACTGCGGAACCGTGATACTGATGAAGAAAAAAATGGGCGTTACGTCATGGATTGACCAAGAGGAATAGCCTATGTCAGAGAATGCAGTACTTATCAGAAAAGCACAGGCAGGAGAAAAGAAGGCAAGAGAAGTACTGATAGAGCAGAATCTGGGACTGGTACACCATATCGTAAAGCGTTTTCTGGGGAGGGGATACGACCCGGAGGACTTGTTCCAGATTGGCGTAATAGGGTTGATTAAATCCATAGACAAATTTGATACCAGCTACGACGTGAAATTTTCGACCTATGCCGTTCCGCTGATTACCGGTGAAATCAAGCGTTTCCTGCGGGACGACGGTATGGTGAAGGTGTCCCGCACCTTAAAGGAAAACGGCATGAAGGTCCGGTATGCGTCGGAGCGGCTGTTCAATAAACTGAACCGGGAGCCCACCCTTGCGGAAGTGGCCCGGGAAGCGGCGCTTACCGATGAGGAAGTGGTGATGGCGATGGAAGCCAACGTGCAGGTGGAATCCATTTACAAATCGGTTTATCAAAACGACGGCAATGAGATTTTTCTGGTGGACCAGCTTGCAGACGAAAAGCAAAACGAGCAGGAGCTGGTTTTGAACCATATGGTGCTCAATCAGCTTATCAGCGGTCTGACACAAAAGGAGCAGAAGCTGATTAAGCTCCGCTATTATCAGGATAAAACCCAGACAGAGGTGGCCAGAGTTCTGGGCATCAGCCAGGTTCAGGTGAGCAGGCTGGAGAAAAAGATTCTGCTGGATATGAGACAGAAGATGGCGGAAAGGTGACAGTGGAAAATAATTTAAGGAAACGGCATGGCTTGCGGGCTATGCCGTTTTATTGTTGGCCAGTTGTTTATAAAAAATAAATCCTGACTGTAGATGTCAGGATTTATGTGCTATACTAAAAATAACAGTACAAAGTGTAAGAATTTGGAGGATAGTTATGTACGAAAGAATGTTGGATAAGCAGGTTGTGCCAACGGTAGTGGAAATGGCGGAGTATTGCGCGGAAAATGGAGAACGTTTTTCCATGATAAATGATTGGTTGACAGCAACTTTTGATACAGAGCAGAAAGTAGTCTTTCCCTATGGGAATAACTATGGTTGGGGAATAGGGCATTATAAAAAGAAAAAACTTATATGTAATATCTTTGCTGAGGCTGGTGCATTTACAGTTATGTTGAGGTTAACAGATGTTCAATATGGAAGGGTTTACGGGGAACTGAAAAAATATACTCAAGAATACATTGACAATAAATATCCTTGTGGTGATGGCGGTTGGATACATTACCGGGTTATCTGCCGGGAGCATTACGAAGATATTAAGAAACTGTTAGAGATAAAATGTCTGTGACAGCTAATCCCGTAAATTTCAGTTCTTCAGAACGGAACAAACCGGGATTAAAAATAAAGGAGGAGAGGTTTTTTATGCTTGATATGATACCTGACAAAGAAGAAATGACAGATTTAGTCGGACAATCTCTATATGATGTATGGAACAGGTTATGCGCTTTAATCGATGAAAAATATGATATGGACCGTCTGTGGAATAAAGGCGGTAAAGCATGGAAATATGAATATAAATATCGCCGGGGCGGAAAAACTTTGTGTGCGTTATATGCAAGAGAAAAATGTGTGGGTTTTATGATTATCTTAGGGAAAGACGAACGGTTAAAATTTGAAAAAGACAGGGAAAATTACACAAAAGAAGTTCAAAAAATATATGATGAAACGAAAACCTACCATGATGGGAAATGGATAATGTTCGAGCCGGTGGATACTTCTTTATTTGATGATTTTATCAGACTGCTGGGAATCAAAAGGAAGCCAAACAGAAAGTAAAATTACTGCCGGCAAAGGAGAGACATGCTTTATGGCGGTATGTTGTCTGGTGACTTTTTGCAGGGAGTCTGCTATAATAAATTCAGTGTAAAGACGTACAAAAGACTGAAAGTATAAAGAGGAATAAAATGAAAGAAATCAGATTAGGAACCATAGGTTCCGGCTCCATTGTGCATTCCATCCTTGACAATGTAAAAATTACAGAGGGGATTCGCCTTGCGGCCGTCTATTCGAGAAGCCAGGACAAGGGACGCGCCCTTGCCGGCGAATACAAAGCGGAAAAGGTCTATACGGATATGGACGCTTTTTTGAAGGATGAGGAAATCAACACGGTTTACATTGCCAGTCCCAATCTGCTGCATTATGAGCAGACAAAGAAAGCGCTGCTGGCAGGGAAGCACGTAATCTGCGAGAAGCCCTTTTGCACGAGGGCGGAGCAGGCGCGGGAGCTGACATCTCTTGCCAGAGAAAAACATCTGTTTCTGGCGGATGCTGTCCCCACAGCTTATCTTCCCAATTTTGAGCTTCTAAAAAGCAGGCTGCCGGAGATTGGTAAGGTGAGGCTTGTGCTGGCAAATTACAGCCAGTATTCCAGCCGCTATGACCGGCTTACGGAGGGGGAGGTTCCGAATGTTTTTAACCCGAAGTACGGCGGCGGGGCTCTGATGGACATCAATTTTTACAATGTATATCTGAATGTCGCTTTGTTCGGAAAGCCCGAAAAGGTTATTTATTTTCCCAATATTTACCGGAATCTGGCGGACACGTCCGGAATCCTTGTGATGCAGTATGAGGAATTTGTAAGCGAGTCGGCGGGGGCAAAAGACACCTGGGGCGTAAATTCTTTTCAGATTGAAGGAGAAAAAGGCTATATTTATGTCAAAGACGGAAGCAACGGAATTGCCGAAGTTCGGATTGTCACCAAAACCACCGAGGAGATTATCAACCGGCAGGAGAATCCCGACAGGCTGTTCTACGAGGTACAGGCCCTTAGGAACCTGTTTTTAAACGACGACTATGAGACGGTTTATCAGGGACTTGCCGTTACGGAACAAGTGATGGAGGTTCTTGAAAAGGCAAGAAAAGGAGCGGAAATCTACTTTCCGGGAGAAGAATAAAGGAAATATATACCATTTTTAAGGCCGGGAGCCGATAGCTTCGCGGGCAGGATATGGGAGCGGAAACAGGGGCTGTCGGTTGACGGTCCCTGAAAAATTTTCCGTTTCGAAATTTACCTCTTGACAAAGAGGGGCCGATACCGGTAAGGTGGAATAGTTAACGTCCATATAGGGGCATGAAATTTCAGGAAAATACACAGGGTGAAAAACGATGAACAGAAGGAAAAAAAGTATTTTAGCGTTTTGGTTGTGCATGGTTATTTTTTTTCAGACAGGATTCGGCATATGGGCCGCGGAACCGAAGGATACGGCGTCCTTTGAAGAGACGCAGGATGAGGAAAGCGGTCAGGAAGATGACCAAATCAGTCAAGATGATTTGGAAACGGAAAACGAGGAAGAAGCGGAGGAGTCTGATGATTCGGAAGATGAAGGGGAATCAGAGGACGAAGGAGAATCCGAAGATGAAAAAGACCCAGAAGATGGGACGACGCCGGAAGAAGACGAGGAAATATGGGAGTACATAAAAAAAGCCCAGAAAGAGCTGAAATCGCTTGCCGGCGAGGAAACGCTGATGGCGCTTGTCTATCTCTGCGACAACTATGCGGTGAAAGCCACAGCGGACCCCGCGGGGGAAACCGTGACCGGCCTTCCTTCCGGCTCAATGACGTTCATTAAAGGGATGGAGGTGGACGATGATTTTAACCTCTGGTTCCAGGTATCTTTTGAAAAAAACGGAGCATCTTATAAGGGTTACATATTAAGAGAATATCTTGCCTACTCCAACGAGCGCCTTCTGGAATGGGAGGATGCCTGTTTTCCACGGACGATGTATACCGCCGCGGACGGATATCCCGATATCGAACAGTTCCCGGCATCCTATCAGGATAAACTGATTCAATTAAAACAGGCGCATCCCGACTGGATTTTTGTAAGGCAGAATACTTATCTGGACTGGTCAAATGTAGTTAGCGCGCAGTGTTATAAAGACAGAAATCTGGTTCACAGCAGTATGGGGGAAGCCTACCGCCGGGAGCCACACAGTCCCGGTTGGTATTATGCTTCAGAGCAGGCTGTAAAGTATTTTCTTGACCCCAGAAATTTTCTGGATGAATCGAGGATTTTTCAGTTTGAGCAATTGACATATAATCCGTCTTACCACTCCAAAGCGGCAGTGCAGAATATTTTAAAAAGAACCTTTATGAAAGGGGAAGTGCCGGGGGCCGGAATGACCTATGCGGAAGCCTTTTTTCAGATAGGCGTGTCCCTGAAAGTCAGTCCGTTTCATCTGGCGTGCCGGGTGTATCAGGAGCAGGGAGAGGGAAAATCGGATTTGATTTCCGGGAATTATACGGAAGTACCGGAATATAAAGGTTATTACAATTATTATAACATCGGCGCTTCCGGTACAACAAGGAAGCAGGTAATAGAATCCGGGCTTGCAAGAGCGGTCAAGGAGGGGTGGAACTCCCACTATGCGTCTTTGAAAGGCGGCGCCGGAATTATTGCAAAAAATTATATTTTGAGGGGACAGGATACGCTGTACCTTCAAAAATTCGATGTGGACAACAGCGACGGTACTTTGTACACACATCAGTATATGCAGAATGTTTCGGCTCCCTATACGGAGTCTTCCATGGTAAAGAAGGCTTATGTCGAAACTGGCGCCCTGAACAATTCCTTTGTGTTCAAGATACCGGTATACAACAACATGCCGTCCCTGGCGTGTCCGGTACCCGGTCAGAGCGGGGAGACGTCGAAGCCCACAGCCACACCGACAACGAAACCCACGGCTACGCCGACCATAAAGCCGACAAGTACGCCGACGGCAAAACCGACCATAAAACCGACGGCGACGCCTGACGATACGGATATGCCGACAGGAAAACCGACGGCCAGTCCTACGTCCACAACCGGCGGGGACTTTGGGGAGACGCCGTCAAAGGGGCCGACGGAAAAACCTGAGGCACTGCCGACAAAAACGCCGTCCAGCCGTCCGACAGCAACCGTGACGGTCAGCCCGGCCGGGACGCCCGAGAGCCGTCCGACGCTGAAACCGTCATCGACTCCGGAAGTCAATTCTCCGGAAGAACCGTCAGATAGACCGACGGTTAAACCGACAGGAAAGCCAACGGCCAGGCCCACAGCCAAGCCGACGACAGGTATGCCTACCGCGACGCCGGCTTCACTGGCTACGGCCAGACCGACAACGGTTCCCACCACAAAGCCGGAAGGCACAGCAAAACCGACCGAAGCGGTCAATCCGACGTTAAAACCGACCGCAACGCCAACCGCCGCATCAACCGCCAGACCGACGGTAATGCCCACGGCTACGGCGACATCCAGGCCAACAGCTATGCCTACTGCTGCTGCGACATCCAGGCCAACGGCTATGCCGACGGCATTGCCCACAACGGCGCCTTCAACGAGCACGCCCACGGATAAGCCCGCCGCACCTACGTCGCAGCCGGTACAAAATGAAAACAATAACGCAAATGACGACAGCGGACAGGATAACAACCAGAGCAGCCAGGAGCCGGGAAGCGACGGAACACAGCCGCCCTTGCAGGCAACGGCGGTGCCGACAGAAAGTACGGAAAATGCTCCGGTTAGCGGAACGGAAAATTTCCCCAAGGATACAGCGGGCAGCACCTCTTCTTCCGGTGTCAGGGTAGTGGCGTCAACGCCAAAGCCCCATACGGTGTCGGAGGATAAAGAGACTGTTACGATGGATATGAGCAAAGCCGGTATGCTTTATGCACAGACTCTGGAGCAGATTAGAGAGCAGGGAATGGAGGTCGTGCTGAAAGTAAGCGGCGAGGCGAGCTGGACGATTGACGGAAGCCGGATAAGCGCGGAGGAATTTGCAGAAGGATTCCGGGATATTGATTTGAAAGTAACCTTGGGCGAGAGCCGGATACCGAAAGACAGACTGGCGATATTGACCGAAAATGAACAGTATGTGGAGATGTCCTTAGCCCATGAGGGAGAATTTGGGTTTGCGATGCAGCTTTCCGTAAAGCTGGAGGATTCGGAACCCGGACAGTACGCGAACCTGTTTTATTACAACAGGGAGGCGGATGCTTTTGAATTTATGTGCGCTTCCGAAATCAGCAGTACCAAAGAAGCGGCCTTTGAGTTCACCCACGCCTCGGATTATGTGATTATTATCAGCAGCGATACAAAGGAGAATCTGCTGGCGGAAAAAGCCGGAGAATTTGAGCAGGCAAAGATACAGGAAATGGAAACCATGGCAGTGGCAAAAGAAGAAACACCGGCGAAAGAACCGGTAAAAGCGGCCGGAATTATTGCGCTGATTCTTCTTGCCAGCGCGGCAATCGGAATTGCGGTTTATCTGGTTGTAAAGCGGAGGGATGACGATTAATTCTTTGTGGAAACAGTGAAAAAACAAAAAGTGGGCCGGCGTCCTGACAGACG
>OFFW01001169.1_pt1 | contig 16400 bp, 15 predicted proteins | sample 1521501 | NCBI WGS metagenome assembly OFFW01 (sample SAMEA3504107, study PRJEB24116) | mouse gut metagenome | biome: mouse gut; feature: mouse-associated habitat; material: faeces | place: Denmark | collected 2011
TTTTATCAACCACCCTTCCTGGAATTTCCTATATTTGAATTATACAGGAAGCTCCATTATTCATATTCACAAATCCTACAATTACACCATATATTTAGATATACACTTTTTATTATGTTATATTTCTTACAGAAAGCCAATAGTCTGACCTCAAAATGTAGCTTTTGCGACCTCAAGTGGTCAGTTTATTTTTTAACGAAATCCCTCCATGTATATCACAAGTTCAAAAACGCCTTCTTTCACATCAATCTGTACATGTCCGTCATATGAGACCACTACCCGTTGGATGCTTTGCATCCCTATCCCATGGTTCTTTTTATCCTTCTTTGTCGTTTGAGGAATCCCTTCCAGGAATCGCATTTTTCCTTCTGGTACGGGGTTCGATGCATAAACCACTAACATCTGCCCCTGTCTGGCACAGCTCAGCTTAATCCATCTTTCCTTCCCCCCTGCCAATGCTTGGTTGGCTTCTATGGCATTGTCCAGAATATTAGTGAATAATGCACATATTTCCATCTGCGTAAGTAACAGGCCGCACATATCATCAAATCTAAATTCAATTGTAATGCCAAAGCCCTCTGCCTCCTGGAACTTCCTGTTCAATATCAAATTCAACAATTCGTGATTCACCATATCCTGGTTTCTGACTTTCTGGGGCACCTGCTCCATTTCATCCAGATATCGGATTATCTCCTGACTCTGTCCTACCTCTGCCATTTCTCGTATTGCCAGTCTATGCTTCTTGATATCATGCAGCAGAATTTCTTTTTCCCGATTTCCCTCCAGTATCACTCTGTAGTTGTATTCCAGCATCTCTGTTTTCTGCTGTAACAGCCAGTAGCGTTCCTTTTCTCTCTGAATAGTAATATACGCCAAGCCAGCCAGCGCCAGCAACATCCCGCCCAACAGAAATAACCACCAACGGTACATCAATTGTTCTAGACCGGCCTGACGATAAATCCTTTGAAAATATATTATGCACACGAATAGTAATGGCATAAGAAGCCATCCCTTTTTCAGGTATCTGGTAATATCCACTTGTATCCCTTTCTTCTGAGTACGCATAATATACACCAAAATCATGAGAACTGACACCCATAACAACAAATATATTCCCCTGGGAACGGTAGCTGTCAAAAGTGCATCCCCCTGACAGCTTATTACTTCCTGAATCGTATAGGTAAGTGTCTGTAGAAAGAAATCAGCCAATGTCAATGTAGACCAAGATACATATATAAGACAAAATGCATCTTTATATTTACAACAAAAGGTTAAAATACTTGCTAATGATGCCAATAAAATGTTTACCATGAATGCAGTCTTGGAAAATAATGTAGATATTATATAATTATTTGCTGTATTAATTCCTGCCACCACAATCACTGTAACTGCCCATATAATCTTCCGTACCCGTCCCTCCACCCTAGGCTTCCAGACCGCACCCGCCAGTGTCAGCATGAACCATGCCGCTGCCGCCGTATACAGAAAATCGCAGCAATAATAAAATACCCTCACCATTTCATTCCTCCAAAATACCTCGTCACCTCCTTCCTGACCTTGGAAACCATAAGACGACTGATAACATGCTCTACCTTGTTGTCCAAAGTGACAATTTCATTATTCAGGCCAATGATATGCTTCATGTTTATGATGCAGCCTTTGTTTACGTATAGGAACCGTTCATGGGGAAGCTTCTCATAGACCTTTTCCAGCGTGGTCCTTTCCCTGGCCATTTGCCCCTCTTTCCCATAAAAGACAACGTATTTCTTCTCCTTTGTCAGGTACCGGATTTCATCTATTGGCAGCCTTTCCATCATGCTGGCTGTCTGGATGGTGTAGTAATCCTCCTGGTTCCGGCGCTGCTTCTCTGCCCGTATCCTGTCCAGGACAGCCGGGATTTCAGCTCTGTACCTCTCCTTCATGATGTAGTCATATGCCCTGACCTTATAGGCCGGGAGGGCATATTTCGCGAAGCTGGAAAGGAATATGATATCCGCGTCCTCCTCCCGCTCCCGTATCCGCCGGGCCAGCTCCAGGCCGTCCAGCCTCGGCATCTCCACGTCCAGGATATAGGCGTCATATCCTCTCTCTTGCCCAGGCCCCTCCAGCAGAATGCCGCCATCCGAAAATAGCCTGACTGTGGCCGCCTCACCGGCCTTCTGGCAGTAATCTTCGATGACCGTTTCTACCTTTTTTATAAATCCTGTGTCGTCATCTACAATCGCTATCCGCATCTTGCTTTCCTCTTCTTTCGTAGTTCCAGGCAGACCTTAGAACCTCCCTCGTCCCTTTTTATATTATGTTATGTCATATAGCATTACCCCGTATCATATTATACTATATTTGGAAAGTCTTGTACATAATGATGATTTCTTTTCTTCCTGAAATCTTTCCACACATCTTCGCCTTTCCTAAACAGGGGCTCTCATCTTCCTTCGTTCATTGCTCAAATCCAGCATTCCAAAAGCCTGCGCTCTTGCGGAGGGCAATGCATATCTCTTCAAAAAACAAGAGCATGAGGATAATCCCCATGCTCCAAAAATACATTATTGATAATACTGCGCCTGTGCCTCCCACATCCTGGCGTACAGCTTCCCGGCCCTGACCAGCTGTTCATGGCTCCCGTATTCCACCAGAGCCCCATTGTCGAACACGGCCACCGCGTCGCAGAAGCGGCAGCTGGAGAGACGGTGGGAAATGTAGATTGTGGTCTTGCCCTGGGCCATTTTCTCAAACTGGGAGAACACCTGGTACTCGGAATAGGGATCCAGGGCCGCCGTGGGTTCGTCCAGCACCACCATGGCTGCGTCTTTGTACAGGGCCCGGGCGATGGCGATTTTCTGCATTTCCCCTCCGGAAAGCTCTGCCCCGTCCTTGTCGAAATTCTTGTACAGGGGCGTATCGATTCCCCTGGGCAGCTCCTCTATCTTTTCCAGGACGCCCGCCTGGCTCAGGGCGGCCCGGATTCTGTCCGCGTCGGCTTTTTCCTGGAACGCCAGGTTCTCTCCCGCGCTGAAGGAGAAGATTTTGTAGTCCTGAAACAGGACGGACAGCAGCCTGTGGTATGCCGTCTCCTGGAATTCGTTGATGTCCACGCCGTTTAACAGAATCGCCCCCTGCTGGGGCCGATAGAGCCTGCACAGCAGCTTGATGAGGGTAGTCTTGCCGGAGCCGTTCCTGCCTACAATGGACAGCTTCTCACCGGGGCGGATAGTGAGCGATACATCCTTTAGCGCGTAGTCTTCCGCGTTGGGATACCGGAACCACACATTCCGGAATTCAATCTGCAGCGAACCCGCTTCCAGATCCGCAGCCGTCCGCTCTTCCTCCCCGTTGCCGGAGGGCAGCGGAGCGGGCCAGGCCGATTGCCCTGTGCACAGAATCCGCTCTCCCTCCCCATTGCCGGAGGGCAGCCGCTCAAAGGCAAGGTAGTCCTGCAGCACTTTGCCCAGCATCTGTAAGTCCACAAGCTTCGCCATCAGCTGCGTGGCCGCACTGGAAAACTGGTTGGCGGCGGAAATGTACATGGTGAAATCGCCGATCCTGACCGTTCCCCGGAATACGCCCCACGCCGCAAAGGCGTAGGCGGCAAAGGTCTGCGCCTGGATGTTCCCGGCGGAAAGGCCGTCATGATGCCGCTGCTTCAGGAACATTTTGTAGAAAATACGGTCCACCGATTCCGTATGATTGTTTATCCGATTTATGATATACTCGGACATTCTGTAGAGCCGCACGTCCTTGGCATTTTTAAAGTCCTGTGTCAAATCCAGAAAATACTGGAACCGGCGGTTGTACACGGCAATATCCTGATAGAAGCGCATCTTCGTGGACTGGATCCGTCTGTAGACCCACACGTTTACCGCAATCAGCATGAGCAGCACCGCGATGAGCACAGGATTCAGAACCGCAATCATCCCCACCACGCCGATCAGGGTAATCGTCAGCTGGAAGATGCTCAAGATGGTCCTCGGGCCTCCAAGCAGCGCGTCATGGAGCCGTATGTTGAACAGGGCTTTTTCCTTCATGTCCAGTATCTTCGCGTCCTCCAGCTTTTCGAAGTCCATGTGCATGATATGGCGTCCCACATGCAGCTCGAAGCCGTCCGCAAGCTTTTCCCCCGATACCTGCAGTTTTTTCCCGATAACGCTTCCCGCGATTCCCACCAGGGCATTCCCCAGAATCAATATGGCGACCCACAGGACCAGTCTCTGAATCCTCCTCTCTCCCACCAGCTCATTCAGGATGTATCTGGGCATGACTATGCCCAAAAACGGCGACAGCGCCTGGGTCACCGCCGACAGCACGGCTAAAGGGAAATATCCCGGGTAAATCCGGTACCCCAGCCTGATAAAATGCCATATGGCAGACAGCGACCGCTTTCTTTCGGATTCCGTATCGTCTTTCATCTCCATCCCTCCGCTTATCTTCGTTTTTCCGCCAGCCGTCAGGCTGCTCTTTCATTTTTGCGCCAACAGTCTGGCTGCCTTCATTTTTTCCGCCAACAGTCTGATTGCCTTCATTTTTTCCGCCAACAGTCTGGCTACTCCTTTTTTATCTGTAATACTGCGCCTGGACACGGAACATTTCCGCGTATTTCCCCTTCCGCGCAAGCAGTTCCTCATGTGTCCCGTATTCCACAAGCCTGCCCTCCTCGAACATAGCTATTGCATCGCAGAAGCGCGTGGACGCCAGCCTGTGGGACACGTATATCGTGGTCTTGTCCTTGGTCAGGCGGTCGAAGCTTTCGTATATCTCCTGTTCCGCCAGGGGATCCAGGGCCGCGGTGGGCTCATCCAGCACCATGACCGCGCCGTCCTTATAGAAAGCCCTGGCAATCATCAGCTTCTGCTTCTCCCCGCCGGAAAATTCTATGCCCTCATCGTCCATGGCCTTCAGGACACAGGTGTCCGCCCCGTACTTCAGAGCCCGCATCTTGTCTCCCAGGCCCGCCTTTTGGATGCATTCGTCCACGCGCTGCCTGTCGATCCGCTCCCCGTCGCTTACGCCCACATTGTCCGCCGCAGAGAATCCAAGGGGCAGGACTTCCTGGAATACCGCAGAAAAGCAATCGTAATATTGCTTTCTGTCAAATCGCCTGATATCGATTCCGTTGCACAGGATTTCCCCCTCCGTCACGTCATATAAGCGCAGCAGAAGCTTGACGAAGGTGGATTTCCCGGCACCATTGGAGCCCACCAAAGCCAGCCGCTGTCCTTTCGCAATCTCCAGGTTCAGGTGCCGGAACACATATCGGCTGCTGCCCGGATACCGCCAGGACACATCCCGGAACCGGAATTCATAGGGGCCGGGCGGGATAGGGACTGGATTCTGCGCCTGTTCCATTGCGTCCGGCCAGTCCATGAAAGTCCGGTAGTCATCAATCTGCATGCTCAGCCCATGGAAGTCCGCAAGATGCCCGGCCGCCTGTTCAAAAGCCCATCGGAATCCCCCGATTGCCGCTGCGTACATGGTGAAATCCGCAATGGTCATACGGTCCTGGAACACCAGGTACGCCAGATATCCATAGACGATTCCCTCCCGGAGAAAGGAGAGGAAAATGTCCACCCATGTGCTCCACATCTCAAAATTTTTCTGTTTTTCCTTTATGCCGCGTATTTTGTCACGGTACAGCGAAACCCTGTTGCCCAGCCAGTCCGACAGATCATACAGGCGGATTTCCTTGCCATAGGAAAAATCGTACATGATGTCATATAGATAATTGGAACGCCGCTGGTTTCCGGCCAGTTCCTCACGCACCCGGTGCTCCCGACGCTTTCCGGCCAGGGACAGGGCATAATGGATGCCAACGCACCCTGTCAGATAGAGCAGAATCCACAGGCTCAGATGCGATACGATGGCGATGTAGCCCCCCAGAGCCACCACCGCCCCGGGTGCCTCGAACCACTTGTGCAGCATGCCGCTGATTCCCTCGTAATTGCCCCATCCTGCGCCTTTTCTGGCGGTCTGTACATTGTTCAGGAAATCCGCGTCCTCCGTGCACTGGAAGCTGATGTCCATGCACTTTTGATACAGACGGTTCAGGTAAGGCTTGGTGACCTTGACAGGCTGCACCATGTAAACGCCCCTCAGGCACTGGGCAAGGTAGGCTGCCGCGGAAGATGCCAGCAGAAATGCCGCCAGCAGCATGCACAGTCTCTCCGGGCGCTTTGCCGTGAGAAGTTCGTCCAGTATCTGCCGGGGGAACAGGATGCCGATGAAAGGCGACACGGCTGTCACCAGGGTATTGAGGGGAATCAGCAGCAGAATCACCCTGTTGTACTTCCATACGCCGTCCAGGACATAGCGCATGTTCTGCATCAGGCTATACTTTTTCTCCATACGCTCCCCTCACCCAATCCGTTCTATCAGGCACTGTTCCTGGAAAGGCTTCACCACGAAGGCGTCCGCCCCCAGCTGCAGAGCCTGTCTCACGCAGCTTTCCTTGGACAGGGCCGAGAGCATGACTGTCCTGATTCCCGGGTGCGCTTCTCTGATCCTTCTCAAAGCCGCTATCCCGTCCATCACCGGCATCACGATGTCCAGCACGCACACATCCACGGTCTCCCTTTCCAGGATGTCCAGGCACTCCTGTCCGTTCCTGGCCTCCAGGACGGTATGGCCGCAGCGTCCCAGGATCTCCTTCAGCATCATCCTCATGAAATCCGCGTCATCCACCACAAGGATCCGCTTGCCCTCTCCCGTGGAAGGAACCGGGACATAGTCGAAGATGCTGTCCGCCTGGCTTTGGTTCAGGGCCGGCTCCTGGCATTCCTGATATTCGCCAGGCCAGGCCGAAGCCCCGGAGCCATCCTTGCCCCCGCTCCCTTCCTTGCCCGAAAGGTCAGGCAGCCTGATGCCCAGCAGTTCGTCGGCGCTGACCCTCAGGACTTCCGAAATCCGGGGCAGCATGGCGATATCCGGGTAGGAGATGCCCATCTCCCACCGCGACACCGCCTGGGGCGTGATGTTCAGACATGCTGCCAGTTCCGTCTGTGTCATGTTGCTTTTCTGACGATTATTTTTAATCACTACTCCGATATTCATAGTATTCTCCTTTTCCGCATCGCTTTTCTGAAACGCTTTCCAATCCCGGGTCGGCTTACGTCCTGTTTGATTCCTGTTTGATGCTGAATCCAGTGTATCATGCCCGGAAGCTCTGCGTCAAACAAGCCGCAATTGTAACCCGCCGCTTCCTGACGCCCAAAACGCTTTCAGTAGGAACGCTTTCAGTAGGAACGCTTTCCACAGGATACCTGAATAGGGTACGCTCATACGCCCTGAGGGCATTTATCGGAAGCTGCTGCATTGTATAGAAGCAAAAAGGAAAAGGCGACAATCAAAACAGGAAGCATCCTGGCTCCCCAATGATGCTTCCTGCTTGCTGCTTGCTACTTGCTACTTGCATTTCCTGCTTTAACTAAATTTCGATATAATATTATACGGGTCGCTCCATGCCCTGTCTACGATTTCGCCACGGTTTCCCGCAGATAGCGGATTGCTTCATCCATTGCCCTGTCGAAGCCCGCTTTCATGTCCTCTATTCTTTTTTCCACGTAGATGTCAGGCGCAATGCCCACGTTATTGTAGCTGGTTCCGTCCAGCATGAAGCATTTCATGGTGCAGATGCCGAAAGACCCTCCGCCCGGAAGCTGGCCCATATAGGGCTGCCCGTTGGTTCCTGCACTGTTTTGGCCGATGATGACGGCACGGTTCTTATACTTCATATAGGTCAGAAAGCTTTCAGCAGCACTGGCTGTATCTGCTCCCACCAGCACTGCCACAGGCTGCCGGAAAGTAATGGTGCTTTTCTTTACTGGTATCTCAGTCTCGTCCACATCGTACAATCGATGTCTGCACACGTCATATATTTTCTTCTCCCATGCATCCTGCATGTCCAATCTTTCCGGAATCTCCAGACCGCTTGCTGCGCCGCTTTCCCCGATTTTCCAGCCATATTAAGGAATTGTCTGCAAATAACTGATGCGAGTTTATAGCCATATAGGAGAATGCATTATGCTGAGACTGATATTGCCGACCTCTGAATATAAAAATCAAATCATGGAATACAGAGAAGAATTCCTTCGAAACGGCGACGTGCTGCACGGTACGGGAGGCCTTGAAAAAGCCGAATCCTTTGAAGCCTGGTATGAAAAATGGAAACAGATGGGGGATGAAAAGACCGTGCCGGAGGGCCTGGTTCCGTCCACCACATTTCTGGCAATAGACGAGGACAATCAGCTTGTAGGCATGATAGACCTCAGGCACAGGCTAAATGATGTTCTGCTTCGGCACAGCGGCCATATCGGCTACAGCGTGAGAAAAAGCAGAAGGCGTAAGGGCTATGCCGCGGAAATGCTGAGACTTGCGCTTGCGGAAGCCGGAAAGCTGGGCATCCACAAAGTCCTGGTCACATGTGACAAAGAGAACACAGGCTCTGCGAGAACTATCCAGAAAAACGGCGGCATCCTGGAAAATGAAATGGCGGATGGCGAAAAGGTATTTCAGAGGTATTGGATTCCTCTGACCTTCTAAGTCAGGCCATATTTTCTTTTACAAGCGATATAAAATATGTTATACTGAAACATATTTGTATGCAGTTTCCGTGAAGATATGAATCCGGATATGCTGACCAGATATCGGAAAAGGATTGAACTAAATGGACGATAATAGAATCATCAAAACAGAATATTCCGAGGAGATGCAGAAATCTTTCATTGATTACGCCATGAGCGTCATCATCGCCCGTGCGCTCCCGGACGTTCGGGACGGCCTGAAGCCTGTGCAGCGGCGCACCCTTTACGACATGTATGAACTGGGTATCCGCTACGACAGGCCTTACAGAAAATGTGCCCGTATCGTAGGCGATACCATGGGTAAGTACCATCCTCACGGGGACAGTTCCATTTATGACTCCCTGGTGGTCATGGCTCAGGATTTCAAGAAGGGCCTGCCCCTTGTGGACGGGCACGGAAACTTTGGCAACATTGAGGGAGACGGCGCCGCTGCCATGCGTTACACGGAGGCAAGGCTGCAGAAAGTGACCCAGGAGGCCTATCTGGCGGATTTGGACAAGGACGTGGTGGATTTCGTCCCGAATTTCGACGAGACGGAGAAGGAGCCTGCCGTCCTGCCGGTGAAGCTCCCCAATTTCCTCATCAACGGCTCCGAGGGAATCGCCGTAGGCATGGCCACCAGCACGCCGCCCCACAATCTGGGCGAGGTGGTGGATGCCATGAAAGCCTATATGCGCAACAGCGACATCACCACGAAGGAGCTGATGCGGTACCTGAAAGGCCCGGATTTCCCCACTGGCGGCATCGTCACCAACAAGGACGATCTGCTCCAGATCTACGAGACCGGCACGGGCAAAATCAAAATCCGGGGCAAGGTGGAATTCGAACAGCAGAAGGGCGGCAAGACCAATGTGGTGATTACGGAGATTCCCTACCCCATGATCGGCATGAACATCTCCAAGTTCCTGTCCGACGTGGCCGGGCTGGTGGAATCCAAGAAGACACAGGACATCGTGGACATCTCCAACCAGTCTTCCAAGGAGGGCATCCGCATCGTCATAGAGCTGCGCAAGGACGCGGACGCGGAGAATTTCGTGAACCTGCTCTACAAGAAGACCCGGCTGGAAGACACATTTGGCGTCAATATGCTGGCCATCTGCGAAGGCCGGCCGGAGACCATGGGCCTGAAGCAGATCCTGAAAGCCAATGTGGACTTCCAGTTCCAAATTGCCACCAGGAAGTACAACAACCTCCTGGCGAAGGAACTGGAGCGCAAGGAAGTCCAGGAGGGCTTGATCAAGGCCTGCAATGTCATCGACCTGATCATCGAGATCCTACGGGGCTCCAAGGACAGGAACATGGCGAAAGCCTGTCTGGTGGAGGGCAAGACCGCCGGCATCAAGTTCAAGTCCAAAGAGTCCAAGATCATGGCGGAGCAGCTGTCCTTTACGGAGCGCCAGGCCAACGCCATCCTGGAGATGCGCCTGTACAAGCTGATCGGCCTGGAGATAGAGGCCCTGATTAAGGAGCATGAGGATACCATGGCGAACATCTATCGCTATGAGGATATCCTGGACCGCAGGGATTCCATGGCCCAGGTCATCATCAACGAGCTGGACGGCTTCAAGAAGGCCTACAGCCGTAAGAGAAGGACAGTCATCGACAATGTGGAGGAGGCCGTCTTTAAGGAAAAGGAGATAGAAGAGACGAATGTAGTCTTCCTCATGGACCGCTTCGGCTATGCCAAGACCGTGGACGAAGCCACCTATGAGCGCAACAAAGAGGCCGCAGACGCGGAGAGCAAGTTCGTCTTCCTCTGCAAGAACACGGGGAAGATATGTCTGTTCACTTCCACGGGCCAGCTCCACACCATCAAAGCCATGGATCTGCCCTTCGGGAAGTTCCGGGACAAGGGCGTCCCCATCGACAATGTGAGCAATTTCAACTCCGAGAAGGAGGAGATTGTCTGCATCACCAGCCAGACGGAGCTGAATCTGCGGCAGGTGGCCTTCGTCACTGCCCAGGGCATGATGAAGCTGGTGGACGGCGGCGAGTTCGATGTGTCCAAGCGCACGGTGGCCGCCACGAAGCTGGGGGAGGGCGACAGCGTGGTCAGCGTCATGCCGCTTTTGGAGAAACGGGATATCGTCCTCCAGACCAAGGAGGGCTATTTCCTGAAATTCGCCATGGAAGAGGTCCCGGAGAAGAAAAAGGCCGCCGTGGGCGTGCGGGGCATCAAGCTGGGGGCGAAGGACGCGGTGGAGAATGTATATTATACATCCAGTTCTTCGGCGTCCTCCATCGACTACAAGGGCAAGACCATCGACCTGGACAAGATGAAGCCGGCCAAGCGCGACGGCAAGGGCACGAAAATCAGAGTATGAGGTAGAAAGTATGAGAGTGATTGCAGGGACAGCCAGAAGCCTTCCCCTGAAGACACCGGAAGGCCTGGACGTAAGGCCTACCACGGACAGGATCAAAGAGACCTTGTTCAATATGCTGCAGTGGGACATTCCAGGGGGCATCTTCCTGGATCTGTTCAGCGGAAGCGGCAGCATCGGCATCGAGGCCTTGAGCCGTGGCGCGCGGAAGGCCTATTTCGTGGACAATGCGCCGAAAGCCATCGCCTGTATCCAGCAGAACCTGGCGTTCACGAAGATGGAGGACCGGGCCGTGGTGTGGAAGCAGGATGTCTGCAGCGCCCTGGGGAGCATCCGGGAGGAGGCTGTGGACATCATTTTCCTGGATCCCCCCTATGAGGACGGCCAGGAAAGGGCGGTATTGGCCCTTTTGAAGGAGATGCGCTATGTGACGGAGGACACCATCATCGTGGCGGAGGCCGCAAAGGAGACGGATTTTTCCTGGGTCACGGAGCTGGGCTACCAGGTAACGAAGGACAAGAGGTATAAGACGAACAAACATCTGTTCATAAAGAGGGAGCAGCCATGAAGCGAGCAGTCTATCCCGGGAGCTTTGACCCTGTCACCTTCGGACATCTGGACGTGATCAGGCGCGCTTCCGAAATGTTTGATGTATTGATTGTCAGCGTTTTGAACAATAAGGTAAAGACACCGTTGTTTTCTGTGGAGGAACGTGTTAAGATATTACAGGAGGCCACGAAGGACATTCCCAATGTACAGGTGGACAGCTTCACCGGCCTGTTGATCAATTACGCGGCGGAGCATGACATCCATGTGGCGGTCAGGGGCCTGCGGGCCATCACCGATTTCGAGTACGAGCTGCAGATTGCCCAGACCAACCGGAAGCTTTCCGGCGAGAAGCTGGACACCATGTTCCTGACTACAAGCCTGGAGTATGCGTACCTCAGCTCCTCCAGCGTAAAGGAAATCGCCAGCTTCGGCGGCGATGTCAGCCAGTGCGTGCCGGAGTTCGTGGCAAAGCTGATATATGAGAAGTACCATATCCAGGACAGAATCTGAGGAAGGGAGCATATTTAGCTTATGAGCAGCAGAATAGAGCAATTAATAGATGAATTGGAGGAGTATATCGAAAGCTGCAAACCGAAATTCATGTCGAATTCAGAGATCATCGTCAATAAGGATGAAATCGACGAATTGCTTCGTGAGCTGCGCATGAGGACTCCTGACGAGATCAAACGGTATCAGAAAATCATCAGCAACAAGGATGCCATCCTGAATGACGCCCGCGCCAAAGCGCAGGCTCTGATTGACGAGGCCACGGTACATACCAACGAGCTGATCAGCGAGCATGAAATCATGCAGCAGGCCTATGCCCAGGCCAACGGAATCGTGGCCACCGCCGCCAGCCAGGCCAGGGAGATTCTGGATAAGGCGACCATAGAGGCCAATGAGCTCAGGACCCAAGCTTCCCGGTACACCGAGGATCGGCTGGCGGAATTGGAATCCATCGTCTCGTCCGCCCTCAAGTCCTCCCGGGCGGATTATGATAAGCTTATGGGTTCCCTGGGGCAGTATCATGACATGATTCAGGCGAACCTCAGGTCCCTGCGCCCGGCGGAGGAGTTGGAGGAATCCCATCTGCTGGGCGACAATGACGATGACGACAAGCTGGATGTCTTATGACTTGATGCTATCCGGCTTATTTCTGTTTTGTCGCGTGGTTCATTGTGCCATTGGGAACAAATCGCACGGAAGTTCGGCTATTTGCGGAGGATTTTGGCCTTCTGTAGAAGTATGACGGCATCATAGGGCGCCCCTTCTGCATGGCGCGGCGTAGTTTCCCGTATCAGTCGCCGTAATCTTTCTGCATAAAGGTTTTGGATACATGGAACCGGTTTTCGCAAGAAAGCTGGTTCTTTCCCGTATTTTACGGATTATTATGAATTTCAGCATAGATTTAGGCGTGAAGATATAGACATGGAAAAAGTCACATGAAAGGAGCTATATGGGGAGATTTTCACTGATAGTAGGGATTGCGGTCCTGATCATCCTTCTGCTTCCGGGGGCGGTCCGTGCCGCTCCCAGGCTGCAGGACATCAAGGGAGAGAAGCTAGTCATCGTGATAGACCCGGGGCACGGCGGGGAGAACCGGGGCACCATCGAGAACAGCCACGAGGAGAAGCAGATGACCATGACCACGGCGCTGGCCATGTATGAGGAGCTTGTCCAGTATGAGGATGTGGAGGTCTATCTGACCCATACAGAGGACATCGACATGACCTTAAAGGAGCGGGCGGCCTTCGCCAAATCCGTGGACGCGGACTTCCTGTTCAGCATCCATTACAATGCCTCCGCCAACCATGAGCTCTTCGGTTCCGAGGTCTGGGTGTCCGCTTTTCCCCCTTACAATAGTTACGGCTATCAGTTCGGCTGTGAGTTTCTGACAGACATGCGGGAATTCGGGCTGCTGGTAAGGGGCGTCAAGACCAGGCTGGGGGACAAGGGGCTTGACTACTACGGCATCATCAGAGAGTCCGTAGCCCTGGACATCCCGGCGGTCATCATTGAGCACTGTCATGTAGACGAGGCCCGGGACGCAGTCTATTGCGAGAACGATGAGCAGCTGCGGCAGTTCGGGAAGATGGACGCCGCTGCGGTGGCGAGGTATTTCGGCTTGAAAAGCAGTTCTTTGGGCGTGGACTATTCCGGGTATCAGCTGGCGGACGCGGACGCCTCTTCCGTGGTGCCCGTCACTGTGGTGGATGCCACGGAACCGGAGATATGCAGGGTGGAATTCCTGGACGCGGATTATGAGAATTATATGCTGAAAGTGCAGGTCACGGCCATGGATTCGGATTCGCCGCTGTTGTATTACAGCTACAGCACGGACAGGGGCATAAGCTACAGCGCCAGGGAAGTCTGGCCGGAAAGCGATACCCTGACGGGCAGCTATGCGGATACCTTCACCCTGGAGATTCCCGTCACCCCGGGCACATGGCCCAGGGTGATTGTGCGGGCCTACAATATCTATGACCTGTACACGGAAAGCGACTGCCTCACAAGCCCGGAGGCCTTCGCGGCGCCTCAGGTACAGGAGGTTGATGGCAGGGATATAGAGGTCGTACCGGCGGAAGACCTTTCCCTGGAAAGCCAACCTGAGGAGGCGCAGAAGAATGCTCGCTTCGCCGTCCTGTTCCGGTTCTGCCTTCTGGCGGCCGGCATCCTGCTCCTGGCGATACTCATCGTCCAGGGCATCCTGTTCCGCAGGCGCAGAAAGAACCGAATTCAGCGCAGAAATGAGCCGGGCAGCAGCAGGAACCAGCCCAGGTAGAAGCCGCCTGCCAGCAGCGTCAGCAGGATTTTCTGCCGGATGTAGCAGTTGATGGACAGATCCGAGTCGCCGATGCAGTTGTATGTCTGGGCGATGCAGGAAAGCCCGCCGAAGGAAAGGGCCAGCAGGCTGTAAAGGGGGAAGGCGTCCCCCAGCATCGTAAGCCCGCCGGTGATTTCCAGCAGAGGGGCAAGCTCCCGCAGGGGGCCGCCCAGCAGAAGGTGCGGAACCAGGTTCAGCAGATTGAACAGGACCATGTAGCCGCCCAGAGAGAGGATGCTCTGCATGGAGGCATGTACCGATTCGTCCACTGCCTCCAGGAACCGCTCCGCGGACTTTTCCGCCGGGAAAAGCCCGGAGGGGCGGCTTCGTGGCTTTGCCTGGCGGTTTATCTGACATGCGGTCAGGTCTTTGGAATGGCAAGATGCCGGCAGCCCTTGGACGGAAAGGCCTTTAGAGATGGCCTGGTTCTTAGGAACGGCAAGGCTTTTGAAGCTATGCAGAGCGGGCCTCTCGCAGGAGACAAGGTTTTTCGTGCTGCGAGAGAGCGCAACCCCGTTTTCCTGAGGCAAATCCCGGAACGCCGTGTAGCGCAGCGCAAGGCCGTACAAAAGGGGAATCCCATACATGCCGAACAGATAAGGCAGCACAAGCTTCCGCCCCAAAAGGGGCAGAACGAAGCTGCAGAAATACACAGGGCCGATATTGTTGCAGAATGCCAGGAGGAACTCGGCCTCCCTTTTGCCGATCATCTGCCTTGTATACAGATCGGCCACCACCCTTGCCCCCATGGGGAAGCCGCAGAGGAATCCCATCAGCATGGCATAGCATACGTTTCTGCGTATTTTATATAACGGTTTGACGACAGGATAGACAATCATGGCGACTTTGTCCGTCAGTTTCAGCCGTACCATGATGCCGGACAGAATCATGAAGGGCAGCAGAGAGGGAATCATTTTCTCGAACCACAGATTCAGTCCCATGGCGGCATAGGACAGGCTGATCTGGGAATGGGTCAGGATACAGCCCAGCAATACAAGGAACAATACGGTCAATAGTTTCATAAAGGGACACTCCTTCCCCACAATATATACCGGCAGTCACAAAAATATGCCAGCAACCCGGCATATGGGTGAAGACACCGGGACTGGCTGCTGATTTTATCGCTCGGAAGGAGTTGGCTGTATCGGGCATTTTCCGACAGCTCCCGGGGAATGTCGGCGGCAGTCCGATCATGCAGCCAGAAAGGATGTGCGCATGCGTCTTGACAGGTTTTTATGCGAAATGAATCTGGGCTCCAGAAGCCAGGTAAAGTCCTATGTGCGCCAGGGGCTTGTGACGGTAAACGGCGCCCTGGCGAAAAGCCCGGACCGGCAGGTGGATGAGCTGTCGGACAAGATTGCTTTCCGGGGGGAGCCTCTGTGCTATAAAAAGTTCGTCTACTATATGATGAACAAACCCGTCGGCGTGGTATCGGCCACCTCGGACCGGGCGGAGCACACCGTGGTCTCCCTGCTGGGAAAGGATGCAAAGGAAGGAATCTTCCCTGTGGGGCGGCTGGACAAAGACACCACGGGCCTGCTCCTTCTCACGGACGACGGCGGCCTGGCCCACAGGCTGCTGGCCCCCAGAAAGCATGTGGACAAGACCTATCGCGTGACCATAGCCCATATACTGGCAGAGGGAGATGTCCGCCGCCTGGAAGAAGGGCTGGACATCGGCGAGGAGAAGCCCACTTTGCCCGCCCGGGTGACGCTTTTGGAGGATACGGAAATCTTACTCACCATTCAGGAAGGGAAGTTCCATCAGGTGAAGCGGATGCTGCAGGCGGTGGGCAATCAGGTGCTGGCCCTGAAGAGGGTGTCTTTCGGCGGGCTTGACCTGGACGAGACGCTCCGGCCCGGCGAATACAGGGAGCTGACGGAGGAAGAACTTGAGAGACTGTCCGGGGACGCTGGAGTCGAGATGACAACGGCCACGGAAGACAGAGAAAGCCGAAGGAGAAACGGCGGCACTGCTTCGGACAGCGGACAGGCCACAGAACATGCAGAGCGCAAGGCCTGTCGAACAGGAGGGAACGGAAGATGAGGCATGAGATGTTGCGGGATATAGAGGCGGTCATATTCGACATGGACGGTTCCCTGGTGGACTCCATGTGGATGTGGCGGGCCATCG
>OFFW01001171.1_pt1 | contig 16381 bp, 16 predicted proteins | sample 1521501 | NCBI WGS metagenome assembly OFFW01 (sample SAMEA3504107, study PRJEB24116) | mouse gut metagenome | biome: mouse gut; feature: mouse-associated habitat; material: faeces | place: Denmark | collected 2011
CCATCGCCGCGCCGGAGCCGAAGGATATGATTTCCGTGTGCGCCGTTTTTGACAATGAGGAAGTGGGGAGCCAGACGAAGCAGGGCGCCGCTTCCACATTTCTGGACAACGTCCTTACAAGAATCGGGGAGTCCATGGGAAAAAGCGGAGGCGCTTATCTGCAGCTCCTTGCGGGAAGCTTTATGATATCCGCGGACAACGCCCACGGCGTACACCCCAATCACCCGGAAAAGGCGGACAGTACCTGCAGGCCCTATTTGAATGAAGGAATTGTGATTAAGTACCACGGCGGACAGAAATACACCACGGACGCTTACTCGGAAGCGGTAATGAAGGAGCTGTGCCGCAAGGCTGAGGTTCCCTGTCAGGTTTACTGCAACCGTTCCGATATTCCGGGCGGTTCCACTTTAGGGAATATTTCCGCCGGACAGGTGTCAATCCCGGCGGTGGATATCGGCATCGCCCAGCTTGCCATGCATTCCGCGGTAGAGACGGCGGGAAGCGCGGATGTAGAATATCTGGTGCGTGTGCTTTCACGGTTTTACAGAGAGTAAGAGCTTATGAAGCGGAAAATACTGATTGTGGAAGACGATTGCACAATACGGACACAATTAAAAAACCTGTTGACCGGTAACGGGTATGAAGCGGAGGCGGTGACGGATTTTACGGATACCGTGAGAATCGTAAAGGAGTATGCCCCTCATCTGGTTCTTTTGGATATTAAGCTGCCGGGGAACAGCGGGTTTGAAATCTGCTCGCAAATCCGGATTTTTTCGGATATGCCCATTATTTTTGTGACGGGCAGCAATACGGACATGGACGAACTGTGCAGCATCATGCTGGGCGGGGACGCTTTTATTACAAAGCCCTATAATACGGCGATTCTTCTGGCGAAAATAGCCTCTCTTTTAAAGCGTGCGTACGCCTCCGGACAGGGGGAGGTTTTCACCTGGAAAGGAGCGGTCCTGCATCTGGAAAGCAGCCTGATTGAGAATGAGGGGCAAAAGGCTGAATTAACAAAAAATGAGGTGAAAATTCTCTATTACCTTTTTAAAAACGCCGGAAAAATCTGTTCCCGGAATGATATTGTGGACTTTCTGTGGGATAATCAGCTCTATGTGGATGATAACGCCCTCAGCGTCAACGTTGCCAGGATTCGCGAAAAGCTGGCGGGGATTGGCCTTACGGATTTTATCAAGACGAAGCACAGGCAGGGGTACACATTATGAGCGGAAGGCAGTATCTGAAAAACCAGCTTCCGGTACTCTTAATCAATCTTTTCGGAATGCTGGGGCTGGCTCTGTTTTTGATGGCCTGCGGCAACAGCATCCAGAGTATTCTTCTCATTTTATGGGTATGGCTGCTTGTTTTCATTTTATATAAGGGGACGGTTTACTTTAAAAGGAAAAAGCATCTTAATAGACTCCTTTCCATGGCAGAAGGGCTTAAGGAGCGGTATCTGCTTCCCGAAATCATGGAAGAACCGGAGAGGGCGGAGGAGCAGGTTTATTATCAGCTTCTGAAAATGGCCGAAAAGTCCATGCTGGAAAAAACAGGCGGGATAGAGAGGGAGAAAAAAGAATATCAGGAATACATTGAACAATGGCTCCATGAAATCAAAACGCCCATAACGGCCATGAAGCTGCTCTGCGAAAATAACCGCTGTGAGTTAACCCGGGATATGCTGGCGGAACTGGAGAATATCAGCCGTTTTACCTGGCAGGCGCTTTACTATGCCCGCAGCGGACAGACGGAAAAAGACTATTTTATCCGGGAAATCAGGCTGGAAGAGATTGTGCATGGGGCAATCGCGGACAATAAGTATCTTCTCCGCCGCAACCAAGTCGCGGTAACCGTGGAGGGGACAAAAGAGAGCGTTTATACGGATGAAAAGTGGGTGCGCTTTATCCTGAACCAGATTATCGGCAACGCCGTCAAATACAGGAGCGGTCAGCCCGCGCTGCGCTTTTTTGCCGCCAGAAAAGACAACCGGGTACTTTTGTCCGTAAAGGATAACGGGATGGGAATTTCCCAAAGCGACTTACCCCGCATTTTTGATAAGGGCTTTACCGGGCAGAACGGGAGAGCCGTTTCAAATTCCACGGGTATCGGACTGTATCTTTGCAGGCGTCTTTGCGACAGGCTGGGTATCGGACTGTGGGCCGGTTCGGAGGGAGAGGGAACGGGAATGGAGTTAATGCTTTCCTTCCCTGTAAACGATTTTGTGACGGGAGTGCAGGGCTGAGTGGCTCTGCACTTCTTACGTTTTTGTAAGAACTGTGTAAGGAAAAACGATACGGATAGTTCCCCGCAGCGGTTACAATAAAGGTACAAAAGATTTCAGGAGGGAAGACGATGAGTGCGATTTTAGAACTGGAGCATATCCAGAAATATTACGGCAACGGGGAAGCCGTAACAAAAGCCATTAAGGATATCAGCTTTTCCGTGGAAAAAGGCGAGTTTCTCGGCATTATGGGGACGTCAGGCTCGGGAAAGACCACGCTGCTTCACTGCATTTCCACTATTGATACGGTAAGCGCGGGACACATTTATTTAGAGGGAAAGGATGTGACGGAGATAAAACCAAAGTCCCTTGCCAGGTTCCGCAGGGAAAATCTGGGGTTTATCTTCCAGGACTTCAATCTGCTGGATACGCTGACGATTTCCGAAAACATTGCCCTGGCCCTTACCATCAACAAAGTGCCGGCGGGGGAAGTGGAGCCCCGCATTTTTGATATAGCAGGGAAACTGAATATCAGCGATATTCTGGACAAATATCCCTATCAGGTTTCCGGAGGGCAAAAACAGCGCTGCGCCTGCGCAAGGGCCATTATCAACAATCCGAAGCTGCTTCTTGCCGACGAGCCCACAGGCAGTCTGGACAGCCATTCGTCGCAGATGCTGCTGTCCACCATCCAGAGCATCAACGAAAAGTTAGGAGCGACGATTTTAATGGTAACCCACGACGCGTTTACAGCCAGCTATGCGGGCCGCATCCTGTTTCTGCAGGACGGGGAAATTCTTACAATGCTGAACAAAGGCGCCGACAGCAGAACGGACTTTTTTCAGAAGATTTTGAATGTCCTTACGGTGATGGGAGGTGGACGGAGCCATGTATGCTAAGCTTGTTTTCAAAAACGCGGAACGTTCCATAAAAGATTATCTGATTTATATTGTGACTCTGACCATATGCGTGACCCTGTTTTATTCGTTTTTGTCTGTTTCCAGCAGCTATTATCAACCGGATATGGGAAGCGAATATGATTTTGCGCTGCTAGGTGACGGCATGAAAACGGCGATTTGCGCCATCACCCTGCTTGTGCTGTTTTTGATTCGATTCGCGAACAATTATATGCTTCAAAGCAGACAGAAGGAATTTGCGGTTTTGGCGGTTATGGGAATGGAGCAAAAGACCATTGGTCGCCTTTTCTTTGCGGAAACGTTTGTGATGGGAATCATCTCTCTTGTAACCGGGATTTTTTTCGGCGTGCTCTGCTCCCAGTTTATTACGGCAATGCTGCTTACCTCTTACGGAAAAACTTACCGGCTTACCTGGACGCTGTTTCCCGACACAGTGCTTCTTACCGCCATCTTTTTTATTTTCAGCTCTTTTATCGTGGGGCTGTTTAATATCCGCAGCGTCCGGAAAACGAAAATTATCGATATGCTTCTGGCGGACAGAGAAAACGAGCCGGAACCTGAAAAAAGCCGCTGGATGTATGCCATGGTAATTTTCTTTGAAGTATTTCTGCTGTTGATGCTGATTGTGGGCATACGGAAAGTCTGGTTTTACTATGACGCCCGGTTTGCCCTTCCCGTTCAGGCAATGTTCTTCGGAAATATCCTGCTTCCGGCGGCGGGCCTTATCGGGTCTTTTCTGTGGCTGGCCTTTAAAAGGAAAGGGGGATTTCGCAAATTGGTTTCGGGCCTGTCCGTGTGTTCGGTTTTGAACGCTTTTCTGGCGGCGAGGGTGCCTGTGCTGATAAAAAAATACTATTTACCGCTGGGAGACGGGATGCTCAACCAGTATCTGCTTTTTGTTGTAATCAGCCTGATTTTTTTCATCTGCTCCGTCACGTATCTTGCAGGCAGCTTCCTTCTTGCCTTTAAAGAAAAATCGCTCCGGCATAAATATCATAATGAGAATCTTTTCTTTTTCGGACAGATGGCGTCTAAGCTAAACACAACCGGACAGATGATGAGTCTTATCAGCATCACCCTGACGCTTGCGGTTTTTCTTTTCATCGCCGCGCCCGTACTGGTAAGCTGGGCCTTTGGCTATCTGGATTCGCGCTCCATGTACGACGTGCAGATTTTTTCGAGGTACAACAATGTCTACGAGGAGGAAAACCTGCCTGGGGAGGGGTACGATGTGGTAAGCAGATTTTTGGCTGGGCAGGGCATTGAAACGGAAAACGACTGTACTTTTCATCTGTATCTGCCGGAAAAGTCCGATTTCCACAAACGGATGAAATATGATTTTCCCGCAGCGGCAATTTCACTGAGCGACTATAACGCCATAAGGTCAATGCTGGGAGTGGAGGCGGTTTCGCTTGGAGAAAATGAGTTCACGACACAGTGGCGGGCCGTCGCCACTGACGGGGAACGGGATGATTTCTTAAAATCCCATCAGACCGTCGCAACCGACGGGGGAAGTCTGTCGCTTTCAAATCAGCCCTGGCATCAGGACAACCTGGGACAGACTATTTACAATAGCTACACGAACGTCGTGCTTGTTTTTCCGGACGCTGTCTGTGAGAAACTGCTGCCGGTGATGCAAAACCGCTATATCGTGACGGCCGGGAGGATTTCTTTTGAAAACGCCCGCAGGCTGGCGGAGGAATTTGAAGCGGCCTATCCGGAGGAGACGGATACCGGCGTTAGCTACACAATCCGCTTAAGCACGCTGCAGATAAACGATGCGAAAGCAAACAACTTTGTCTTACAGGCCGCTATGATTTACGGAGCCGTCGTACTGATGGTTATCTGCCTTACAGTGCTTTCCTTACAGCAGCTTCTGGACGCGGGCCATTACAGATACCGTTTTTCCGTGCTCAGAAAACTGGGAGTGGAGGAAAGTCGGATAGAAAGGCTTATGCTGAAGCAGCTAGGCGTCTGGTTCGGGCTGCCCGTCACCCTTGCCATAGGGGTTTCCGGCGTTGTCATCACTTATTTTTTCAGGACCATATCGGCGGAAATTGCGGCCTACATCGGACTTGCCTCCTTACTGCAGCAGGCGGGCGTCACGGCGGGTATTCTTCTCTTGCTTCTGATTTGCTATTTCATAAGCACGTGGATACTTTTCCGGCGCAGCGCCGGTTGAATTATAGCATAATTATGTCGAAAACAATTCTTTTTTGTGGTAACATAATATATATTACAAAAGCGGGGAGGGATGCAAAATGGCAATCATATGCCCAAAATGCGGGAGAGAGTTTTTAGGTCAGCGTGACATATGCCCGGTGTGCGGATGTGCCACGGTGGACGAGGGCGGCATTGATAATTCAGAGGCGGCGAGAAAGCAGAGATTACAGCAACTGCAAACACCAAAAAAGGAGCAGCAGAACCGGGAACAATCACAGATAAGACAACAGCAGTCCACACAGAAAAGTAATGCGAGCACATCTGATTCAAATCCGGTACAGGCAAAAATTATAATAAAGGAGGATATTACGGTGAAGATAATCGGGATTATACTTATTGTGGTGGGGATTTTGGGCATTTTTATGGGAATGATGATGTTCGGCGATATAGGGATTGCCTGTCTTGTCGGAGCAATAACAGCGTTGTTATCCGGCATAGCATTTATTCAAGTGTCATCTGCAATAAAGAAAATAAAAAAATCGGTGAGATAAGGGGATGACATATGAAGATTAGTATACTTGGTGTTGTATCTCTTATATTAGGCGCAGTAGGAATGTATCTGTCATTTATTTATATAGGTTCATTTTTATGTCTGATATCATTAATATTAGGAGTCATATCCCTGTATAAGGGAGAGACGTATTATAAATGGCCATCGGTATGCGGTATAGTTTGTTCCGCGGTTGGCGTGCTCATAACATTGGCACTGGCAATTAATTTTTACAAAGACAATCCAGATGCAATTTTCAAAAATAAACGAGGTTCCGCCACAAAAACTGTCTCAACAAATGCAGAGAGTAATGATAATGAATCCGGTGGCAGTTTTGAGCTGGAGAAAAATATTTTTAGTGTAGAACTTACAATACCGGCAGATTTTACAGAATCGCATACACAAGCTGAATGGGATAACATTTCAGACGAAATGGGATATAAGTCAATCACATTAAATCCGGATGGAAGTGTGACTTATAAAATGACTAAGAAACAGCACGAGGAAATCATAGAAGAAACAAGAAACAGCATTAATTCTGCGTTGCAGGAAATGATTGGCTCGGAGGAATATCCAAATCTTACAAATATAAGTACTAATAATGATTTCACGGAATTTACGGTGACAACCACATCAGAAGAATTGAATCTGGCAGAATCTCTTTCAACACTGGTATTCTATTTATACGGCGGCATGTATAACGCGTTTAGCGGAAATGCTGTTGATAATATTTCTGTGACATTTATAAATGCAAATACAGGGAGCGTTATTTCACAGGCAAATTCTAAAGATATGGGGAGCGGAGATTCGGTCAATGATGAGGACAACTTTGTGTATGACACGAGCAGTATAAAAGTATTGTAATGAATTGCACTAACAGAGAAAATCAGAGAGTAGGGTGAGATTACCGTGTGCGAATTGTTTGACCAGTATGTGAGACAGGGAGAGGAAAAAGGAAAAGCCGGGCAGTTGGTGCAAGACGTTGAAAATGCCATGAGATTTTTTCAGGTTACGCTAAAGAAAGCATGCGAAGGCCTTGGAACGACGGTAGAGGGGTATCAGAAGGCAAAAAACTCGCTCCTTTAAGAAATCTCTTCTGGTAAATCCTGTATTCTGATGTTATAATCATAATATCTATAATAAGTACTGCACCTACGTGGAAAACTGTACAAGTTGCACGAAAACGCAGTGGAAGAAAGGAGAGATTTACAATGCACCCAGTTAGAATTGATTCACCGGATGTACAGACATTTGAAACGGAGCATATTGCCGCCGTCAGGAAGGTTGCGCCCGAGTGTATGGTACTGCTGAAAAACGACGGCGTACTGCCTCTTTCGGGAACAGGAAAGATAGCTCTTTACGGAAGCGGAGCAAGGAGAACCATCAAAGGAGGAACCGGCTCGGGAGACGTTAACGTGCGCCACTTTGTAAATGTGGAGGAAGGGCTTGAGAATGCGGGATTTGAGGTTACCACAAAGGCCTGGCTCGACGGCTACGACAAAATTGTGACGGACGCGAAGGCGGCGTTTTTCGGCGCGATTCGCAAGGAGGCCGAGGCGGCCGGTGCAAAGGGAATGCAGATGATGCTGTTTGCCATGGGACGGGTATGCCCGGAGCCGGAATATGAGCTTCCCTTAGACGGAGAAGGCGATACGGCGGTTTATGTGCTGGCAAGAAACTCAGGCGAAGGCGCGGACCGCAAGCCCGAGGCAGGAGATATCAATTTAACGGAGACGGAAATCAGAGATATCCTTGCATTAAATAAAAAATATGAAAAGTTTGTTCTGGTTCTGAACGTGGGTGGAATGATTGATTTAAAGCCCGTGGAGGAGGTTCCGGCTATTTTACTTATGGGGCAGCTTGGAATGGCAACGGGAGACGCTTTGGCGGATGTGGTTCTGGGAAAAGCATACCCTTCAGGCAAGCTTACCATGACATGGGCGCCGATTGAGGATTACGCTTCCACGGAAGGGTTCGCAGACCCCAACGATACATACTATAAAGAAGGCATTTATGTTGGATACCGCTACTTTGACACCATTGGCTATGTGCCCACCTATCCTTTCGGATACGGCATCGGCTACACCACCTTTACGGTAGAGCCCGGGGAAATGACGGCGGACGCGGAAAAGGTAACGGTAAAGGCTTTGGTTAAAAATACCGGAACAAGGCCGGGCAAGGAAGTTGTCCAGGTATACTATTCCGCACCCGAGGGAAATCTTGATAAGCCTTATCAGGAGCTGGCCGGCTACGCAAAAACCAAAGAACTTGCTCCCGGCGAGAGCGAAGAAGTGACGGTTACCTTTGAGACGGAAAGCATGGCGTCTTACTGTGTAAAATGCGCCTCCTATGTGATGGAAAAGGGAACCTACTATGTGCGTGTGGGCAACTGCTCCAGAAATACCCATATTGCGGGAGCGGTGGTTTTAGACGAGACAAAGGTAATCGAGAAGGATAAAAATATCTGCGGAGACAGCGGTTTTGAGGATTTGAAGCCGGAGAAAACGCCTTTTACCTACGACGGCGAGGACAGTGAAAAAGAAAATGCGAAAAGGGCAGAGATTAAGGCGGCCGACCTTGCCATGAAAGAAGTGTCCTATCAGGAAGTACCGGCGGAGATTCCGGCAGGGCCTTCGGTAAAATGGGACGAGGTGGTAAGCGGAAGCAAGTCCTTAGACGAGTTTGTGGCCGGACTGACAAACGAGCAGGCAGCTTATCTGTGTATCGGCGCTTACAAGGAAGCGGAAGATATGATGGAGGTTATCGGCAACGCATCCAGCGGCGTGGCGGGCGCGGCCGGAGAAACCACAAGGCAGCTTAAGGATTTGGGAACGCCCGCGCTGGTAATGGCCGACGGACCTGCAGGACTTCGTCTGTCGCCCACCTACAAATATGTAAACGGAGAAGCGAAATCCACATCCTCAAGCCTTGCCGGCGATACGGCGGCTATGCTGACGCCGGAAGAACTTCAGGCGATGGCGGAAGCGGCAGCAGGCCAGAGCGAGGAGATGAAAGCGGCTCCTACCTATTATCAGTACTGTGTGGCGATTCCCATCGGAACAGGACTTGCACAGACCTGGAACGATGAGCTGGTAAGAGGGTGCGGCGATTTGGTGGGAGAAGAAATGGAAATGTTCGGAACCCACCTTTGGCTGGCTCCCGCCATGAATATCTACCGTTCCCCTCTCTGCGGGCGTAATTTCGAGTACTATTCGGAAGACCCGGTGCTCAGCGGATGCATAGCGGCGGATATCACGGACGGCGTACAGAAGCATGAAGGATGCGCGACCACCATCAAGCACTATGCCTGCAACAATCAGGAGACCAACCGTTATTTCTCCAACAGCAATGTAGGCGAGAGAGCGCTGCGCGAGATTTACCTGAAAGGATTTGAAATCTGTATCAAGAAATCCCAGCCGCATTTCATTATGACCTCCTACAACCTGATAAACGGCGAGCATGCCTGCAACTCTAAGGATATTCAGACCTACACGCTGCGCGACGAATGGGGATTTCAGGGTGTTGTTATGACCGACTGGCTGGTAACAGGCGGCATGGGCGCTAAGGGGGAAAAATGGCCCAGCGCTTCCGCGGCAGGTAACGTAAAAGCAGGCAACGATATCACCATGCCGGGTATTCCTTCCGACAAGAAGGATATCTTAAATGCGCTTGAAGATGCACAGCATCCTTACGCGCTTTGTAAGGCGGAACTGCAGCTTGCTGCAAAACGCGTGCTTGGAATGATTTTGAAGCTGGCGTAAAGGATTTTGGGGTAAAAACTTATAGACCATTATAATTTTAAGATGCAAGGTTCAGCGAAGAGTTCGAACCTTGCATCTTTTTGACTGTGTTAAAATAAAATATTTTTTAGCAATAATTTCAAGTTCTTTTGCGCAGAATATCCAGATATGCTTCATAGGCAAAAGTATGATTCCTGCTGGTATCAGATGTTTGTACCAGAATGCCGGCATTGACTAAACGATTGACTGCGCTGGATGCGGTATTAAAGGTAATGCCTAAAGCCTCAGCCGTTTTTCAAATCTCTATAATAGGATTGGGCTCTAAGTAGTTAAAAACAAGCATTGCATTTTGTGTTGCACGGCCCAGCCTGGAAAATATGGCCACATTTGCGTCGTGAAGAACAATCAGTTCATCAATTGTTGTAATAGCATCTTCTGAAGATTCCATGATGGCTTGCAGGAAGAACCTGACCCATTGCCCGTAATTTCCTTTTGTTATTACTTCAGTCATGCGGTCGTAATATTCCACACGATTTTTCTTCAGGAAGTAAGAAATATATAAAGCGGGTGTAGTGAGGGTCTTTTTCACCATTAATAAAATGTAAAGCTAATACACTATTATTAACCGTTCAGGTATGATAGGGACGATATCTCTTGTTTTTAAAACTATTGAAGGAAATGTATATTCAGATGATGTTGATGAACTGGATTCCGGGATTTTTGAGTATGTGATTTTGCACAGGGAGTATACTTCTATAAGGAGATTTCAGTGGAAGAATTTTAACGAGTTGTTAAAAAGCATAAGATTGCGCTTTATTCTTGCGAATTTAAAAAGGTTTCCAGGGCATTTTAAAAGTGATTGCCTGTATGAAAAGTGCATGATAGAATAAATACGTGGGAAACCAGAGAACTAAAGGCGGCTTACCTGCTATATCGGATTTGCCGGGGAAAGAAATAGCCGCAACTATTTACAATAGTGACGGCTGAACTATAAAAGGTCTAGCTTAATCATTGAGGGTAGGCCGTTTCTCGGGCTTTCCCTGTTTTTATTGGAATATAGCATATCGCACCCGGTTATGCAAGTTCGTTTTCCGTATCTCCGTATCCGTATATAAAGTTTTAAAGCCAATGCCCAGTGACTATTAAACGTTAAGTGGACATAAAATGTAGACTAAAAACTTTTGGGAACGCTGGTTTATTGTGAGCAAAGAGGAGGTTCACGTTATGTATACAGTGTTTATTGTGGATGATGATAAATATGGGTTGGTTGATCTGAAGGAAACGATGGAATGGGAGAAATATGGATTCTGCCTTAAGGAATCATTTTTAAGTCCGGTCAGGGCTTTGGAAAGCATACTGACATATAAGCCGGATGTTATATTTTCAGATATTAAAATGCCTGTTATGAATGGTTTAGATTTGATACGTCAGTCTATGGAGGAAGGTTATGAGGGAAAATATGTTATTGTTAGTTCTTATGATGATTTTCAGTATGCCAAAGAAGCAATTCGATATGGGGTTTGTGATTACTGCCTTAAGCCATTAGACAGTCGTGAGGCGAATCAGGTTCTTCTTAATCTGAAGCGAAAGCTGGATTCAGAAAGAACTTATGTAAAGGAAACAGTAGTCATGTCAAATGATGTTATGAGTGAAATGATAGATTATATTGATATTAATCTTGCTTCAAAAATTTCGCTGAATCAATTATGCAGTGAATATCACATCAGCGCCTCTTATTGTTGTAAACTTTTTAAAAAATATTTTGACAAGCCATTAGGAACTTATATTCTGGAACGGCGCATGGAACATGCAAAGCAATTACTACGTATGACTTCTCTGCCAGTTCAAAATATTGCGATCAAATGCGGGTTTGATGATTATTTCTATTTTGCCAAAAAGTTCAAGCAGTATGTACAATTGACGCCATCTCAATATCGAAACGGAGAATGTGAAGAAAATGTCCAGGAATAAGCAAAAGATTTATAGCAAAGGAAAATTATTCTCCAAAATATATAAAGTAGTTTTCTTTTCATTCACTATCACTATTTTTGTACAGATTTATTTTGGAATTGCAATTTATCAGAATCAGAAACAACAGCTTATGGCGACAGGAAATCTGATTCTTGCAAATGTAGAAAATCTGATAGAATCAGAACTTGACAGTATAAAGCATGTTGTACGGGCAATAGCATTCGACAGTACCATCGCTACCTATGTCTCAACAAAAAATATAATGAAAAAATTTCAAATGAAAAATAAACTTGATTCTATGTTGACTATAATCGAGGGATGTAACCCTAATATATACAATATCATTCTATATGATGGGGACGAAATATATGAATTGAAAAGCAATTCAGGGAAAGATATTCCGAATATATTAAAGGAAGAAAATGAATTGCTTCAGGCAAAAGATGTCATTTATAACTTGTCTTTTATTGATGATGGCGCACTCAATTACATGTTGCTGACAATGCCTTTTTATGATCGTAACAATGAATATGATGTTATGTACCATAAAAAGGGAACGGTAGCTTTTCAGATTGATATGAGACAGATAGAACGAATATTGGAAAAGACATCTTATTATGACGGAATTATTATAGAGCTTAGAGATGCAAATGAGAACTGTCATTATATAGGCGATATTGGTGATGGGCTGTCTTCGGATATTGACAAATTATATTATAGCGTTAATGCTGCTATTGATACCTACAATTTAAAATTGATGATATATATTCCAAAATCCATAAATAGAACGCAGACACGTTTTTTTATAACATGGATATTTGCGATTTTTATTGTATTTGCGGTAGATTCTATTGTCTATACTTATATTCTGCATACGGAAATCATTTCTCCAATAGGCCAGCTTGTTGAACAACTCTCTGAGGTGAGGATTTACACAAGGAGTAAAAAGGTTACCTTAAGTAAAGACAATGAAATAAATCTCATTGCAAAAGAAATTAATACTATGATAGACAAAAATAAAGAACGAATGCAGCAGATTGTTTCTACGCAGGCTCGCTTGTATGAGGCAGAACTTTGTAATAAAGAAACACAGGCTTATGCTCTGCAATTACAGATTAATCCGCATTTCCTGTATAATACATTGCAATGCATCCGCAGTATGGCGCTGGAAAATAAAATTCCAGAGATAGCAGATACAGTTTCCGGTATAGCCAAAATACTCAGATATTCAACAAATATTCGACAGATTGTAACAGTAGAAGAAGAAAAAAAATTAATTGAAGAGTATTTGCGGATATGCAAGGTACGTTTTGAGTTTAATTATATTTTTAGATTTAACAGTGAAGTTGAAAAATATCATACAATGAAAATGGTGTTACAGCCGTTGATAGAAAACGCAATAGAGCATGGTCTAAAGCCAAAGGCAGAGATAGAGCATTGTGCTGTAGATGAGTTGACAATAACGGTCTGCGCATATATAAAAGATAACAAATTAATATTTGAGGTCAGAGATACCGGCGGAAGAATGATGCAAGAAACGGTTGAATCATTAAACAGACGGTTGAGTGTTCAATGTGAATTTTTACAGACCGGCAAGGAGACGGAGTCGATAGGATTATTAAATGTTAACGGGCGGATAAGGTGTCAATATGGTGATGAATATGGTATTTTTATATTCTTGAATCATGGTGAAACAGGAATAAAAGTGATTCAACCATTATTATCATAAACTTTGAATTAATTTATAGTTTACAATGTCTGTCTGGAAATCGACAATATTCAGATATTATTTTTGGTGTTAGTCAGAAAATAGGGTGATAAGCTCTATAAGTCCGTTTTAAGGGACTTATAAAATGCTACCATAAGGACATCTAAAACCAGGAGATGACCTTTTATGACAGCAGAAAAACGAATGAAACTGGCAAACATTATAGCAAAACTTCCGGAAGAAGAAGCCGATTTCTTATATGGGACAGCCTGCAGACTGTACAAAAGCCATGCTAATGACGAAAAGCCAGGCTGTCCATATTGTCATAGTAAAGCGGTAGTCCGCAATGGCCATAAATGCGGCAAGCAGGAATACCGCTGTAAAGATTGTGGAAAAACTTTTGTCTCCACAACAAATACCCTGATGGCCAATTCCCACCAGACGCGCGAGGTCTTTGAAGCAACAATGGGATGTATTGTAAAAGATGTCACAAAAGAAACAGGAAGTGGCTTTTATAACCTTAATACGGTAAATTCATTCCATTCATTTATAAAAAGGCAGTATGAATTTTACCGTGGGGTTGCCACAAAATATCTAAACAGGTATAATGTGCTGTTCAGCGCTGCATATAAGTGCACAGCAGAAAGGTTACAGCAGAGCGTATCATCGCTCTTAACAGTGAGTGGGATTAGGCGTACTCCTTCCTGCCGGGATATAAAGACAGCAGGATTACTGTTAATTTAGTCAAAAATAATTTATCACCCCATTCTCTGACTAACACCTTATTTTTATAATTAGCCCGGCAGAAATGCCGGGTTTTCGTATGTTATTTTTAATTTTATGTTAATTCTTACAATTTAGTATAAAAAATTACATATTCTATATAAAAACGTCCATGCTACCAGAACGGTGTCTGCTATATATTAAATTATAATAAAGATAGCAGAAGACAAAAAGTGGAGGTTCAATCAATGAAGAAATATAAACAAAGGAGTATATGGAAGCATATTGTATATTACCGTTATATCTATCTGCTTCTTATTCCGGTTCTCTTGTATTATATAGTATTTAAATATGCTCCCATGTACGGAATTCAACTTGCATTTAAGAAATATAATCTGCAGGGTGGTATCACAGGAAGCCCATGGATTGGGTTTGAAAACTTCGAATATCTGTTCAAAAGAAAGGAGTTCTGGCAAGCTCTGAGTAACACTCTGATTATCTCTTTTATGAAGTTGATACTGGGATTCCCTGTATCTGTTATCCTTGCAATCCTTCTAAATGAGATTATATTTGTGAAGCTGAAAAAGATATTCCAGGTTATTTTTACTTTCCCTCATTTTTTATCGTGGGTTATCCTTTCCAGCATTATGTTTAATCTTTTGGCTAATTCAGGAGCAGTAAATAATTTATTTGAACTATTGGGACTTCAGAGAGTTAATTTCCTGACAAATAAAGAAACCTTTCGTTTCCTTTTGGTGTACTCAGAGGTGTGGAAAGAAGCCGGATGGGGAACAATCATTTATATAGCAACTATTGCAAATATTGATCCAAGTTTATACGAGGCGGCCATAATCGATGGCGCAAATAGATGGAATAAAATACGCTATATCACATGGCCGGGGTTGAAATCCGTAGTTATAACGATGCTTATCCTACAAGTTGGACATATGATGTCAGCCGGATTTATGCAGATTTTTAATCTTTACAATCCCTCGGTCTATTCGGTTGCGGATATCCTTGACACTTATATATATCGTGAGACATTTAATGTAATTCCCAACTTTGGGCTAACTACTGCAATGGGGCTTTTTACAGGTGTTACAAATTGTATATTGCTTTTGACCGCTAATTATGTATCAAAAAAATTTGGGGAGAAAGGAATTGTATAAGTATGAATGCTAAATGCCACAAGATTAAATTGTTTGATATTATATTGATAATTTTTTTTATAGTACTTACTATGATTGTTCTTTATCCATTTTATAATGCTATTTTAATTTCTCTGGTGTCGGAAAATGAGTATATCAGAACCCCGTTGCTTTTATTTCCAAAAAAGATAGTGTTGGATTCATATAGATATATTATTGAAAAAAGCATGATATTTATTGGTATGAGAAACACTGTTTTTATAACGGTCTTCGGGGTTTTATATAATATGCTCCTTACAACAATATGTGCTTATGCGTTAACAAAAAATTTTCCTGGGAAAAAGATATTATCCTATCTTATAATATTTACAATTTATTTTTCAGGCGGCCTGATCCCATATTATTTGCTGATTAAAAACCTGAATTTAATGGATAACATAATGTCAATGATTCTTCCAATGGGAATCACATTTATGTATATGACAGTAATACAAAGACATTTTGAAAGTATCCCTTCTTCATTGATAGAATCTGCGAAGATGGACGGTGCAAATGAGATACAGATTCTGTTTAAAATCGTATTGCCGCTGTCCATGCCGATTATAGCAACATTTGTTTTGTACTATGGCGTGGATAGGTGGAATGAATGGTGGAACGGAATGTTGTTTATCAAATCCGTTGAAAAGCAGCCATTACAGTTGATTTTAAGAAATATTGTTCAAGATGCAACAACAACCAACAGTTCCGCAAGCAGCGCAAGCGGCGCAATGCCGTTTGGGGATGGTATAAAAATGGCGAGTACAGTTCTTAGTATGTTGCCTATTATGTGTATTTATCCGTTCCTTCAGAAATATTTTGTTTCAGGTATTATGGTAGGAGCGGTAAAAGAATAAAAATATAATAAAGAAATTAACAGGAGGTTAACAAGTATGAAGAAAAGGTTAGTATTATTACTGGTAACAGTAATGGCAGTCGGCTGTTTGGCTGGTTGTCAGAGCGCAGCCCCGGATACAACAGAGGGGAAAAACACCGCTGCTGCTTCCACAGAGGAAACAAACAATTCGTCTGAGGATGAAGACACATTGGTAAATCAATATAATGGACATGATTTAAGTGAAAAAATAACGCTTACATTCAATGTAATTGATACAGAAAAACAGAATATTGATGCCCGTTATGATTATTTGAGTCCAGCTAATAAATGTCAATAGGTAAATGAAAAATATTTTTCTTTTAA